>Ga0308157_10003694_pt1 | contig 21718 bp, 22 predicted proteins | sample PhyBR1_FD_201035 | JGI IMG/M metagenome (GOLD analysis project Ga0308157, IMG submission 201035) | Phyllosphere microbial communities from UC Gill Tract Community Farm, Albany, California, United States - DLSLB.R1 | ecosystem: Host-associated > Plants > Phyllosphere > Unclassified | place: USA...
CCAAGATCGGCGAGATCATCGACCTGGGGGTCAAGGCCAACATCATCGAGAAGTCCGGCTCCTGGTTCTCCTACGACTCCACCCGCATCGGTCAGGGCCGCGAGAACGCCAAGGAGTTCCTCAAGAACAACCCCGACATGGCCCTCGCCATCGAGAAGGCCGTGCGCCAGTCCACGGCCAAGATCGCCGACGACATGCTGGGCGCGCCCGAACCCGATGAAGGTCAAGATCTGGAGGGCTGATCCCCCTCCGACCACGCTTCCGTCCGTCGTCCCCGCGACCCGCCTACCGACCCCGCGGGGTCGGTCGGACGGAGCCGGCCCGCCCGAGTTCCTCGGGCGGGCCTCTTTTTGTCTTAGGACATGGCCGCCCGAGTTCCTTGGGCGGGCCTCTTTTTGTCTTGGGACATGGCCGCCCGATCCCCTGCCTATTCGCCGTCACCCCGGACGCCCCGAAGGGGCGATCCGCGGTCCAAGCGCCGGCCTCATGGCAGGGGCGGCGAAAACTTCGTCGCCTAGGTTCCGGGTTCGCTTCGCGCCCCGGAATGACGGCAATCAGTGACGGCGCGCCTTTTTCTGTCCGCGCCGACTGTTCCTGCCATCCCCCGCCGGGCAAACTTGACTGCAAAGAACCGGAGCCTCCCCGATGACCACCGCCACCGCCGACCTCTGCGACGCCCACGCCGACGTGGTGAAGGTCTGCCAGATTCCCTTCCGCAGCTTCGGCCAGGTCGCCAGCTTCCACGGCCCGATCCGCACCCTCAGCGTGCTGGACGACAACGCCCTGGTCCGTCAGCTGCTGGAGCGCCCCGGTCAGGGCGCGGTTCTGGTGGTCAACGGCGGCGGGTCGCTGAAGCGGGCGCTCGTGGGCGATAACCTGGCCAGGCTGGCCATCGACAACGGCTGGGCCGGAATCATTGTCCACGCCGCCATCCGCGACACCGCCGTCATCGCCGCCATGCCCGTGGGCATCAAGGCCGTCGGGACCACGCCCCTGCGCGCCGACCGCGACGCCATCGGCGAGATCGACATCCCCACTAGCTTCGGCGGCGTCATCTTCACCCCCGGCGACTGGCTCTACGCCGACGCGGACGGGGTCATCGTCGCGCCGCACCGTCTGCACGATTAGAGCCCGCCGGGCGGGAAAAGCGCGCACTGGCGCCCCCGATCACGCGCCAGTGATGCGTTCGGCGCAAAATCCCTATATGAGGCGCGTTCCGATCTTCTCCCCGCGCGCCCGAATTCCTTAGAGCGATACGCCCATGACCAGCCTGAAACAGATCCGCTCCACCTTCCTCGACTACTTCGCGGCCGACGGCCACGAGAAGGTGCAGTCGGCTCCGCTGGTGCCGCAGAACGACCCGACCCTGCTGTTCGTCAACGCGGGCATGGTGCCGTTCAAGGACTATTTCACGGGCGCCGCCGTCCCGCCCTACAAGCGCGCCACCTCGTCGCAGAAATGCGTGCGCGCCGGCGGCAAGCACAACGACCTGGACAACGTCGGCTATACCGCGCGTCACCACACCTTCTTTGAAATGCTGGGCAATTTCTCGTTCGGCGACTACTTCAAGGACCACGCCATCGAGAGCGCGTGGAACCTGCTGACCAAGGAGTTCGGCCTCGACGCCAACCGCCTGCTGGTCACAGTCTATCACACCGACGACGAAGCCTTCGACATCTGGAAGAAGGTCACGGGCTTTGCCGACGAGAAGATCATCCGCATCCCCACGGCCGACAACTTCTGGGCCATGGGCGACTCAGGCCCGAGCGGCCCCTGCACCGAAATCTTCTACGACCACGGCGACCACATCTTCGGCGGCCCTCCGGGCAGCCCTGATGAGGACGGCGACCGCTTCGTCGAGATATGGAACAACGTCTTCATGCAGTTCGAGAAGGAGAACGACAAGATCGTTCGCGAACTGCCCAAGAAGTCGGTCGACACCGGCATGGGTCTGGAGCGCATCGCCGCCGTCCTGCAGGGCGTCCACTCCAACTATGACGTCGACCTGTTCAAGACCCTGATCAACGCCTCGGAAGAACTGACCAGCACGAAGGCCGAGGGCGAACGCGCCCCGTCGCACCGGGTCATCGCCGACCACCTGCGCTCGGCCTCCTTCCTGATCGCCGACGGCGTGACCCCGTCGAACGAAGGCCGGGGCTATGTCCTGCGCCGCATCATGCGCCGCGCCATGCGCCACGCCCACCTGCTGGGCTCGATCGATCCCCTGATGCACCGTCTGGTGCCGACCCTGGTTCAGGAAATGGGCGAGGCCTATCCCGAGCTGGGCCGCGCCCAGGCCTTCATCGAGGACACGCTGAAGCAGGAAGAGATCCGCTTCCGCACCACGCTGGGTCGCGGCATGAACCTGTTCGACCAGGCCACGACCGACTTCAAGGCCGGCGACATGCTGGACGGCCAGACGGCCTTCACCCTCTATGACACCTATGGCTTCCCGCTGGACCTGACCCAGGACGAGGCCCGCCGTCGCGGCTTCTCGGTCAATGTCGACGGCTTCCAGAGCGCCATGGAAGAACAGCGCGCCCGCTCGCGCGAACACTGGACCGGTTCGGGCCAGACGGCCTCGGCCGGCGCCTGGCTGGCCCTGCGCGACCAGCACGGCGTGACCCAGTTCACCGGCTATGAATCCGAAACCGGCGAAGGCACGGTCGTCGCCATCCTGAAGGACGGCGCGGCAGTCGAGGCCGCCGAGGCCGGCGAGGTGGTCGAGGTGGTGCTGAACCAGACCCCCTTCTATGGCGAGGGCGGCGGTCAGGCCGGCGACAAGGGCGGCTTCGTCTGGACCAATGGCGAAGGCCGCGTCCTGGACACCAAGAAGCACGCCGACCTGTTCGTCCACACGGTTCAGGTGGCCCAGGGCGCAGCCCTGACGGTCGGGGCGACCGTGACAGCCACGGTCGAGCCGGGCTCGCGTCCGACGACCCGCGCCAACCACTCGGCCGCCCACCTGCTGCACGCCGCGCTGAAGAACGTGCTCGGCCCGCATGTCGCCCAGAAGGGCCAGATGGTCGATGCCGAGCGCATGCGCTTCGACTTCAGCCATAACGCCCCGCTGACGGACGAGGAGATCGCCCGCCTCGAGGACGAGGTGAACGCGGTCATCCGCCAGAACATCCCGACCACCACCGAACTGATGCACCCCGAGGCCGCCATCGAAGCCGGCGCGGTCGCCCTGTTCGGCGAGAAGTATGGCGACGAGGTCCGCGTCCTGACCCTGGGCCACGCCCTGTCGGGAGACGGCGCCTATTCGGTCGAACTGTGCGGCGGCACCCACGTGCATCGCACCGGCGACATCGCCCTGTTCAAGATCGTGTCGGAAGGCGGCGTCGCCGCCGGCGTGCGCCGCATCGAGGCCCTGACCGGCGACGCGGCCCGTCGCTTCCTGCTGGATCAGGCCAATGTCGCCCGCCAACTGGCGCAGAGCTTCAAGATCCAGACCGCCGACGTCCCGGCCCGCGTCGAGGCCCTGAGCGCCGAACGCAAGGCGCTGGAGAAGCAGGTCGCCGACCTGAAGAAGCAGTTGGCCCTGGGCGGCGGCGCGGGCGCCAATGCGGCCCCCGAAACCATCAACGGCGTCACCCTGATCGCCCGCGTCCTCGACGGCGTGGACGGCAAGGGCCTGCGCAGCGTGGCCGAGGACTTCAAGAAGCAGATCGGCTCGGGCGTCGTCGCCCTGGTCGGCGTCACCGACGGCAAGGCGGCCATCACGGTCGCCGCGACCCCGGACATGGCCGGCAAGGTCAACGCCGCTGATCTGGCCCGCGACGCCGTCATCGCCATGGGCGGCAAGGGCGCCGGCGGCAAGCCCGACTTCGCCCAGGGCGGCGCGCCTGACGGCGCCAAGGCCGCGGCCGGTCTGGACGCCATCCGGGCCGCGCTGAAGGGCTGATCGCTCCGAGAACCGGAACAGGAAAGGGCGGCGCATCCGATGCGCCGCCCTTTTTTTGGCTCGGATCAGGCTGGTTGCTTAAGCAGACGTCGCATCCGGCGAAGGAAGTTCATTCAGAAACGCCTCAGAGAAGGCGCTGCCGGGCTCATGATCTTCATCCCAGACATCGAACAGAGTCTCGTTGTAGCGATAGACCTCAATCCGATCGGCAAAGACCTCCAGCTTCAGGTTTTCTACGTCTGCTAAATCCCAATCGACGCAGAACGTCGGCCAATAGCCGGGCCAGATGTTTGGGGCCGGTCGCCCGGTCTGTTGCAGCAGTCCCAAAATATCGTTCATGACGGCCACGGTCGCCGACTTATACTCGCTAGGCCGCTCGGCGATGCAGCTCTCAACCTCGCGCCGCGCCCGCTCCCATTCGGTCACGGGTTCGGCTGGCTCAGATCAATCCCCGCCAGCTTCCAGCCGAACAGGTTGCGGCGCTTCATCAGCAGGGAGACCTGCTCGTCGGGCTGATCATCCCGCTTCAAGGTGACGGCGAAGGTGTCGAGGTCACGATAGCCCCAGGACTGGCGCACCTTCTGGCTCTCCGATTTCGGCTCGACGTCTGGCTCGACCTTGGCCAGGTCGGGTTTAGGCGCCTTGCCCTCCTGCACCATGGCCGAGATGGCCTGGGGCGTGACGAAGGCGTCCACCGCGCCCGACACCAGGGTCGGGGCCAGCAGCATGCCCAGACCGGACAGGCCGCCCAGACGATCGTCCTTGCGCATCTCTGAGACCATGCGGGCGCTCAGTTCATCCTTCAGACTGGCGCGGAAGGCGGGAAAGTCGACCTGGCGCTCCAGCGCCTGCGCGTTTCCGGTCTTGGCCGCCTGCACCAGGGACCGCGCCGCCAGCAGGGGCGACGCGGCATAGGCCAGAACGAACGCCGCCACGGCGGCGCCCCCCAGGCGAATAATCAGTTTCTGGTTCATCGGCCCTCCCCTGCCTTACGAACGCGACGGGTAAGCGACATGGCGTGACACGACCTCGAAAACCCCCAAGGACATTAAGGGCATGGTTCGAAGGGGGGCTCAAGGGCGTCGTTAACCCTCAGTGTAATTGCGGGCGCGCAAACCGAACCCGCTGAATTTCATATTCAAGTGTTGTCACCCTTCCCCCTCGAGGGGGGAAGGGCCGGGGATGGGGGTGCTGAGCGCGACATGCCCAATGGAGCGCATGAGGCGAAGGCGAAGACCCAGTCTCCAGCGCCCCACGCGATAGGACCTGCCAACACCCCCACCCAACCCTCCCCCCTCGAGGGGGAGGGCTCTTGAAACAGTCAGCAAAAAGGCCCGCCGGATTTCTCCGGCGGGCCCATTCTTGGTGCGTAACGCGCTTCGCGCTGCTTGAGCGCGTCAGGCCGCGTCGGGTCGAAAAGGCGGAGCCTTTTGACCGCGGCCCAACAAAGAAGCCTTAGCCGATGTTCGGCAGGGCCTTGCGCAGGTTCTCGGACACCTTGTCCAGGAAGCCTTCGGTGGTCAGCCAGGACTGCTGGTCACCGACCAGCAGGGCCAGGTCCTTGGTCATGAAGCCCGACTCGACGGTCTCGACCACGACGCGTTCCAGCGTCTCGGCGAACTCGAGCAGCGCACCATTGTTGTCCAGCTTGGCGCGGTGCTTGAAGCCGGCCGACCATGCGAAGATCGAAGCGATCGAGTTGGTCGAGGTCGCTTCACCCTTCTGGTGCTGGCGATAGTGACGGGTCACGGTGCCGTGGGCGGCTTCGGTTTCCATGATCTGGCCATCCGGGGTCATCAGGACCGAGGTCATCAGACCCAGCGAGCCGAAGCCTTGAGCCACGATGTCCGACTGCACGTCGCCGTCGTAGTTCTTGCACGCCCAGACGAAACCGCCCGACCACTTGATGGCGGCGGCCACCATGTCGTCGATCAGACGGTGTTCGTAGGTCAGGCCGCGGGCCTTGAACTCTTCGGCGTAGTCGGCGTCGAACACTTCCTGGAAGATGTCCTTGAAGCGACCGTCATAGGCTTTCAGGATGGTGTTCTTGGTCGACAGATAGACCGGGTAGTTGCGGGCCAGGCCGTAGCTGAACGAGGCGTGGGCGAAGTCACGGATCGACGAGTCGAGGTTGTACATGCCCATGGCCACACCAGCCGACGGGGACTTGAACACTTCGTGCTCGATCACTGCGCCGTCTTCACCGACGAACTTGATCGACAGCGTGCCCTTGCCCGGGAACAGGAAGTCGGTGGCCTTGTATTGGTCGCCAAACGCGTGACGGCCGACGACGATCGGCTGGGTCCAGCCCGGAACCAGACGCGGCACGTTCTTGCAGATGATCGGCTCGCGGAAGACCACGCCGCCCAGGATGTTGCGGATGGTGCCGTTCGGCGACTTCCACATCTTCTTCAGACCGAACTCGGCGACGCGGGCTTCGTCCGGCGTGATGGTGGCGCACTTGACGCCGACGCCGTGCTTCTGGATGGCGTGAGCCGCGTCGATGGTGATCTGGTCGTCCGTGGCGTCACGGCTTTCCATGCCCAGGTCGTAGTAGTCCAGCTCCAGATCAAGGTAAGGGAAGACCAGCTTGTCCTTGATCCACTGCCAGATGATCCGGGTCATTTCGTCGCCGTCGATGTCCACGATGGGATTGGCGACCTTGATCTTGGCCATGCTCTGCCTCTGTCTCTAACTCAGGGAAGGAATATCGTGCGGGCGGTATAGCGAGACGCGCGCGCGGGCGCAAAGGCTGAGCGGTCTGATCGGCGTTGCGGCGTAAAATGCCCCACATGACTTGAACCCGCGGCCAGCTTGACCGTTCATGGAGCCCGCCTATCGCTCCCCTCTCGCCGATGAGACGCCAGACATGACGCTTCGCAGCCTGTTGCTGACCGCTTCCGCCGCCCTGACCCTGCCGCTGGTGCTGGGGGCCTGTGGATCGAAGGAAGGCGAGGCGCCGGCCTCGACGCCCGCCGCAGCCGGCTCTGCGGCCGAGACAGCCGCAACCGCGCCGGCCGCCGCGGCCCAGGCGTCGGCCAATCCGCCCAGCATGACGCGCGAGTTCCGCGACTGGACCGCCACCTGCGACAACACCAACCACTGCGTCGCCTTCGGCCCGGCGCATGAAAATATGGGCTTCGTCCTGGTCTCCCTGGCCCCCGGCCCCGAGGCCCGACCCGTCGTCCACATGGGCGGCTGGGGTCTGGAGGATGGTCAGGGTTCCGTCCACGCCGTCATCGATGGTCGCCGCTATGCGGGCGAAAACACCAAGATGGACGAGGAAGGCGACGTCATCGCCTTCAAGACCCCCTCGCCCCAACTGCTGCACGACCTGGGCAACGGCGCCTTCATGGCGCTGAAGCGCGGCGACCAGCAAATGAAGGTCAGCCTGGGCGGGGCGGCCGCCGCCTTCCTGTGGATCGACGAGCGTCAGGGCCGGCTGAATACGCCGACCGCCCTGATCCGGCGCGGCGACCGCCCGGCCGCCGAGGTGCCTGCCGCCCCCGCCGCGCCGCGCGTCAGCGTCGCCGCCGCCATCGCCCAGAACGGCCTGGTGCAGGACGACCTGTCCCCGGCCCTGCTGGCCCACCCCAAGGTCAAGGAATGCCTGGCCGAAACCCGCAGGGGCGAGCGGTTCGAGCCGAACGTCGAGGTCTTCCGCCTGGCGAATGACAAGCTGCTGTGGGCCGTGCCCTGCGGCGAGGGCGCCTATAATTTCAACCAGACCTACTTCATCACCCCGGCCGACGGGACCGCGCCCCAGCCGGTTGTCTTCCCCACGGCGACAGGCAACGAGCAGGACCTGGTCAACAGCCGCTATGACCCCAAGACCCGCACCCTGTTCGCCTTCGGCAAGGGGCGCGGCATCGGCGATTGCGGCCGCATGGGGACCTGGGCCTGGACCGGAGAGCGCTTCGCCCTGCTGGACGAGAAGGCCATGCCGAGTTGCACGGCCGTGCCCCAGGACCTGTGGCCGACCACCTGGCGCACAGCGACCTGATCGCCGGTCAGAGCCAATTTGAAAACGGCCCGGACATGCGAACGTCCGGGCCGTCTTTCTTTCAGTCCTGCGCGGCGCCTCAGCCCCGCATCTGGGCTTCCAGCACGGCCAGCGGCAGGGAGCCGTTCACCAACACCTTGTCGTGGAAGGCGCGCAGGTCGAAGCCGGGCCTGGCCTCGGCCTCGGCCCGCAGGCGGGCGATGACGGTGTGGCCGACCTTGTAGGCGCAGGCCTGGCCCGGCCAGACGCAGTAACGGTTGATCTCGCTGTTCGAGGCGTCCAGCGGCTTGGCGCCCGAGGCCGCCATGTATTCGACCGCCCGCTCGCGGCTCCAGCGTTCCGAATGCAGGCCCGTGTCGACCACCAGACGCACGGCCCGGAACAGATAGGACATCAGGAAACCGACCCGGCCCAGAGGGTTGTCGGCATAGGCGTGCAGGTCGTTGGCGGCGACCGCCTCGGCATAGAGGGCCCAGCCCTCGTTATAGGCCGAGAAACCGCCCGCCCGGCGCCATTGCGGCAGTTCGCCCGACTCGCGCTGCAGGGCGACCTGCAGGTGGTGGCCCGGCGAGGCCTCGTGATAGGTCAGGGTCGGCAGGGCGAACTTGGGCCAGTTCCCACTGTCGCGCAGGTTGATGTAGTAGGCGCCCGGCCGCGAGCCATCCAGCGGCGGCCCCTGATAATAGCCGCCCGGCGCGCCCGACTGGATCGACACCGGCACGCGGCGGATCTCGACATGGGTCTTGGGCAGTCGACCGAAGACGGACGGCAGCTTGGGCTCCAGCGCCGCGACCTGCTGGTTCAGCCAGGCCAGCAGTTCTTCCTTGCCCGCGTCGGTGTTGGGGAAGAGCTGGGCGGGGTCCTTGTTCAGAGCCTGAATGCGCTCGCCCACGGTCCCTTGCGTATAGCCCTGAGACTTCAGGATCAGGTCGATCTCGGCGCTGATTTCGGCGACCTGCTCCTTGCCCATCTTGTGGATTTCGGCGGCGCTCAGGGTGGTGGTCGTGTTGGACTTCAGACCGTTGGCGTAGAAGGCCTCGCCCTCGGGCAGACGCCAGACCCCGGCGTCGTGGGTCGCCTGCGGGCGGATGGCCTCCAGGGCCGCGATCTGGCGAGCCAGGGCCGGCTTGACCTTCTGATCGACGATGGCGGCGGCGCGGGCGTCATAGCCGGTCAGGTTCAGCGCGGCGGTCTTGCGGACCAGCGACTTGACCATGGCCAGGTCGGCGGCGGGCGTGTCGCGCAGGGTGCGGACCTGCGGCAGCATGCGGTCAATGATGAAGTCCGGCGGGATGACGCCCTGCCCTGCGTCCTCACGCACCTTTTCGGTCTCTCCGTCCAGCACGCCGGCGAAGGCTTCCAGCCGCGACAGGAAGGCCTCGGCCCCCGCCGCGTCCTCGACCCGGTGCTGGTTGTCCATGAAGTCCGGCGTCTCGAAATAGGCGCCCGAGAGCTGGGTCACGATATAGGGCGACGGACGGCCCGGCCCCGAGCCGTAGGCGAAGCGCGAGGTCTCGGCCGAGGTCTCGCGACCGAAGGCGGCGATGGCGTAGTTAAGGGCGCCGGCCTCGCTGAGCCCCGTCTGGTCGAAGGCGCGCAGGGTGGACCAGCGGCTGATGGCCTTGTCCCGGTCGGCGCGGATAGCGTCGGGGCTGATGGCCGTCAGCTTGGATGACAGACTAGAGCGCGCGCCACGATCCAGACCAAGGTTGGTCGCATACTCGGGGTTGTCGTCGATGTCGGCCTCGAACCAGCCGTCCAGCAGGGCGTTCAGCCGCCCGTCGGCATCATTGGCGGCGGCGTGGGCCAGCGAGGGCGCGACGGCGGCCGTGGCGGCGGCGGTCAGCAACAGGCGGCGGCGGTCGATCATGGTCCAAACTCCCCAAAGAGGCGGGCGCGACGCCGCGCGCCCCCTCAATACTCAGACAATCGTCGGGCCGGCGCGCCCGTAGCTCAGTCGGTCAGGCGGGCGTCCAGGCGTTCATGGTCCGCTCCAGCACCGTCAGCGGCACGCCGCCGAGGTTCAGGCCGGTGTCATGGAAGCCCTTGATGTCGAAGCGGTCGCCCAGACGCTTCTTGGCGTCTTCGCGCAGCCTGACCCAGGTGGTGTGGCCGACCTTGTAGCTGGAGGCCTGACCCGGCCAGACGCAGTAACGCTCGACCTCGGTGGCGATGCTCGATTCCTGGTCGCCCAGGGTGTCGACCATGTAGCGGATGCCCTGCTCGCGGCTCCAACGCTTATGGTGCAGACCGGAGTCGACCACCAGGCGCGCGGCGCGGAACATCAGCGACTGCAGATAGCCGACCTGGCCGAAGGGGTCGTTCTCATAGAGGCCGATCTCGTCGGCCAGCTGTTCCGAATAGAGGCCCCAGCCCTCGGAATAGGCCGAGAAGCCCATGACCTTCATCAGCAGCGGGGTGTCCGGCTGCTCCTGCTGCAGGGCGATCTGGAAGTGATGGCCCGGCACCGCCTCGTGATAGGTCAGGGTCGGCAGGGTCCACTTGGGCCATTCCGCCGTGTCGCGCAGGTTGATGTAGTAGGCGCCCGGACGCGATCCATCCAGAGCCGGCGACTGATAATAACCGCCCGGCGCCCCGGCCTCGATGGCCTTGGGCACGCGGCGGATGTCGCACGGCGACTTGGGCAGACGGCCGAAGTATTCCGGCATACGGGCCTGAACGGCGACCATCTGCTCGTTCAGGGCCTTCAGCAGCTCTTCCTTGGCTTCGTCCGTGTTGGGATAGACGAAGCGCGGGTCCTTGCCGAGGGCGGCGATGCGTTCGCCGACCGTGCCCTGGGTCAAGCCTTGCGCCTTCAACACGGCGTCGGCGCGGGCCGAAATCTCGGCCACCTGCTCCAGCCCCATCTGATGCACCTCGTCCGGCGTCATCGAGGAGGTCGTGTAGTACTGCAGACCAAAGCGATAGTAGTCCTCGCCTTGCGGCAGACGCCAGACGCCGCCGTCGTGGGTCGCGCCGGGGCGCACGGCCTTCAACGCATCCGCTTGACGCTGGATGGCCGGATAGACCTCCGCCGTCAGAATGGCCTGGGCGCGCGCGGCCCAGTCGCCGGGGATGTTCTTCTCGGCGGTGCGGCGCGCCAGCGACTGGCTCATGACCGAGTCGGCCACCGCCGTGCCGGTGATGGCGCCCATCTGGGTCAGGGTGCGATCGATGACGAAGTCGGGCGGCACGGCGCCGGCGGCGAAGTCCGCCTGCATCCGCGCCCGCTCGTGGTCCATGCCCTTGGCGAAGTCCGACAGGCGCGACAGATAGGCGTCGGCGTCCTCGGCGCTCTCGATGCGGTGCTGGCTGTCGAGGAAGTCGGGGATCTGCTGATAGGCGCCGCCGAGTTGGCTGACCGTATAGGGCGACGGATACATGCCGCCGCCATAGGGGAAGCCGTCGCCCTTCATCAGGGTGTCGCCGAAGAATTCCAGCGAGTCGTAATAGGTCTGCTCCGTCGCGGTCAGCTGGCTCTTGTCGATGGCCTTCAGGTCCGACATCGACGCCTTGAACTGAGCCTTGTCGGCATCGATCTTGGCCTGTGAACGGTCGCTCAGCTTGAAGCGGGCGCCAGCCATCGGCCCGCGGTCCATGCCCAATGCCGTCAGGGTCTCGGGATCGGACAGGATCATCTCCTGCGCGATCTTGTCCAACAGGGCCAGGAACTGGGCCGAGGTCGGGCCAGAAGCAGGCGCGGCGGCTTGCGCCAGAGCACGGGCGGCGCCCGAGGTCGCGAACGCGCCTCCCAGGGCAGCGGTCATCAACAGGCGGCGACGGTCCATCATCGGGGCTTCCTCCCAAAAGCAATGGGAGGGGACACTATCGAAGCGACGCCGCCCCGCAAGGCGTCACTGTCCTGCGGCGGACGAAGTTTCGTCCATCCGCCGCCTGGAGATCAGATCAGCCCGGCTGAACGTGGGCCTTGAGGCAGTCGCGAACGGCCTTCTTCAGGTCGCCCGGCGCATTGGGTTCATCCACGCCCTCGGCGGCCAGCACGGCCTTCATCGCCGCATCCAGACCCTTGGGCAGGGCCGCGATCACCTTCTTCTGACCCTTGTCATGCAGGCAGAAGCCCACCTCGCTGCACAGGGCGGCGAACATCTCGTCGAAGTCCACGTGGTCGAAGTTGGAAGCGGCGTCAGTCATAGTCTCAGGCTTTCAGGCGGGTCGCATGGAAGGCGACGTGGTCATCCACGAAGCTGGCCATGAAGAAGTAGGAGTGATCATAGCCCGGCTGCATCCGCAGGGTAAGCCGCTGTCCCACAGCCTTGGCCGCCGCGACCAACAGTTCGGGTTTGAGCTGGTCGGTCAGGAAGGGGTCGGCGTCGCCCTGATCCACCAGGATGTCGTCGAACACGCCCGCCGCCGCACCGCTCTCGATCAGCAGGGCCGCGTCGTGTTTGGCCCATTCGGCGCGATCCTCGCCCAGATAGGCGCCAAACGCCTTCTCGCCCCAGGCGCAGCGCGTCGGCGACGAGATCGGCGCAAAGGCCGAGACGGAGGTGAACAGTTCGGGATGGCGCAGGGCCAGGGTCAGCGCCCCGTGCCCGCCCATCGAGTGACCGAAGATGGAGCGCGTTTTCGTCGTGGGGAACTCGGCGTCGATCAGGGCGATCAGTTCGTCGGTGACATAGGTTTCCATACGGAAGTGCGGCGCCCACGGCGCTTGCGTCGCGTCGACATAGAAGCCCGCGCCCTGTCCCAGGTCATAGGCCGGATCGTCAGCGACGCCTTCACCGCGCGGCGAGGTGTCCGGCGCCACGATGATGACGCCGTGTTCGGCGGCGGCCTTGTAGGCCCCGGCCTTGGTGGTGAAATTGTCCTCGGTGCAGGTCAGGCCCGACAGCCAGATCAGGACCGGGAAAGGCCCTTCGCCTGCGGGGACGAAGACCGACAGGGTCATGGGCGTGCCGGTCGTGGCGCTGTCGTGCTTCAGATAGCGCAGGGTCCCGCCGTGAACGACATGGCTCTTGGTGGTTTCCATCAACTCAAACTCCAGAAATCAGTCGGGCCAGACACGGGCCATGAAGGCGTCGTCCAGTCGGCCGCCGCCCTTCGCAAAATGTGCATACCAGTCGCGCGGGATGGGCGGGCTGGCCCCGGCGGGCGGCGCGCCGCCGCCCCAGGCGTCAAAGCCGACGCCGACCAGGATCGGCCCCTCGCGCACGGCGGGCGCAGGCACGGCCTCAACCGCCTTGACCACCGCCGCAACGGTTTCAGACGAAGGCGCCGGTTCCCCGGTCACGACCCAGGCCTTGGCCCGCCCGCCCGGCTTGACCATCAGCAGCAACATGCCCGAGGCGCCGGGCTGGGCCGGCGCGGCGCGCACCGCCCCCTCGGCCGCAAGCGTCGCGGCGTTGACGTAGGGCGACAGGGCCGCGACATCGACCCGCGCCTTCATGACGGGATCGGGCAGATAGAGGACCACGTCCTTGCCGACCCAGGCCTCGGCAGGGGCTTCGGCCGCCGGGGCCACGTCGGCGCCCCGGTCGCAGGCCGCCAATCCGAGCGACAGGCTGAACGCCGCCAGCCCCGCCGTCATCGCCGCTTTCGCCCTCATCTCGTCTCCGCCTTCAAACCTAGGGTCCTGTTTTATCCCTTGCCGCCCCAGGCAGATAGGCCCGGCGTCAGCCTTCGGGCGTCACCACGCGGGTCGCTTGGCCGTTCTCATCCTTGAAGGTGATGCGCGCCCCGCCGTCGGCCGCCACGCTCAGCACCAGACGCGCCCGCCCCGCGCCGTCGCGCAGCACCAATTCCGACGCGCCCGAGCCCTGACGCCCCAGGAAGGCGCGCGGCTGGCCATCCATATTGGCCGCCAGCATCGCCGCCTGCTGTTCCTCCGGCGTCAGGCCGGACAGCCGGTTCAGCACGTCATAGTCGATCGACTCCTCGGGCCGGTCGTTGACGAAGACGCCGGACACCCGGCGCGCCCCTTGCTGGAAGCCCATGATCTGGACCGTCTGATCCTGTTCATAGCCGTCGAAGGTCAGGCTGCCGCCCGACGTCCTGACGCCGTCGGCGTTCTTGCCGCCGAACACCAGGCCGCCGACCTCGGTGCCCTCCTCGTTCATGAACAGCATCCCCGCCGTGTCGCGCCCCGGATGCGGAACCTCGCGCCCGCGATAGGGGATTTCGGGGAAGGCGGTCTGGTTAGAGATCACCATCCGCAGGGTGCCGTCCGGCTCACGGACATTGATGCGCTGGACGTCGATCTCGGTGAAGCGGGCCGGACCGACGCCCGACACCGCCCCCGAGACCATCACCCCCACGAAGACGGCCGTCAGCACGCCCGAATAGGCGATCAGAGCCTTTTGCGCGTCGAATTTCATGATGATCCTCCCCATTGATCGAAGGGTGGTAGCGGATCACGCCGAGGTCGCCCCGTGGTCAGTTGTCACAAGCTCGGCTGTTACGACGGCCGGTGAACGGCGCAGATCTTGTTGCCCGACGGGTCGCGCAGATAGGCCAGATGCATCTTGCCGAACGGGGTGTCGCGCGGACCCGCCGGGTCCTCGATGGCCGTGCCGCCTGCCGCCACGCCAGCCTCGGCGAAGGCGAGGACCGCCTCGGGGCTGGTCGCTGCGAAACCGACCGTGCCGCCGTTGGCGTGACAGGCCGGCTCGCCGTCGCGCGGCGTGACCACGCCCAGCATGCCGCGCGGCGTCATGTACCAGACGCCCGGCCGGGGCTGATCATTGTAGGCGCCGGGCTGATGGCCCAGGGCGCCGAGCACCGCGTCATAGAATTTCTGCGACGCCTCGACGTCGTTGGCCCCGAGCGTGACGTGAGTGAACATGACTTCCTACCCCAATAGACCCGGCCGGTTCGCCGGGCACGGCAACCTAGGCCGACTAAGTTTCATTTGGCAACGAACTATCGCCGCACGCTATCCCGGCCTGGCGCCGTCACGCGCGTAGCCTTCCATCAATTCGGCATAATCCTCGACCGGCGGGAACTCGGGATAGTGCACGCTCGCGCCGGACTGGACGCCCGACAGGCGTTCCGTCGCCCAGGTGTCGGCATAGGGGACGACCCAGCCTCCGTCGTCCAGCAGGCTGGGCCGCAGGTTGACGAAGGCCCCACCGGCGATGCCGCGCGTGAACAACCAGTTCTTGCAGGAGGGACAGAAGTGATGCTCGGGCACGGGGTTGTGCAGGCCGCCGATCTCGGTCTCGCCCTCGACCGACAGCCCCGAAGCCGGCAGCATCAGGCTGAGCGAATAGGCCCCGCCCGTCAGCTTCTGGCAGGCGCGACAGTGACAGGCGGCGGCGACAACCGGCGCCTCGGTTACGCGGACCCGCACCTGACCACACAGGCAGGCGCCGCTCCACGGCAGCTTCCAGTCACTCATCGCATGTCCTTCCCCGTTTAGAAGACGATCACCGAGCGGATGCTCTTGCCCTCATGCATCAGATCGAACGCCTCGTTGATGCGCTCCAGCGGCAGGGTGTGGGTGATCATGGGATCGATCTCAATCTTGCCGTCCATGTACCAGTCGACGATCTTCGGCGTGTCAGTACGCCCGCGCGCGCCGCCGAAGGCCGAGCCCTTCCAGACGCGGCCCGTGACCAGCTGGAACGGACGGGTGGCGATCTCCTTGCCCGCCTCGGCCACGCCGATGACGATGCTCTCGCCCCAGCCGCGATGGCAGGCTTCCAGCGCCTGACGCATGACCACGGTGTTGCCGGTGCAGTCGAAGGTGTAGTCGGCGCCGCCGTCGGTCAGTTCGACCAGATGGGCCACCACGTCCGACACCTCTTTCGGGTTGACGAAGTGGGTCATGCCGAAGCGACGGCCCCATTCTTCCTTGTCGCCGTTGATGTCGACGCCGACGATCATGTCGGCCCCGACCAGCTTCAGCCCCTGGATGACGTTCAGGCCGATGCCGCCGAGGCCGAAGACCACGGCCTTGGCGCCCGGCTCGACCTTGGCCGTGTTGACCACGGCGCCCACGCCCGTCGTCACGCCGCAGCCGATGTAGCAGGCCTTGTCGAAGGGGGCGTCCTTGCGGATCTTGGCCAGGGCGATCTCGGGCAGGACGGTGTAGTTCGAGAAGGTCGAGCAGCCCATGTAGTGGGCGATCGGCTGACCCTTGTAGGAAAAGCGCGAGGTGCCGTCGGGCATCAGGCCCTTGCCCTGGGTCGAGCGGATCGAGGTGCACAGGTTGGTCTTGCGGCTCAGGCACGACTTACACTGGCGGCATTCCGGGGTGTAGAGCGGGATGACGTGGTCGCCGACAGCCAGCGAGGTCACGCCTGCGCCCACCTCGACCACCACGCCCGCGCCTTCGTGCCCCAGGATCGAGGGGAAGATGCCCTCGCTGTCCAGGCCGTCCAGCGTATAGGCGTCGGTGTGGCACACCCCCGTCGCCTTGATCTCGACCAGGACCTCGCCGGCGCGCGGCCCTTCCAGATCGACCTCGACGATTTCGAGCGGGCGTTTGGCTTCGAACGCGACGGCGGCGCGGGTTTTCATGATGTGGGTCCTTCGGACATCCCTGACGCTCGCGATGCGGTCGCTCGCTGCTTCAGGGACAGGAGGTGACTGAATTGGCGTCTGTTCTACGCCCGTCGCGGCGGGGCGGATATGGCGACAACCGCAAAACATTATTGTCCTGTTGCAACAATCATGATCGAACGTCCCGATGAGCCGCTGGGACGGGATCGACGAATTCACCGCTGTCGCCGAACAGGCCAGCTTCTCGGCCGCTGCCCGGCGCCTCGGCCTGTCGACCTCGGCCGTCAGCCGCGAGATCGCCCGGCTGGAGGATCGGCTGCAGACCCGCCTGCTCCACCGCACCACCCGCCGGGTCGAGCTGACCGACGCGGGCCGCGACTTCCTGGCCCGCTGTCGTCGCCTGATCGACGAACGCGACGAGGCCCTGGCTGCCGTCCAGCCGGACGATCAGGCCCCACGCGGCCTGCTGCGCATGACCTGCTCGGTCTCTTACGGCGAACGCTTCATCGCCCCCGCCGTCAACGCCTTCGCGCGCCAGAACCCCGAGCTGCGGATCGAGCTCGACCTCGACAATCGCCTGCGTGACCTGGTCGGCGACGGCTATGATCTGGCGGTGCGGTTCGGCCACCTGACCGACTCGCGGCTGATGGCGCGGCGGCTGGCCTCGCGGCGGCTGATCCTGTGCGCCAGCCCCGACTATCTGGCCAGGCGCGGCGCCCCGCGCGACCTGTCCGAGATCGCCAGCCACGACGGCCTGATCGGCTCATCCGAGCACTGGCGCTTCACCGAGGCCGGGCGCGAGGTGGCCTTGCGCCCCTCCGGCCGCTGGCGCTGCAACTCCGGCGCGGCGGTGCTGGACGCCGCCTTGCAGGGGCTAGGCCTGTGCCAACTGCCCGACTTCTATGTGGCCGAGGCTTTGGCGTCCGGCGCGCTCGTCTCCCTGTTGGACGAGCAACGCCCGCCCGACGAAGGCGTCTGGGCCGTCCATCCCCACCCCCGCCACGTCCCGCCCAAGGTCCGCGCCATGATCGACTGGCTGCACGACAGTCTCGTCCCGAGGAGCCCCGCATGAACCTCGTCATCCTGACCGGCGCCGGCGTCTCGGCCGAAAGCGGCGTGCCGACCTTCCGCGCCTCGGACGGGCTGTGGGAGGGGCATCGCATCGAGGATGTGGCGACGCCCGAGGGCTTCGCGGCGAACCCGGCCCTGGTGCAGGACTTCTACAACCAGCGACGGCGGCATCTGGCGCGGGTGCAGCCCAACGCCGCGCACCGGGCCCTGGCCGATCTGGCGGCGCGGTGGCGGGGCGACTTCCTGCTGGTGACGCAGAACGTCGACGACCTGCACGACCGTGCGCACATGGACACGCCGCCCGCCTCGGGGTTCGAGCTGATCCATATGCATGGCGAGTTGAACAAGGCGCGTTGCACCGCCTCCGGCGTCGTCTGCGACTGGACCGACGATCTGGAGGCCGCCCACGCCTCGCCGCATCATCCGCAGGGAACTTTACGTCCGCACATTGTCTGGTTCGGGGAGATGCCGCTTCAGATGGAGCGGATAGAGGCGGCGCTGGAGCGGTGCGACCTGTTCGTCTCCATCGGCACCTCGGGCGCGGTCTATCCGGCGGCGGGCTTCGTGCAGCAGGCGCGGATGGCCGGGGCGCGGACGGTGGAGATCAATCTGGAACCGACGCAAGGCGCCCGCCTGTTCGGCGAGGGCGTCTATGGCCCCGCCACCGAGGCCGTGTCAGGGTTCTTCGATACGCTCGCCCCCGCCTCTTGACGCGGAACTAGGGAGGAGCATTTTCAGGACGTCGATCTTGGTCGTCCGAGCCCCGGCTTCCGTCGCGAAGCGCGGGGCTGTCGCGTCTTCGGCCTCCGTTCCTCGGCGGCTGCTCAGGAGACGGGACCATGATCGAGAGCAAACGCGCGCGTCGGCGACGCGATCTTCTACGCATGAAGGCCAAGGCGCGTCGGATCTATAAGGACGCGGTCAAGGCCCCCTACTGGGCCAATCATCTGGCCGTCTGTTCATGCGCCCTGTGCGGCAACCCGCGGCGCGTCTGGAAGGGTGAGGACCCCAGCTTGGCTGAACGTCGCTTCTACGCGCGCGATCCAGGCGACGACCTCTAGCCCCTAGAGCCGAACAGGATGACCCCCGCCCCGATCAGGCAGACCGCCCCGCCGATCAGGTCCCAGCGGTCCGGCGTCGTCTTCTCGACCAGCGCCATCCAGGCCAGCGAGGCGCAGATATAGACCCCGCCATAGGCCGCAAACGCCCGCCCCGCCGTCTCGGCCGGCACCAGCGTCAGCAGCCAGGCGAAGGCGATCAGGCTGAGCACGCCCGGAACCAGCCAGACCGGCGACCGATCCAGCTTCAGCCAGGCCCAGAAGGCGAAGCAGCCGCCGATCTCGGCGAGCGCCGCGATGGGGTAGATGAGGGCGAGCTTCATGCCGTCCCCGCCTGATGGAGCGCGACCATGTCGCGCAGGGCCTTTTTCAGGCCGTCACGAGGATCGGCTTCGTAATCGAGACCTTCAGCCGCGAAGACCGCTCGAGCGAAATCGGCAGCCGAAGCGGGCGGACTGTCGATCAACCGATCGGCGGCGTCGCCATGAAGGCAAAAGCCAAGATCCACGCACAACTGCCGCAACAGCGCCTCGGCCTGAGCCTCCGTCATTGCTCGCCCTTTTTCGCGTCTTCCGCCGCGCGCTTCTCGGCCAGCTTGGCCAGCACCCGGCCGCGGCCCTTGGCCAGGGCGTGGATGGCGCCGCGCATGGTGGCGACTTCCTGCTCGGTGAAGGCGGCGCGGCCCAGCATGACGCGCAGGTTCTGGCTCATGGACGGCTTCTTCTCGGGCGGGTGGAAGAAGCCGCCAGCCTCAAGCTCGGCCTCGAAGTGCTCGTACATCCCGACCAGCAGTTCGTTCGACGCGGGCGGCTCGCCTTCGCGGAAGCGCGGCGGCGGGGCGTCGAGGATCAGGGTGCGCCACTCATAGGCGTTGATGGCCACGGCCTGGGCCAGGTTCAGCGAATGGTGGCGCGGGTCGATGGGGATGGTGGTGATGCCGGCGCACAGGGCGATGTCGGTGGTCTCCAGCCCCGCGCGTTCGCCGCCGAACAGCAGACCGGTCTTCAGCCCCGAGGCCGTGTCGTCATAGAGGATGCGGGCGCTCTCACGCGGGGTCCGCACCGGCTGGCGCGTCTCGCGCGGGCGGGCGGTGGTGGCGAAGACGGTGTTCAGGTCGTGGACGGCCTCGGCCACGCTGTCGAAGACCTTGACCCCCTCCAGCACCCAGTCGGCGCCCGAGGCGGTGGCCCAGGCGCGGTCCTGGGGCCAGCCGTCGCGCGGGCTGACCAGCCGCAGTTCCGACAGGCCGAAGTTCGCCATGACGCGAGCGACCGCGCCGATGTTCTCGGCCATCTGGGACTTGTCGAGGATGACGACGGGGGGCGTGAGTTCAGTCATGGGGCGGTCTTTAGTCCTTCTCCCCTTGCGGGAGAAGGTGGCCCGCAGGGCCGGATGAGGGGTTTCTCATCAGTCGACAAGGATGAGGCGGCCAGCCGCAGCGTGACCCCTCATCCGTCAGGCTTCGCCTGCCACCTTCTCCCACAAGGGGAGAAGGAAGGCGGGATCAGTCCTCGCCGATCATCGAGGTCCAGGGGTCGACCGTGCCGGCTTCGACCTCGGCCACCTTGACGGCGGGCCAGCCGATGGAGGCCGTGCCGCTCTCGCGCCAACTGAGGATGATCAGGTCGCGCAGTTCGGACGCGCCCGCCGCCAGACGCTCGGTGACGAAGGCTGCGCCGCGCGGGTCGGCGTCGCGGAAGCCGCCCGCCTTCTCCAGGCGATAGAAGGGAATGACCGTGCCCAGGGTGGTCTTCAGATAGCCGGCGGTGCGGGCGCGCAGGTCCAGGCTTGCGACCTGAGGCTGGCTCATGGCCGCCTCGACCGTGTCCAGACGAGCGACGCGCGAGGTGAACTCGCCCTCGAAGATGCCATGGGTCCGACGCGAGTTGGTGAAGCCCTCGGGGTTGGGATAGTCGCCCCAGCCGTTGAAGTGGATCGAGGTGTGGTGCGGCTGCGAGCCGTCGCCGACGTAGTGGGCCAGGACGCCGATGTCGCGCAGGATCAAGGCCTCGCGGCGTTCGCGGTCGGCGCGATACCAGGCCTTCTTGCCGGGGTCCGTCTCGCGGCCCTCGGCGGCGGTCAGCACGCGCCAGTAGGCGAAGTCGCGGCCCAGGTTCTGATAGGCGTCCATCAGGGCGTAGGGCAGGTAGCCGACCTCGTCGATCTTGATGCCCGCCTGCACCAGGGCGGTGTCGAAGTCCGACTTCAGGCGCGGCAGGGCGTCGATCGACGGGCCGTTGGCGTTCATCGCAAAGCCGTTGTCGTCGAAGTCGATGAAGTGGGCCGTGTCGCGCTCGCGGTCGTGCGGCTGGCCGGCGCCCTTCCAGCGGTCCGGCTCGCGCGCCAGTTCGCCTACATCGGCGATGGCGCCCGGCGTGCGCAGGAAGGCGGGCAGGTCGTCGCTGAGGGCGCGCATGGCGGCGACGCCGATCAGACGGTGGCCGGTGTTTCCCCAGGCGTCGACCTGAACGGCGGGGGCCGCGACCAGCATCAGGGCGGCGGCGGAGATCATCAGGCGTTTGACTTGACGCTTCATCGGGGGACACCGGCGGAAAATTTCGAAGGGAAACGACCGCTTATCCCATTCCCGCCGCCGTCTCCAGCCACGCCGATCAGGGCGTGGCCGCGCGATCACGCCGCCGTTATCTTGAACCGAAACGCAGACTTTCTTCGCAATAAAGTGTTACACGATCAGACTTAGGTGTTAACCGGACAGCTGATCCGAACAGTATAGAAGCCACGTAGAACGAATACTGATTTCATTGCTACCACATATGCTGTGACATTTGGACGATATGCTCATCCACCTGTGGACTAATCGAACGATGATCGTGACGCAGATGCGCGCCTGATCTCAAGCAACACGTTTTTGCCACAATTGGAGGTCAAAAACCCGCTGCCGGATCGTGTCGGGACCGGTGCTTCCTGAGTCTGTTCGATGCTGAACACAGCCGCTGCGCTTGCCATGTTCTGGGCTATGGCCTTCTCCGGTTCCGGAGAGCCTCAGCCTTATGAAGCCGTTGTCGCGATCGAAACGGCTGCAATGGAAACCGCCGCGGCGGCTGAAAGTTCCGTCGATGCATCCGCCCTCTCCGCCGAACAGGCCGAGCTGATGGCGGGCGATCCCGACTGGCGCGCCTCGGCCCGCCTCTATCATGCAGGCGGCGGCGGCGCGACGGGCAACGACTCGCTGGGTTGCCGTCCCATCGCCATGCG
>Ga0308157_10003695_pt1 | contig 21716 bp, 21 predicted proteins | sample PhyBR1_FD_201035 | JGI IMG/M metagenome (GOLD analysis project Ga0308157, IMG submission 201035) | Phyllosphere microbial communities from UC Gill Tract Community Farm, Albany, California, United States - DLSLB.R1 | ecosystem: Host-associated > Plants > Phyllosphere > Unclassified | place: USA...
GCATTAAAGCTTTAAATGAATCGTGCATCTCTCTATAAGTTCAAAGCACAAATATCTAATTATTTTTTATCCCCTCCACAACTTTTGTACTTGATCCTACAAAAATCTGTCCTGAGCGCGGTTTTTCGGTTATTTTAACGAGAAAAGGCGCTATCTCTAGCGCCTTTTGTGATCCCGCTGGGATTCGAACCCAGGACCCATACATTAAAAGTGTATTGCTCTACCAGCTGAGCTACGGAATCGTTGTTCTTTCTTATTTAGAACCCTTCGTTGTTTGAAGTGATGCAAAGGTATACTTTTTAGAATAAATTCCCAATCTAATTGAACTTTTTTTTCTTAATTCAATAAAACACGCTCATTATAAAAGGATTATTTTTTCAAAAAAGATCAATTCACAATAAGATCAATCATTCTCCAATAATTTTATAATAATTAAGCCTCCGATTTAAATCCATCAACTCAATTCCTATCAGAATAGTAATTGATCTATAATATAAGATATTAAAAAATAAATTAAAATACTTATAATCAATAGCATACTGAATAATGTAGACCTTTTGTATATACCATAAATGCTACTGTAGGCATATTGTATATCCTATTATATTGCTAGACAGATACTTATTTAAAATATTTGATAAACGAAACGAAATCTTATGTTTTTTATATTTGGAACAAGAAAATCAAAACTAAGATCATATATATCTGAATCGTCTTGCAATTATTGCAATACAGAAAAAAGTATAATATTTTCTGTATTTCAAAATTACTTTCATGTGTTTTGGATTCCTCTTTTTCCTCTTTGGAAAGAAGTAAGATCATCTTGTATTCATTGCAAACAAAACAAAGGCTACAGAGACTTTAGTTCAGAAATGAAAGCTAATGCAATTTTATATAAAAATAAATCCAAAACACCCATATACACTTATATAATATTATTGATTGTATTCACTCTATTTATAATAAGTATAATAACACATTCAATCTAAACAATCACTTAAATATAAAATCATGAATAACAAAACTCTATCAATCGTATCCTACTTAACAATAATCGGTTGGCTAATCGCTTACTTCTCTGGTAAAGATCAGGCTGACGATTTTTTAAAATATCACCTTAAACAAGGTTTTTGTTTATTCATATTTAGTTTGATTCTATCTATCATATTGAATATTATTGTGTTTATTACAGGCATCTATATTATTGGATATATAGCTTTAATTACTTTAGTATTAATGATACTTGGTGCAATCAATGCGTCCAACGCCATCAAAAAGCCATTACCTATTGTTGGATCCTGGGCAGAGAAAAATTTTGCATTTCTTAATTAAGAATTATCTTCAATAAACAATACATAACTATGAAAATCAATAACATATACATTCTAACAATTTTAATACTTGCTATTTTTACTAGTTGTAATAATTCTGATAATAAAAGTACCGAAGGTTCTAATTCAAAAAGCTCAGGGCTATTTGGGAAGTCACATAAAAAAGAAGAAGCAAATGCGCTAATTGAATTTAATAATAAAATTGTGAAGGCTGAGAATTCGCAAATTTCATTAATAAGATCATTTACCAACAACTTTGATAGATTCGAGCAATTTGTTTTGAATAAGGTTTCAAAACCGAATGAAACCATTATAGCACCTATTTTAGTTACTCCTCCTATTATAAATAATTTAAATGGAATAGTTTATCCGAATGGCCTGAGTAAAGAGTTCCAACCTTTATTAGAACAAATGTCTTCAAGTATTGAATCTTTGAAAACTATACAGAAGGAAATGGATAATTATAAGTCTGCCGAAGATTGGGTAGAGGATAAAGGTGCAAAATTAGCTGAATTTAAAGAACGAGCCACCAATGAAATCACAAAGAATAGGGATGCAGCTAACCAAGTTTTTGAAAAGTTAAAACCTATTGTTGATAAAGCAGAAGAAGTTACGTTAGAAGGCAATCCATTAAAGAGCCAATATATTAGATCAAAGAAATTGCTTGATTTGGTTCAGAAAACTAATATCCTGGCGTTTGAAACGGAAGATCAGAGCCAATTAAAGAACAATTTTAAAAATGAATATCAGCAAATCGAAAAAACTCTGAATGATAACCAAAAAGATGATCTTCCTAAAGAATACCAGAATAAGATTAAGTCATTTACTTCATACAATGATGCAGTAAACGATTTTCTGGGTAAAATGCGAATAGTGCAAAGAGAATTAGATGCAGGAGCTCCATTAACTGAAAACTCACTTACAGCTCTCGATAATGCCTCAAAACAAGTATTAAGTAGCTATAACAGTTTCGTTGATTAAAGGATTAGACCTTTTAAATGAAATCGTTTGATTGGTTTATGCTCTGAATTTGGAGTCAAAGTTTTAGCAATTGTATAGTATAGTTTATTAGTGAAAGAACCCCATTTAACCTTTTGGTTATTGGGGTTCACTTTTAGAAAACTAGAAAATTATTTCAATATTGTGGTATTAACTACATCTATTTCTTCCTGAGTAATGGTATGCTCCATATCTTTATAGATTCTTTCATCAACATTCGCATTCATTGATTGAAATATTTTAGTGCTTTCATTTACCCTATTTACAGGGACATGAAAATCAGGATCACTAGTGCCAATAAATACAGGAGTATTCTCAAAATTTCCTGAGTAATTATCCAAATTTAGGGTATCCCCTATTAAGCCACCTGTAAATGCAATAATTCCACCATACTTTTTCGCATTTCTGGCTGTATATTCCAGGGTTAAACAAGCTCCTTGGGAGAATCCCAAAAAATAGATATCACTAGCTTTAATTCCTTTCTCCAATGCTGTCAATACAGCATTTTCTACGGATTCTAAAGCTTGATCTAATTGGGGTTGATTAGTACCAATGCTAGCCATAAAAGAATTGGGATACCATGTATTTTGTCTTGCCTCAGGGCAAATTAAAAGAAATCCTTCTACGTTTAAATATTCAACTAAACCAACAATATCCTTAGCGCTTGATCCTCGGCCATGAAGCATAATCAATGCTTTTATTGGGTTTTCTGTATTGCCGGATACAATTATGTTATTTGTCATAAAATTCTATTTAATAGTAAGTTAATATAATTCAACAAATGTTTAAAATAAGGTAAAGAGACCTTTTCTAATACTTTAAATAAGAACTATCATTTTAATACAGGTAATACTTTTTCGATTTCTTCCCTATTAGATTCATACTGTTTTGGCAATTTAAGCGAAGTACCAAGCTCGGCTAAAGGTTCATCAATATCAAATCCAGGATTCTCAGTTGCTATTTCAAATAATACACCACCTGGTTCACGGAAGTATAATGAATGAAAGTAGTCCCGATCAATTTGAGGAGTAATTTGCAAACCAGAACTCATAATCTTTTCTCTCAAAGCCATTTGATCTTCATCATTTTTCACTCTAAAAGCTATATGATGATTTGTACCAGCTGTATTAATTCCTCTTGTAGCATCCTTATCAACAAGAATATCTATAATATTGGCACTGTCAACATTTACATTTTTAAATCTATAGCGATTTCCTTCTTGTCCAATTTCTTCATAATCTAATAAATCCGTAAGTACCTTGGCTGTTAAATCCAAATCCCGAACTATCAATGTGCTGTTATGAAAACCTTTGGTAGCAAAATCCTTATTAACTTCTTTCGTTGACCAACCTAATCTATTATCTGCAGTTTTTGGAACAACCATAGATAGATTTAATCCATCCGGATCAAGGAAGGGAAGATATAATTCACCAAATCTCTCTTCAGCATCTCCAATTACAACATTATTTAGTGTAAATCTTTCTTTCCAAAACTCTAAACTACCCTCAGGTATTGAATAAGCTATTTCGCTTGCCATTCCACCTCCAACTTTCCCCTTACCAATCCCTTCCCAAGGAAAAAAAGTTAGAATCGTTCCTGCTGATCCCTTTTCATCTCCATAATAAAAATGGTAAGTACCGGGATCATCAAAATTTACAGTCTTTTTCACCATTCTTTGTCCGAGTAGTTTGGTGTAAAAATCATAATTACGTTGTGCTAAGTTTGCTATTGCGGTAATGTGGTGTAATCCTAAAACATTATTATTCATTTTATATCCTTTCAATTTTTAGTTGAGTAATTCTTTAATTAAATTTCTTAAACAAAGGTGATGAATATCCATAGGGAAAGCATTGATGTATGGTAAGAAGTATTGGATTTATAAAACTGTATTTATTGAAATAAAAGTTCTTTGACAAAAAAATGCTATTATTTGATAAAAAATAGCCATTTTAATCATTCATGAATAGTTATTTTTGAATTTAAGTCAATTTGCCATTAACAATTCTTATTTTTAAACCGATCGCTTATCCCTAAAAAATTACCTAATGCCTAAAAAAAGATATATTATTATACTTCTTATTTTCCTTGTGAATCTATGTCATGCACAAGAGAAGCCTTATAACGTTTTAATGATTCTTATAGATGATTTAAGACCATCCTTAGGAGCTTTTGGAGATGATGTTGCCATTAGTCCAAATATAGATGAATGGGCAGAAGAAGCGACTGTATTTGAGAGGGCATATTCAAATCAGGCTGTTTGTGTAGCTTCAAGATATAATCTACTATTAGGGTCTAGATCAACATCTACCGGGTTATACGATTTTGGAAGAGCATTCAGGGAGTTTTATCCCGATGCTATTACCTTACCCGGCTTATTTAAAGAAAATGGTTATTATACAGCAGCAATTGGAAAAGTATTTCATGTTGGCCATAATACATATAATGATGAGAAATCCTGGTCCGTTCCTCACTGGCATGATAAGATTATTGAGTATGTAAATCCAGAACACACAACAGAGACCCGGGAAGAGGCCTTATTTTCTAATAAAAGTTGGGCGTATGCTAATAAGTTAGAAAAAGGTTCAGCTTGGGAGAAACTAGATGTTGAAGATGAAGCCTATGCCGATGGTCGTGTTGCAAAGGAAGCAGTAAATAGATTAAGTGAATTAAAAGATAATCATACTCCCTTCTTTCTAGCTGTTGGTTTTGCAAGACCTCACCTACCTTTTACAGTTCCTAAAAAATATTGGGATCTATATGAACCTAAAAACTTACCGATACCTTCTAATCAAAAAAATCCGGAGAATGCTCCAGGATTGGCCGTAAAAAGAGATGGAGAAATAGCACAATATGCCGAAATTCCTTTAGCAAAACAAAGCGATCCATTCCCGGAAGAGCTAACTCGTACACTTATCCATGGATATTATGCAGGCGTAAGTTATGTGGATGTTCAAATTGGCAAAGTATTAAAGCAGCTTAAAGACAGTGGGTTGGACAAGAATACCATTGTTATTCTTTGGGGCGATCATGGTTATTTACTTGGAGAAATGGGCATGTGGACAAAGCATGTTAATTACGAAATAGCGAATCGGATTCCATTAATCATAAGTCATCCGGACTTAAAACAGAGAAGGCATACCCAAGAATTAATTGAGACCGTAGATTTATACCCTACGTTAGCTGAATTATGTGATATTAAAATCCCGCAATTACAACAAACACTTGATGGAATTAGCTATGCAGATTTTATGAAGGGAGATACAGAATCCGTTCGGGAAACTGTTTATCATTGTTTCCCCAGGGATGGAAAATTAGGTCGGGCTATTCGAAATAAAGATTTTCGTCTAATTGCGTGGCAATCCATAGATGGAGATGATCAACCAATTTATGAATTATATGAATATAAAGATGGTTTGGTAGAGACAAAGAACATCTGGAGGATTGATCATCCTGAATTTATAAAACTTAAGAAAATATTAGATAATCAACCTAAGCCAATAGCTATGAGGCCAGAGTCTAAACCTAAAAACTAACAAGGAAAATTAATATGATGAAGAAAACAATTGCAATTGCATGTTTGCTTGCTGCTACGTTTACAGAAGGAAGTGCACAGAATTGGGCACCGGTGCATGACAAGATTTTAACACCATGGGCTGAACAAGTTACACCTCAAAATGCGCACAGAGAGTATCCACGACCACAACTAGAGAGAAAAAACAATTGGCAAAATCTAAATGGTCTTTGGAAATACAAAATTACAAGCAAAGACCAGAAAGATATACCAACTAACTGGGACGGGGATATTCTAGTACCCTTTGCGGTTGAGTCAGCACTTTCCGGTGTAGCAAAACGTGTTACCAAAGATGATGCATTGTGGTATAACAGTCAAATTAGCATTGATAAAAAATTAAGCAAAGGCAATGTTTTATTACATTTTGGAGCCGTAGACTGGGAATGTGACATTTATGTAAATGGTCAACATGTGGGTAATCACCAAGGAGGATTTGATGCTTTTAGTATTGACATCAGCAAAGCAATAAAAAAAGGTAAAACACAAGATATTGCCATTCGGGTATGGGATCCGACTTCTGATGGTCCTCAACCCAGAGGTAAGCAAATTAAAGACCCTCATGGAATTTGGTATACACCTGTATCGGGTATTTGGCAAACAGTATGGTTAGAATCAGTTCCTGAAACCCACATTGTAAGCACTAAACAAACTCCTGATGTGGACAATTCTGCTTTAAAGTTTTCTGCAAAAATTGCATCGGCACAATCCGGCGATGAAATTTTAATTGAAGCATACGACAATGATAATAAAGTTGCAGAAGTTAAGGCTAATGTTGGTGAAGAAACACAATTAAGGATCAACAATGCGCAGTTATGGTCGCCAGACTCACCTAAACTATATGACCTTAAAGTGAAGGTACTTCGTAAGGGCAAGGTAATAGATGAGGCAAAAAGTTATTTTGCTATGCGTAAGATTAGTATTAAGAAGGATGCCCAGGGGATTCAAAGGATGTATTTGAATGATCAATTCGTTTTTCATTATGGACCTTTAGATCAAGGTTGGTGGCCAGATGGATTACATACTGCCCCCTCTGATGAAGCATTGAAATTTGATATTGTAAAAACCAAAGAAATGGGTTTTAACATGATCAGAAAACATATTAAAGTAGAACCAGCTCGTTGGTATAGACATTGCGACAGTTTAGGGATTTTAGTATGGCAAGATATGCCTAGCGGAGATTTAGGAGGCAATATTTGGGATATGAATCCTGGTAAAATACGTCCAGGAAAACATGACAAAGATCGTAGTCCAGAATCTGAAGCAATTTACAGAAAAGAGTGGAAAGCTATTATGGCACAACTACATAACTTCCCTTCAATCGTCGTTTGGGTTCCATTCAATGAGGCATGGGGTCAGTTTAAATCCAAAGAAATCGTTGATTGGACTATTCAGAATGACCCTTCAAGATTAGTAAACGGGGCTTCTGGTGGTAATTTTGGTGCACCAGGTCATATTTTCGACATCCATAACTATCCGGATGCCGCAATGCCGAGAGCCGAGTTATTTGGTGACAAATATGTATTAGCTTTAGGTGAATATGGAGGATTAGGCTTACCTGTTGATGGTCATACTTGGCAAGAAAAGGATAACTGGGGCTATCAATCGTTTAAAAATTCTGCTGAGTTAAAGAAAAGATATGAAGAAGTTGTTTCTGACTTAAGCAAATTAATTCCATTAGGTCTTTCAGCTGGCGTATATACACAAACAACTGATGTAGAAATTGAAACAAATGGATTAATGACTTATGATAGAAAAGTTATTAAAATCCCTGTAAATGAATTAAAACAAATTCATGATAAGCTATATGACAAGAACTTAGTAAAATAATAAATAAGAAAAGGTCGTAAAATGTTTACGACCTTTTCTTATTATTAAATAATAGATAGAAACACCTATTTAATATCTCACCTTTAGCACAATCTTCCCTAATTCATTCAATTCTTCCTGACTTGTAAAGTGTGCTTTTCCACCTTTTGAAATAACTTCCCAGGCAATAGTTGAAACAATATCATCTACAACATCATGTTCTTTTGCATCATCGGCAATTTCAAAAGTTCGATCTGAAGTCATTTTTACAGCTTGTTCAAAATCTTGCTGAACTACCAATAGCTCACCTCTCCCATCAATTGCAGCTTGATATATATCTTGTAAATCCGTAATTACTTGTCCACTTGCAACAGCCGCTTTTAATTCTTCTATTGCTGCCAATCGTTCTTCTTTTTGGAGCTCTTTAATTATTTCAAATGCTTGATTTGCTAGATTAGTACTGTCTGATTTATCTGAGTTCTGTGTATCATGGCCTATGTATATTGCGGGTCTATCTGCGACTTCCATCAGCATTGCATAATTAGGTTCAGTAGATAATACTACTACATCTAAATTATTTTTATTATAAACTGCTACTACTGCCTTATCAACTTGATTAAAATATTCCTTTCTACGGTTTTCAATCTTATTGTTGTCAAAACCAGTGAGATCTAAAGTGTTTTCAGGAAAAGGAAAACCTTCTTCGGAAATTTCATTTTCTATTCCATCATTTAAGGCTTGATAAAGGTGCGCACCTCCTTGAGCGATTGTAAGAATCAAATACTCTTTAATTCTATTCATTGCTTTTATTAATGGACGAGTAGCAAATGTATCATCAATAAAAACAGCATCTGAATTAGTTGGCCACGGAGAAGCAACAATCTCCTCCACATCTTTAGAAATAAAAATATGTATACTTTCTAATAAAGCTATGTTAGCTAGTTCATCAGATATGCTGTCTAATTTTTCCAGAATTTCCGCAGATTCACGTTTTCCGAATTCTGAAATAATTCGATTTTCTGCTTCTTTAACCAGATTTTTTAAATTAATAGCGTTTTTCTCGTTATCCGGATAAGTCTTGAAGGTGTTAAATGATATCGTTACACAAGGAGAATCGCTAACTTTTGAAAGAGTTTCAATAATATCTTTTAGTGCCATAAATAATATTTTAAATGTTATTAATTTGTTTCTTATCAAAAGAACAGCTTAAAGGAGAGATAGTTTTAATTCATTTAATTGTGAAGAAATTTGATGTTAATATTTTTCCCATCGGGATAAAAAAAAAGGAGTTTAATTGATGTTTCCCAATAAATAACCTTTGATAGAGGTTATTCTCAATAATAAACGAATATTTATAATATACTATTAAACAGATCGTTAATTAATGAACATCAATTAAAAGATTCTAAAAACCTAGAAATAATTTCATTAAAATATTTTATAATCATGAAACACTACTTCATTATTATATACATACTATTTAGCATACCTACATGTATATTTTCACAACAAATTGATAAAGAAATATTTATTCCCATTGAAAAATCAAAATTATACGTTCGGTTGATTGGGAATGAATCCTGTCCAATCATTATAAATTTGCATGGAGGCCCTGGTGCATTTTCTGGTTTTGATCATGAATATAATAGACATTATTTGGAAGATGGATATCTCATTGCATATTTAGATCAACGAGGAAGTGGTAAATCTGAAAGCTTTGCGGACACCTCATATTTTACAATGGAACAATTTGTGGAAGATTTAGATAAAGTTGTTGATTACTTAAAGATTCAATACCCTGAAAGTCAAATTAATTTATTAGGATCTTCATGGGGAGGAACATTAGGTCTGTTATATTTAATACAACATCAAGAAAAAATAAACACTTTTGCTTGCGTCTCTGGAAAAGCCAATGGTATATATCCAATATATGCATTGATTGATTATGAAAATCAAATTATTCAAAATAAGAAAAATGATAACCTTGACAGTGTACAATCTAACAAATATCAGGCTATGCTTCAGAAATTAGCTGAGGTTAAGAAAAGCGATTTAGATCAATTTTATAATGACCTGAATTTAATCAAAACTGAATATCCACGAGAATTGGGATTTAGTGCTTATTGGGCAAATAAAGCAGCTCAGCTTAAAGCAGCAGAACTAGCTAAAGATCCAGCATATTTTAAAAGAGCACATTATACAAAAGAAGAATTTAATACTGCCATGAAAAAATTTGACAACGTAAATAGAGTATTTAGAAATACCTCAGAATATAACCATTTAAATATACTGGATAAATTAAGTATAATTCAAACACCTATTCTTGTAATGCAAGGAGATAAGGATTATGCCATTGGACCAAATCAAGGAAAAATGATTTATAATGCTTTAACCAATAAAAATAAGAGCTTGAAAATTATTCCTAACGCCGCACATAATCTAAATATAGAGGCAGAAAAAGAATATTACACTACCTTGTTATTGTTTTTTAATAAATATAACCTTCAAAATTTGTAAAATTTCCTTTTACCAGCGGCCACCTGCACCACCACCACCGGACGAACCGCCACCAAAGCTGCCTCCTCCGCTACTACTTGAAGAACCTCCGCCTCCGCCACTACTTGACGAACTGCCTCCTGAACTTGAGCTTCTGGTTAGCTTTGCTATAGTATAGCTCTCAATAAATCTTGAATAGCTACAATTTTCACATTCATCCCTTTTCTCGCCTTTACCGCCTGAAGAATAGGTCGCTTTTTTTAATATTATTTTTTTATTTTTAAGTAAAGTAAAGTAATGACATTTAGGGCATTCCGAGTATTTTTTATTAATATCCCAAGCAATCAATTGCACTTTTTGTGTTTTAATATCTTTCCAGATTTCATACTTTCTAGAATTCAATTTCTCTTCTTTTCGCTGACCGGAATTTAAATATTTATTCGTTTCTGATTTTTGAAATGTTCTTTTTATACGTTCCCAACTTCCTGATTCGTCTGGTGGATTAAATCTATTTCTGTTCTTATTCAGATATCTAAAAGTAGCACCAACCTCGAATAAAGCTAATGGAGCCAATAGAGAAGGAATAAGGCTCAAATAGTTAAACTTTCTTAAAGCTTTACTCTTATCCTCTTCATCCCCATAGCTTTTTTTAATGGCTTCACGCGCATTAGCAATCTTAAACCACACAATTAAGCCACAAAAAACTAAAATAAAATAAGGTAAATTTTTAACCTGATATACTTCTTCAACATTATTAAATATAAATGCAAACAGAAATATAGTAAAGAACATTAATAAACCCATACAACCTAATCCATAGAATATCGGGGCAATTGGCTTTAATTTTTGCTTAGGGGAAGTTAATTTCTTACCGACCAGATGGATATAGAGGTATAAGAATAAAAACACACCTACAATTAAAAGCGTATTCTTGAAAATAACATTTCTAAAGCTGAAAAAAGGGACTGCTTCGGGCATCATTTTTTCAAGTTCCTTAATGGAATCTGGAGATTGTAAAATCTGAGCAATAAATTGGCTAGATTCCAACAGGCCCTGATCGTAGTCGTTGTTTCTAAAATTGGGAACTAGATACTTCTCACCTACCCGCCTCAGATAAACATCAGGGAAAATACCCTCCATTCCATACCCTGTAATAAAACGATATTGTCTTTTATTCTTAGCAACAAAAAGTAACAACCCATTATTGGCTTCTTTCTTCCCTATTCCCCACTTATTAAATAAATTAAAAGCAAATTCAAAATCGTCATCTCCTTGGTAATCATTTACAATTACGATTACAAATTCAGCAGCAGTTTGTTTTTCTATGTTTACTGAGATATTATCCAATAGATTAACCGTCTTGTTATCTAAAATATGATCCGGATCACTTACGTAATAGTCCTGTCCCCTTTCTTTAGGACTTGGGATATTATCTAAACTATATAAAGCTTGAGCAAACGAGTTTGAAAGAGAGAAAATAAAGAATAAATAAATTGATACATACCAATGAGAATAGGAACTAAATGATTTTAATGTTTTCAAACGTTTATACATGGTAATTGTTAATAATTCATTAATTGGGAAGCATGATTTAAAATTAAGGATTTTTTAAATTTACGTCATGAAATTATTAAAAGATAAATAGAATGTAGATGCGAAATAGACAGACAATTAGTCAGTTATTTATATTTACACTGTAATTAATTGGTTACCAAAAGACTATATATAAGAGCATTACATTTAGCTGACACATAAAAAATAAGAATGGTCTATGTTTTGAGAATGGGAAGATATGATGAAACTACTTAAAGTAATTATAGTATTGGCGCTGATTATTGGAATCACTTGGTTCATATGGGAAAGAGTTAAGCCAGCCGACAGCAAAGAAACAAATCACGCCATTTTGGTAGAACGAATTGAAGCTATGGGGAAGTTGGAATTAGTAAAGTATCGTTTAAGTGATGTCGTTGAACACAAAAATATGACAGCCTATTTACCCGATGCCAGTGTGCTATTAATTATTAAAGCAGATGCCGTAGGTTGTATTGATTTGGGTAAACTTAAATCAGAAGATGTTGAAGTTATGGGAGATTCTGTTCATATTACACTTCCAAATCCTGAAATTTGCTATGTAAAAATCGACCATAAATCATCAAAGGTATATGATACAAAAATGGCTTTTTTCAGAGAAGCCACATTAGTTGATGAAGCTTTTAAAGCTGCTGAAGAAGAAATAACGAATCAAGTAAAGAAATCAGATATTTTACAGCAAACTAAAAATAATGCAATCCACGTTTTAAGACCTTTATTAGAAGGTTTAGGGTATACAAAAATCGGTTTATCATTTAATCAATAAGCTCCTTATATTTTATTTTTTTCATGTTGGGAAGGAAGTAAGCTATAATTCCGATTAGGGGTAAATAAGAACAAACTAAATAGATATTTTCTAAGGAAGTATGATCTGCCCACCAACCTAAGACAGCTGCTCCTAACCCGCCGATACCAAAAGCAAATCCATAAAATAAACCCGAAACCATTCCTAATTTGCGTGGAAGTAACTCTTGTGCATATACCAGAATGGAAGGAAATGCGGAAGCCATAATAAATCCAATAATAAAAACTAAAATGGCACTCCAGAATAAACTTGCAAAAGGCAATAATAAAGTAAACGGCGCGCAACCTAATACCGAAAACCAAATAATATATTTTCTGCCGAGATAATCGCCTAAAAATCCCCCGATAAGTGTTCCTAATGCTATAGCGATAAGAAAGTAAAACAAGTAAACCTGAGCTTGTACATCAGAAATAGCAAATTTATCCATCAAATAAAATTGAAGATAACTAGTAATACTAGCGATATAAATATATTTTGAAAAGATTAGGAACAATAAGATAAAGATAGAAAGATTGACAGTTCCTGATGACAAATCGGGAATTTTTACCAATTTCTTAGCTTGACCTTTTACAGAATGTAACACTTGTTTATACCAATTTGCTATATAATACAATACAAATTGAGCCAATATAGCAACAAGGAGAAACCAAAGGATATATCTTTGACCATGAGGGACAACAAACAGTGCTAGTATAAGTGGTGCTAATGCAGAGCCTGTATTTCCACCAATCTGAAAAATAGATTGTGCTAAACTTCTTCTGCCTCCAGATGACAAAAAAGCAACCCTTGATGATTCCGGATGAAATATTGAAGATCCAATTCCGACCATCGTAACAGAGAATAATACTGAATAATAATTATTAGAATAGGATAAAGCAATGATTCCTATAATACTAAAAAACATCCCTATGATTTGAGAATAGGGCTTCGGATGTTTGTCAGTATAGGCTCCTATTATAGGCTGTAATAAAGAAGAAGAAAGCTGAAAACAAAACGTAATAATACCAATTTGAGCAAAACTAAGATGAAAATTATCTTTTAATAATGGATATGATGCCGGAATAATAGCCTGTATCATATCATTTGATAAATGAGCAATACAGATTGCCAATAATATGGGATAACTAGTTTTGGTTTGATCGTAAGCAAAAGTTCTTTGTGGCATATATTGAAGAAAATTTTAAATTCTAAAAAACAGATAATTAAACATCAACTTAAAAGCGCGGTATATGATCAATTTTTTGATGTTTAAACTACTCTGGCAAATCTATCGCATAAATTTAATATTTTCCAATAAAGCTTTCCTTCATTACTTAAATCTTACAAAAAAAAGAATAAGCGCAATAAAAGCGCCTATTCTTTTCAATATTACATTAATTTTGCCTCAATGACGATTGGATATCTTCATAAGTTGCCATGTATTCCAAGGCTTCTCCTGTTGGACTACTAAAAACCTCTCCTTTTACGGTCACTTGTACCTCTCCATTCTTTTGAGGAACCTCGTAGACTTTAGAGATCTTCACATGGCCTCCAACAGGGATTTCTGCTTTCAATTCTGCATTTGGAACTCCTGATTGAGATGATAAAAAATATCCTGATTTATGCCCGTCTGAATGTGTATAATGATAGTAATACAAAGGGGCTTGGGTAATAAAGATGCTATTTGCAATTCCTGCATATTTCGGATCCTTAGTAACATCTCCTTTATTTTCTGAACAAGATGTAACTATAAAAAACCCAATAATTAATAGAAATAGATTTGATAGTTTATACTTCATAAATTTTTCAATTTTAAATATTTAAAAATTCTAACCAACGTAAATATCTTTAGAGGTTGCTAATAAATAAAATATTTAAAAGGACAAACTATATATCTAATTAATAAATCTGTTTACATTTCATATACAACTATGTTCTCCAATGAATTAAATATTTTGAAAGAATTGTATTACATGATTTAAGTTTGAATCTTTAAGTATAACTCGTTTATCTTTATCTAACAGATAAATGGTAGGAGTTGCTTTTATCATATATAACCCTTTCGTCACAACGGCTTGGTCCTTATCTAATCCGTTGATCCAATTACCGGGGATATTCGATTGATAATCTCTCCATATTTCTTCATTCCCATCCGGATAAATCGCTAAAATCGTAAGCCCACCTTTTTCAATCACATCATTAAATCCAGGATTATTTTTTAACTGGTTAATTGTTTCTTCACATACGCTGCAGCCTGGTTCATAAAACATAAGTAAAGTAAATGGAGCTTTTATAGATTTAAGATTTGAACTTCTACCATCTGTATTTATATAACTAAAGTCAGTTGCTATCGTCCCCGGTTTATTTTTGCGCACTAATGGTAATAGACTCTCATATTTTATCTTATCTACAGCACTAATCTTTTCCGAAGAAATGAGATATTCCAATACAACCTCATAAAACAGATCATTTCTCATCGGAGAATTAGGGTTAGATAGATAATTTTCAAATTGATATTTAAAAAATTCAAAAACAGAATTATCAATTTTAGCTTGATTAAAAACATCTTCTACCCCTTCACGTAATGTATCCAACCTTACGAGCGGAAAATAGGCCAGATAATCTACAATTGCTTGTTCTCCGTAATCCGGATTAAAAACCTTTGTTGTATCACTAAAATTGAAATTATCCCAAAAATGAACGAATACGTAATTAATTTTAGCCTCTTCATCTTGTAACTGACTAGGAGCCTTCGGCACATTGTAATTAGTGCTAGTATTATCAATAGATTGTTTTGATTCGGCTGATTTATTTTGATTACAGGCACTAAACAATAATACCAATAATGAAATCCACAAAAAATAAATTCTATTCATACTTAATTATTAAACTTATATATTTCTAATTTAAAAAGTCCCAAGGTAAGTTTTTAGTAATAAAAAAGAAAGTTAAAAATGTTAGAAAGCGTTATAAATAAAAAAGCCTTGAACTCAGGAGAGCTCAAGACTATTATTAATAGTTAGTGAATCTAAGCTTATCTATTCAGGGTATATTTAACCCCTACACTTGTTGACAATGCACCCTCGAAATTTCTTCCTCCAACTTCGCCATCAAATTCATCACCATATAAATTTCCTCTCACATCAAGTGTAAGATTAAGATTATCGGTCAAACGAAATGATTGTAACACACCCAAATTTGGACTAAACTTTAAACTTTGAGGATCTGAAAGTACTGCTCCAAAACCAATTCCTACGTAAGGAATTAAATTGTACAAACGATCAGGATTATATCCTAAAGCGTCATTTGTCCAATTGAACATAAAATCAGCATGTACATTTAAATAATTAAATTTTTGATGTTCCAGATTTTGACTTTCATCAAAAATTTCACCAGTTGAGTAGGTCTGAGTCTGTGTTAAGCCTTTATAAGAAAAACCATTAACACCTAATCTTAAACCAAAACTTTCATTTAACCATTTACCACCATAAATTTCAAATTGAGGTGAAATTCGTTTACCCAAAGAAATTTGCTTATCATGGTCCCCAAAAAACACCTGACCACCAACACTCGCCCCAACAAACCAGTTATTTAAATCACTACTTTCTTGAAATGCTTTGTTAGAAATGAACTTTGTTTTCCAAGGATCATTCTCTAATGGTTCACTTGCAAAGCTTCCAAATGCAATCAACGATACTAATAATGTGGTACTAATCTTTTTCATTAATAAAAATTTAAAACTGTAAGAAGATATCCTTCTCTTTAATACAGTATCTGAGTGGTGTTATTGATGGACCAATGAAAACCTTTTAAATATTTTTTAGTCTTTCTTAGCTTTACTCAAACAACCTCACGAAGATACATGCAATTTCCTCTACTGCAAATTTCAAATACAAGTCAAGCTATACTATTAGTTAATTTTGAAAACTATACGTTTCATATATTTTCTATGAAAATTTACAGTCTCTTCATTACTTGAGATTATCAAGAAATAATATTATCATATCAGGACATATTTTTATTCAAAATCCTTTTATTTAATATTTAGTTCAAAATAATATAAATTTAATTTGTAAATGATTATCTACAGCAGCTAAAACCATATTTCAGGAAGGACGTTAATAATAATCACTATAATAAAGGCTACCCATAAATGAATAGCCAATTGTTTAAAATATATGTCGAACTGTTTAATTTCGAATACACTGAACATTTTCTTCTCTCAAAAAAATGAAAGGATCCCATGTCCACATACATAACTTCCTAACACGAAAGCTAGAATTTCATATTCTAATTCAATTTTTAGCTCTCGAAATATGGAAAAAACATATTTCAATTTTGCTCTTATTTTCATAAAATTTATCTGTGTTATATGCTATCATTCAAACTTTAACCAATCTGTTACTAATCTTATAAACCAACGCCCTTCATAAATCATTTTTAATTAATGATTTAAACAATACATAATGATGTAGTTACATGTATTTCAGAACAAACTTATAACAATATCAAAACACATGGAATCATATCAATAAATAAAATAAATTATGTAGCAATTGATTTACACTAAAATAACTAAAATAAATTGTGGATATATTCTGTAAAACAGAGCGCAAATTCAAGTATCTAAAACATCCTTTTTTACGCCATCTACAACTCAGATTATGATATAATGAAATTTTATTAACTTCCTGAAATAATTTAAGGATAGAAATCAGAAAATACATCTAATAAAAATTAAAATTTCCATCTAAAATCTCAACTTAATCCCTTACGAAAGAGATTTTATAAAAGATTTGTTTATGTAAAACAAACCTTTCTACTTTGCTTGAGAACAGATCAATACAGGAAATAAATATCTCATTAATGAGACTCAGCTTATCTCATCCTTCTTTGTGATAGCAAGTTTTAATTGGTAAATTAGAAATAAGATATACTATTTCATCAATCAATTTAAATGAATTATGAAAATAATAACCAGGATATGGCATGGAATTACTAGGAAGGAAGATGCAGACCAATATCTTAATTACCTATTTGATACAGGTATTAAAGACTATCGAAGTATAAAAGGAAATCTCTCTACTAAGGTACTAAGGCGAATTGATCACGATATATGTCATTTCATGACTATTACTGAGTGGGATTCAGAAGACAGTATTAAAGAATTCGCAGGGGAGAAATTTGAAAAGGCAAAATATTACCATGAAGACAAAAAGTACTTATTAGAATTTGAGGAAAATGTCAATCATTTTGAAACTTATTTAATAGACTAACATCTATTTTCAAAAAGGAAAAATATAGATTCTATACAGTAGGAAAAGCTTTCAATAAAAAATCCTGAAACGGGGAGTTTCAGGATTTTACCAAACCAATTATTAACCTAAATTATGAAATTATACTTTTATTACTCTTCTACATTTAGAACGTAAGCAAAGTAACTTTCGTGCCTGTGGCAGGCAACAATTAACAACTTTTAACAAAACAGCTAATTATGCAATCTTCAATACTGAATTAGGCTTTAGATTACATTTACTTATATTTGAAAAACATCCAAACCAAAAAAGTATGAAAAACGCAATACTTGTTCCTACAGACTTTTCAGAGAATGCGTGGATTGCAACACAATACGCAGCTAAACTTGCTGAAAAATTTAATTGGGATATTCACCTATTACATGTCTATCAAACCTTTGGAAGACTGCGTGCCTCTCAAGAATTTAATGATGAAGTGAGTCAGCATAATACCGCAAGTGCACTTGAAGAAATGAATAAATTGGAAATTAAATTTCAAAAAGAATTTCCTAATCTGTCTGTTTCTGCAGCATGTATGGAAGGAAATCTCGCTGATACAATATTGAATGTTTCAGTTGATAATGACGTACGCTTTATTGTAATGGGAACAAAAGGATCCACTGGATTAAAAAGCATCGTAATTGGTAGTAATACTTTCGAAATTATTCAGCAATCCCCTATAGGTGTAATCGCTGTACCAGAATACTATACCGATTTCAGTCTTCATAACATTGGTCTTCTTACAAATTTTAAAAATGATGAAATAAATCTACTTCAAAATTTTATAAACAGAACGAGTCCGGCATTTAATATTAGTTTATTACACGTAAATGAGTTAGGAAAGGCACCTGATGGAAATAACGTCTTGTTTTGGAAAGAACAAATCATAAAAAAAACAGGCATCAATTCTGTCGTTTACAAAAATTATGAAAAGATTAATAGACTAGATGTAAGCGAACCGATACCCTACTGCATAAAACATTTAACAGAAGTAGAAAATATTGATATATTACTCGTTTCATATACTCGCAAAAGCTTTTTTAAAAGTCTTTTCTCAAGAAGCCTTGTAAAGTCGTTATCTAATGAAATCACTATCCCAATTTATTTTTTAAAAACTTTATAATATTGCGTCTTGATTTAAACTTCAATATACTTTACAAAAATACCTCCCTCTACTTACCCATCAATGGGTCAGAAATACTTGCTTTCCCATTCTCCATATGCCCTGCGTATCTAAAATAAAAATCCGGATCGTCTTCTGAGGTAATTTCAAAATCATACCATCCACTCGATTTATCCAGAGCCCAATTTAATTTCTCTGATTTATGTGCCTTTACTTGTTTAGATGGATATCCATAAGAAGGGTCACTAATTTTCAAATTAAGTTTTGGATTCAAAATTTCCATTATGAAGCCACTAACAGGATTTTTACTTTTCACGCGGATATCTGAAATGTTGGACTTCAAAGGACCTTGAAATATTCTATAAAAACCATTGGGACCATGAACTTCCAAAAGATATCTCTCTTCATTGAAATCAGCTAACATCCATTCATATCTTAAAGGCTCTCCTGCTCGAACAGCAAAATTCCAAACCCTCCCCTTTTCTTGGGTCGATCCAAAAGAAGTGTGGGATATAACCTGAAATGGGACACCTACATTCTTCGTCTTAGGTAGTTTACCTGCTATTTCAAAAACCACCTGTATTCTATCCGAATTCATCTCTAGATTAACATCAATATCATAAGGAATAGCACAAGAAGGTTTAGTTCCTTTCTCCTGTATCCCCAGACCAACAGTACGCTTGATATTGTTTTGAAAAACTGAGAGACTATCTAAAGAAATCTGACTAAAGTTGCCAGGTAATATTTTGTTTTTCGAAGAAAAGATTCGTTCAACATAGCTGTTTCTGGCAACAAACTCCAAATCCGGACGTTTCACATCAGGAATTGGTCTAAACACTGAGGTCAGGTTTCCACACACCAATCTTCTCCAATCTGTAATGTTATCTTCAAAAACTTCTTTCTTAAATTTTTTCTGAATAAAATGCTCCATAAATTGTAAAGAAGAGGTATGATCAAACACTTCAGAATTAACCCAACCACCTTTGGTCCATGGTGATGCAATAATTAAAGGCACCCGATATCCTAAACCAATTGGACTATCATGTAAGGCCGAGTCTTTTCCTGTTCTTTTATTTTCTTGATTTACTGTAACATATTCTTCTTCTGTATGCATTCCCTCCGGTACAACTCCCATTCCCTTTTTAGTGCTCAGTGGAGGAACAAAAGGTGATATATGATCAAAATATCCATCATTTTCGTCATAGGTTAAGACAAATATAGTCTTCTTCCATACGTCAGGATTAGCGGTTAGAATATCCAGCGTCTCGGAAACATACCACGCACCATACCATGGAGAGCTAGGATGATCTGAAAATCGACATGGTGCAACCAACCATGACACTGTAGGTAAATTACCACTTTGTACATCTTCTCTGAACTGATGAAAGATATCACCTTTAGGCACTTTCACTATTTTTTTTTCTTCATTATCAGAAACTTCAATTTCAGCTAGCTCATGGTAATAAGGATCATTCTTATTGGTTAGAAAAGCATTCTTATGAATTGCTTGTTCTTGTTTACTCAGTTTTTTAAAATTCTCAGGGTTATATTTAATTACATCAGCTTTATAGCCTTCAAGTTCTTTGACAACCTTATTATAAGCTTCTTCATTGGCAAATTTTGACACCATCAATAAATGCTCAATATCTTTAATTTTCTTTTGAGCAAATTGATAATATGCCGGATGGAATTTCACTTGGTATTGTTTATAAAATTCAAGGTTGTTATCTGTAAAATTGGCCAACCAATCTTCTTCTTCTTCATTAAGTCCGACAGGAAGGCTAATTTCATTTTGATATACTTTCCAAGATATTCCTGCCTCTTCTAGTCTTTCCGGATAGGTTTTCCATGACACATCTTTATAGTTTATTTGATAATTATCTACATGCGCAACAGATTCAGGATCATGTGCTTTTTCACGAACAGTTCCTGACCAGAAATAAGATCTATTTGCACTTGTTCCTGTCAAGGAAGAACAAAAGTGTTGATCACAAACGGTGAAAGCATCTGCAAAAGCATAATAGAATGGAATATCTTTTCTTTGATAATATCCCATGGTTAAAGGAATATGTCTATAATCCGGGTTACCAGCACGCTTTGCCTCTAGCCATGTATCCATCTTACCTTCATTCCTAGCCATAACCATATCTCTCCAACTATGAGGAAGATCGCCCATCCAAGTCGCCTTCGTATTAACTATATCAAGAGGAAAAGGTGAATAAATTTCCTGATTTTTATTCTTCTGATACCAAACAGGTAACCCATTAGGCTGTCTCATTGCCCGCGGATCATTAAATCCTCTTACACCTTTTAGCGTTCCAAAACAATGATCAAAAGATCTATTTTCCTGCATTAAGAAAACAATATGTTCAGCATCTAAGTAAGATGTTCCAGGGTTTGCATCGATTGCTAATGCACGCTGTATTGATTCAGGTATGAGATTTATTGCAGCTGTCGCACCGGCAAGCATGGAAGCTTTCTTCAGAAATTCTCTTCTAGTATCCATTTAATATAAGTTTAGGCAGCAAAACCAAAATTTAATTTTCCCACTTCAACAAGTTAGTAAATTCATTACTATTTGATAATATAAACTTATTTCACACCTAACATTTTTACATAAAAAAGGGGCTGTCTAAAAAGCCCTGTTAATAGAAGATCCCCGATACTGAAAAAGTGTCGGGGATTTTTATTGTTTGTCCTAAAAAACAGTTATTTTTAGGTG
>Ga0308157_10003697_pt1 | contig 21701 bp, 21 predicted proteins | sample PhyBR1_FD_201035 | JGI IMG/M metagenome (GOLD analysis project Ga0308157, IMG submission 201035) | Phyllosphere microbial communities from UC Gill Tract Community Farm, Albany, California, United States - DLSLB.R1 | ecosystem: Host-associated > Plants > Phyllosphere > Unclassified | place: USA...
ACGGCGACAGGGAAGTCCTGCTCGTAGTCGGGATCCGGTGTCACGACTCGCAACGAAGCCTCACCCGCAACAGCGTTCGCCGGAACCGTGACAGACGCGTCGAAGCGTCCGTCCGTGACATCGACGGTGATGAGATCAGTCGTGTCGCCGTCCTGGACCCACTCGAGCGTCACCGACGGCCACGACGGGACAGCGTTCTCCTCGTTGGTGTCATTGCACGGTTCCCAGCCGGTCGAGGAGATGGTCAATGCGTGACCAGGTTCCGCGACCTCTGGTGTGAGCTGTAAGACGGGCGCGGCGCACGCGGCGGAGCTCCCGCCGGTGACGGGCGATGGTGCCGACGCGCACCCTGCGAGCGCCAGTACGCTGGTCGTAACGATGATGTATCGGATTCCGGCAGTGGCGCGCATAGCACCTTCATACACCCGCGTCACCGCGAGAGTTGCTCTCGACGTGTGATCGTTACTCGGCTCGCGATGGCGCCGGCCCCGGATCGGCACGAACTGCTCGACTTCGCCGAGCGTCACGACCGTCGTGCGATCGATCGCCGTAGGCGGGCGCTGCGCGGCCGAACCGTCGTGCTCGCCGGCGTCACCAGGCGTAGACGTTCTCAGAGATTTGCGTTGCGCCTTCCGGAGCCGTGGCGTTGTTCGGAACGACGGCGAACAAGCCGGCCATGCCGTCGACGGTCAGACCGGTATCGCCGCCGCAGCCGACGTTCCACTCGCCTTCTCCGGCATCCGCGATCAGGCAGGCTCCTGATCCTTCCACATCGTGCGCGAGCCAGAGTGAGGTGCCCTCGTGTTCACCGACGAACCGACTGGAGGCGACGTCGACGTGCTCGTACGCATGATTCTCCAGCTGTGGCAGCGTGTCGTCGGCCTCGCGATCAGTGTCGAGGTCCGCAAAAGGTCCCTGTTGGCCGACGCACGCGGTGAGAGTCACGAGCGTCGCGGCGATGAGAGCCGGGACGGCAAGGCTCCGTAGGCGGGGCATAGGGCGATCCTGCCCTATGGGCGGGACGGGATCCAGTGGTCGCCCACCTCGAGCGGACCTGAAGAGGTCCCGCGAGGAAGAGACGGTGCGCCGTGCACGGTTCGCCCGCGCGGCACGCGGGGTGTGCTGCCCTACGCCGATTCGCACGGCGTGTGTGAGGGGAAGGGCGGGCATGGCGCGGCAACGCTTAATCCACTCTTTCTGGCCGACAACCCCCGAAACCGCCCCTCGCCAGGGCAAAGCAAAACCCCCGCCATGTAGAAGCTAGGCGAGGGTTTCTGGAACCGTTGTAACGACGATTCTTGTGGCTCCGACCGGCGTCGATCCGGTGACCTTTCGATTTTCAGTCGAACGCTCTACCAACTGAGCTACAGAGCCGTGCGACATATGATGCCGCATCCTACGCGAAGGGCCCTCTCGAAAGAAGGCCCAACACCGGAGCGACCCTGACGGGACTTGAACCCGCGACCTCCGCCGTGACAGGGCGGCACGCTAACCAACTGCGCTACAGGGCCAGATGTGCTTTCGCACGATTTTCAATTATATCAGCTCGGGTGACCCCAACGGGATTCGAACCCGTGCTACCGCCGTGAAAGGGCGGCGTCCTAGGCCGCTAAACGATGGGGCCGTAGTGGCGAACCTCGCAGCTCACCTGCCAACCGTTTAATCTTACGCACGGCCGGCTCGGAATCGCAAAACCAGGGCGCGCCGCGCGAGTCTCGGGCGTGTCGAGGGGCACGATGGGGGAGCATGCACCCGTGAATCCCGGGCAAGCACTGTTCAGAGAGTGACGGGTGTTGTTAGTGTGGCGAATGTGAATCTTGATTCCCCCGTCTCAGAGCGCACAGAAGAGTTGTGCGACTGCGCGCCCTCGCCCGCGGAGAAGCGCGCGTTCTGGGGGCCCGTCACGCGGCGCGGTGCGATGGCAGCCGGTGTGCTGGGCGTCGCCGCGGCGGGCGCGTTCAGCGCATTCCGGGGATCCGGATCGGCGTTCGCGATCTCTTACGACCCGTCGGACTACCCGACGTGGGACGATGTCCAGCGCGCGCGTTCGAACGAATCGGCGAAGGCCAGCGAGATCGCGCGCATCGAGAACTACATCGCGGATCTGAAGGCACGGGTGGCCGCGGCGCAGGCGGCGGCCGAGAAGGCGGCAGACGAGTACTACACCGCGCAGCAGGAGTACTACCAGGCCGCTCACAAGGCCGACGAGCTGCAGGGGCAGGCCGACGACGAGGCGAAGAAGGCGAGCCAGGCCGCGGCCGCCGCTGCGAAGGTCGCTTCGAAGATCTCGCGAGCGAGCGGCGACAATACCCCCTACGAGCTGCTGTTCGCAGACTCCGCGGGAGACGCCGACAACCTGCTGTCGAAGCTGGGGCAGCTCGACAAGCTGGCCGAGCGCAACGAATCGATCTACGGGGCGGCCGTCGCGGCCCGCGACTCGGCACAGCACCTCACCGACCAGGCGCAGGAGGCCCGCAAGGAGCGCGACCGCCTTCAGAAGGTCGCCGAACAGAAGATGGCGGTTGCGCGCGAGGCGGCAGCTGCGGCCGAGCAGGCGCTCGCCGATCAGAAGAGCCACCTCATCACGCTCGAGCAGCAGCTCGCCGCGCTGAAGGACACGTCGAGCAAGAAGCTCTCCGAGTACAAGGAGGGCGAGAAGCAGCGCAAGGCGTGGGAGGAAGAACAGCGCCGCCTCGCCGAGGAGCGCCGCAAGCGCGAAGAAGAAGAGCGGCGCAAGCGCGAGGAGGAAGAGCGCAAGCGGCGCGAGGAGGAAGAGCGGCAGCGCCAGCAGCAGCAACAGCCGCCACAGGGATCCCCTGCAGGTGAGCCCGCCGCACCGCCGGAAGCTCCTGCGGCTCCCGCTGCACCGGCGAACGGCTGGGTGCGCCCGAACGGGGGCGTGCAGACGTCCGGATACGGGTGGCGCACCTCGATGTGCGGGCCCTCGTACTGCTCCACGTCGTTCCACGCGGGCGTCGACCTGGCGGCGGGATGCGGCAGCCCGATCTTCGCGGCATCGGCCGGCACGGTCGAGTTCGCCGGATACAACGGCGGCTACGGCAACTACGTGCGCATCAACCACGGCGGCGGGATCGGCACGGGGTACGGCCACATCATGGACGGCGGCATCGCCGTCGGCTGGGGGCAGTACGTCGAAGCAGGGCAGGTCGTCGCCTACGAGGGCAACACCGGCAACTCGTTCGGCTGCCACCTGCACTTCGAGGTCTACGTCAATGGGCCGACGGTGAACCCGATCGACTTCATGGCCGGTAAGGGAATCTCGGTCTGAGAACGACGATGGGCCCGGATCGGCGGATCCGGGCCCATCGCTCTGCGCGTCAGGAGCGCGAGTCGGGGAACTCGCCCTCGCCCTGCGTCTTCGTCTTGCCGTGGTCCTCGTCGAAGCGCGTGAACGCCTCGGCGACGAGACGCTCCGCCTCGGCGGCGCCTCCCCACTCGTCGACCTTCACCCACTTGCCGGGCTCGAGGTCCTTGTAGTGCTCGAAGAAGTGCTCGATCTCCTTGCGGGTGTACTCCTGGAGGTCGTCCACGTCCTGGATGTGCTCCCAGCGGGGGTCCTTCGCGAGAACCGCGACGACCTTGTCGTCGCCGCCCGCCTCGTCGCTCATCTTCAGTACGCCGACCGGGCGCACCTTCGCGCCGACGCCCGGGAACACCGAGTGATCCATGATGACGAGCACGTCGAGCGGGTCGCCGTCCTCACCGAGCGTGTTCTCAAAGAACCCGTAGTCGCTCGGGTAACCGAACGTCGTGTAGAGAACGCGGTCGAGGAAGACACGGCCCGTGCCGTGGTCGACCTCGTACTTCACGCGGCTGCCGCGCGGGATCTCGATGACTGCGTCGTACGCGCCCATACCTGTGTTGCTCCTTGAGTAGTCGGGAGGGTCAGCGATAACCCTAATCGCTACTGTGGAATGCATGCTGGATCCTGTCGTGGCCGCCGTGCGCCGAGCCGTTCGTGAGGCGCTCGCGCCGTTCGCCGAATCCGGCGCGCGCGTCGTCGTCGCACTGTCGGGCGGTGCCGACTCCCTCGCGCTCGCCACGGCCGCCGCGCACGAGGGCCCGCGCGCGGGCGTCGAGGTCGGCGCCGTGACGGTCGATCACGGACTGCAGAGCGCATCCGCCGACGTCGCCGAGCGCGCCGCCGCGCAGGCGCGCGGGATGGGTATCACGGAGGCGCGCGTCGTGCGGGTGGACGTCGGAACCGAGGGCGGCCCGGAAGCAGCGGCTCGCGAGGCGCGCTACGCGGCGCTGCGAGATGCCGCAGAATCGAGCGGCGCCGCCGCGGTGCTCGTCGGGCACACCCTCGACGATCAGGCCGAGACTGTGCTTCTGGGGCTGTCGCGCGGATCCGGATCGACGAGCCTCAAAGGCATGTCGCCGCACACGCGCGACGAGCGCGGGCTCGCATGGATCCGGCCGCTGCTCGCGCTGCGCCGCACAGACACCGCGGCGTTCTGCGCGCAGAGCGGTCTCGAACCGTGGGCGGATCCGCACAACGACGACGACCGCTTCGCCCGGGTGCGCGTGCGTCAGCGGGTGCTTCCCGTTCTCGAGGCGGAGCTCGGCCCGGGCATCGCTGAAGCGCTGTGGCGCACGGCCGAACAGCTGCGCGAGGACGACGCGGCCTTCGCCGACATGATCGACGAGACGATCGAAGACATCGTCGAGCACGCCGAGGCGGGAATCGCCGTGTCGGTGCCCGCGCTCGCAGCGAACCCGCCCGCGATCCGCAACCGCATCATCCGTCACGTGGTCGCCTCCGAGTTCGGCGTCTCGCTGACGCGGTCGCAGACGGTGGAGGTCGCGCGCCTCGTGACCGACTGGAGCGGCCAGGGCCCGATCGACCTCCCGGGCTGCCGGGCGGCCCGCCGGGGATCGCAGTTGACCTTCCGCGCGGCGAGCGCCCGACGCGCCCGCTTCGGATGACGCAAACGGATCCTTCTGCCGCCTTAAGCGACCGTTCGTGTCACGGGAACGTGCGCCTCCCGTTTCCGGTGACGCAAACGGAGCCTTCTGCCGCTCGTTGCGACCGTTTGCGTCACGCGAGCCTCAGCCCCCACCTCCCCGGACGCAACCGCCAGCACACCCCACCGAAACGCACGCGCCGCGTTCGCACGCCGGAGTCCCCTGCATTCATCGAGGTCTCCTGCATATGCTTGGTGCATGCGCGCGGCCGACATTGCACAAGACCTAGAACGAGTTCTCGTCACCGAGGAGCAGATCCAGCAGCGGCTCGCCGAGCTCGCGGCCGAGGTCGACCGCGACTACGCAGATCGCGATGTCCTGCTCGTCGGCGTGCTCAAGGGCGCCGTCATGGTCATGGCCGACTTCACGCGCGTCCTCACGATCGACGCCGCCATGGACTGGATGGCGGTCTCGAGCTATGGCGCCTCGACGAAGTCGAGCGGCGTCGTGCAGATCCGTAAGGATCTCGACACTCCGCTCGAGGGCAAGCACGTGCTGGTCGTCGAAGACATCATCGACTCGGGTCTCACGCTCAACTGGCTGCTCGAGCACTTCGCCACGCGCGGTGCCGCGTCGATCGAGGTGCTCGCGGCATTCCGCAAGCCCGACGCCGCCAAAGTCGAGATCGACGCGAAGTACGTCGGCTTCGACATCCCGAGCGACTTCGTCATCGGGTACGGCCTCGACTTCGCCGAGCGGTATCGCGGCCTGCGCGATGTGGCGGTGCTCGCGCCGCACGTCTACTCCTGAGCGCACGTTCCGCCGTGGGCGAATCCCAGACCGACCATAGGCGCCGGCCGGTAATCTGAAACGACTTGCGCTGGGTCGTGCCCGCGCGTCGAACACCAGGAGGAGTCGGTTAACCGACGCACTATGAACGTGAAGAAGATCTTCCGCCACCCCGTCGTGTACGTCTTGCTGATCGCGGTCGTGCTCATCGCCGGGTTCTCGCTGTTCAGCGCGTTCAGCGGGCCCAAGAAGATCACCGTGCAGGAGGGCCTCGAGCTGCTGCAGGGCGACCAGGTCCAGGAAGTCCTCATCACCGACGGCGATCAGCGCGTCGATCTCACGCTCTCGAAGGAGTACGAGGGCGCGAAGAACGTGCAGTTCTACTACGTGAGCGCCCGTGCCGACGCGGTCGTCGACGCGGTGCGCTCGGCCGATCCGAAGGACGGATACGACGACGCGGTGCCGCAGGCGTCGTTCTTCGGCAGCCTGCTGTCGATCATGATCCCGGTGCTGCTGCTCGGTCTGCTGTTCTGGTTCCTGCTCTCGAGCGCTCAGGGCGGCGGCAAGATGGCACAGTTCGGCAAGTCGCGCGCGAAGAACGTCACGAAGGAGAATCCCGACGTCACCTTCGCCGATGTCGCCGGCAGCGACGAAGCGGTCGAGGAGCTGCAGGAGATCAAGGAGTTCCTCGCCGACCCGACGAAGTTCCAGGCGCTGGGCGCGCGCATCCCCAAGGGCGTCATGCTGTACGGCCCTCCGGGAACGGGAAAGACGCTGCTCGCGCGCGCTGTCGCGGGCGAAGCGGGCGTGCCGTTCTACCCGATCTCGGGATCCGACTTCGTCGAGATGTTCGTCGGCGTCGGAGCGAGCCGTGTGCGCGACCTCTTCAACCAGGCCAAGGAGAACGCTCCGGCCATCATCTTCATCGATGAGATCGACGCGGTCGGGCGCCACCGCGGTGCCGGAATGGGCGGCGGCCACGACGAGCGCGAGCAGACGCTGAACCAGATGCTCGTCGAGATGGACGGGTTCGACCCCAACGCGAACGTCATCGTGATCGCGGCGACGAACCGCCCCGACATCCTCGATCCCGCACTGCTGCGTCCCGGTCGCTTCGACCGCCAGATCGGCGTCGACGCTCCCGACCTCAAGGGGCGTCTGCAGATCCTGGGAGTGCACGGTCGCGGAAAGCCGCTCGCTGACGGCGTGGACCTCGAAGACGTCGCCCGCAAGACCCCCGGGTTCTCCGGTGCCGACCTCGCAAACGTGCTGAACGAGGCCGCGCTTCTCACAGCCCGCTCGAACGCGCAGCTGATCGACGACCGCGCGCTCGACGAGGCGATCGACCGCGTGATCGCCGGACCGCAGCGGCGCACGCGCGTGATGAAGGACAAGGAGAAGCTCATCACGGCGTACCACGAGGGCGGTCACGCGCTCGCGGCGGCGGCGATGAACTACTCGGATCCGGTCACGAAGATCACCATTCTGCCGCGCGGCAAGGCGCTCGGCTACACGATGGTGCTGCCGGTCGACGACAAGTACTCGGTCACGCGCAACGAACTGCAGGATCAGCTCACCTACGCGATGGGCGGACGCGTCGCCGAGGAGATCGTCTTCCACGACCCGACGACGGGGGCCTCGAACGACATCGAGAAGGCGACGAACATCGCCCGCAAGATGGTCACCGAGTACGGCATGACGCGCGACATCGGCCCCGTGCTCCTGTCCGGGTCGTCAGGCGAGATGTTCATGGGCCGCGACCGGGGCCACGGACGCGACTACTCCGAGACGCTGGCGCAGCGGGTCGACCGCGAAGTGCGTGCCCTCATCGAGCAGGCGCACGACGAAGCATACGAGGTGCTCAACTCCAATCGCGAGGTGCTCGATCGCCTGGCGCACGAGCTGCTCGAGAAGGAGACGCTCGATCACAAGCAGATCGCCGCGATCTTCTCCGGCGTGAAGAAGATCGACGAGCGGCCCCAGTGGCTCTCGTCGAGCGAACGCCCGGTGTCGGCGCTGCCGCCGATCGACGTCCCCCGCGCCGAGCCGCAGCCGGAACCCGGCGCCGCGGCCGCCGAGGAGGCGCCGCAGTCGTCGCGCTCGCCCGAGACCGGTGGGTCCACGAGGCCCGCGACCGCATAGTCCAGGAGGCGTCATGGCCGTCGATACCGAGCGCGTGGCCGCGCTGATCCGCGAGCTGCTCGTCGCGATCGGCGAGGATCCGGAACGCCCCGGTCTGCGCGAGACACCGGGCAGGGTGGCGCAGGCCGCCGCCGAGCTGTACGGCGGCATCGGCCAGGATCCCGCTGCTCCGCTGGCGAACACGATCGATGTGTCGCAGGGTCCGGCCCCCGAGACGGTGCCGACGGGATCCATACTCGTGCGCGACATCCGATTCCGGTCGATGTGCGAGCACCACCTGCTGCCGTTCGAGGGGCGCGCCCACATCGCATACCTGCCCGGCGAGCAGGTCGTGGGCCTCGGATCCCTCGCCCGTGTGCTCGACATCGCCTCCGCGCGCCCGCAGGTGCAGGAACGGCTGGGCGAGCAGGTCGCCGACGCGATCGAGCAGGGGCTCGGCGCGCGCGGCGTGTTCGTGATGCTCGATGCCGAGCACGGCTGCATGCGCACTCGCGGCGAGAAGCGTCCCGACAGCTCGACCGTCACGGTGGCGGCTCGCGGCGACCTCGCGACGCAGGCGGCCCGTGCCGAGATGGCCGCCTACATCATCATCGGCGCGCAGAACGCGGCGACCGATGCCCCCGCAGTGAAGGGCCGCTGACGCGATGATCCAGATCATGGGGATCGTCAACACGACGCCCGACTCGTTCAGCGACGGCGGCGAGCACGACGAGCCCGACGCCGCGATCGAGCACGGACGCACGCTCGCCGCGCGCGGAGCGACGATCCTCGACGTGGGCGGCGAATCGACGCGCCCCGGATCGGTGCCCGTCGGATTCGACGAGGAAGTGCGCCGCGCCCTGCCGGTCGTGAAGCGGCTCGCGGAGGACGGATCCGTCGTCAGCATCGATACGTACCGGGCCGCGACGGCCGCGCGCGCGATCGAGGCCGGCGCGCGCATCGTGAACGATGTCTCGGGCGGTCTCGCCGACGGCGACATGCTCGACGTCGTGGCTGACGCGGGCGTCGAGATCCTCATCGGCCACTGGCGCGGCCCGTCGGCCGACATGTATGCGCTTGCCGAGTACGAGCACGTCGGCCGCGAGGTCGCGCAGGAGCTGAGCCAGCGGGTCGACGCGGCGATCGCCGCCGGCATCGACCCATCGAAGATCATCCTCGATCCGGGCGTGGGGTTCGCGAAGGCCGGGGCGCAGAACTGGCGCGTGCTGCGCGAGCTCGGCGACGTGACGGCCCTCGGCTTCCGCGTGCTCGTCGGCACGTCGCGCAAGAGGTTCCTCTCGACCGCCATCGGCGAGGACGCCTCGCGCGATCGGCGCGACATCGCCACGGCCGTCACGAGCGTGCTCGCGCAGCGCGCGGGAGCGTGGGGCGTGCGGGTGCACGACGTGACGGCGACGCGCGATGCGCTTGCAGTGACCGATTCCTGGGATACCGCATGAGCGACTCCATCGACCTCACCGGCCTGTCGGCGTTCGGCTATCACGGCGTCTTCGAGCACGAGAAGCGCGATGGCCAGGAGTTCGTGGTCGACGTGAGCCTGGCGCTCGACACCGACCGGGCCGCAGCGAGCGACGACGTCGCCGACACGGTGCATTACGGCGAACTGGCCGAGCGGGTCGTGGCGATCGTCGAGGGAGATCCGGTGGATCTCATCGAGACGCTCGCGCACCGGATCGTCGACGCCGTTCTCCGCGACGAGCGCATCCGCTCCACCGCAGTCACGGTGCACAAGCCATACGCGCCGATCCCGCACCAGTTCGCCGATGTGTCGGTGACGGTGCGGCGCGAGAGATCGGCGCCGGCATGAGCCGTGCCGTCGTCGCGCTCGGAGCGAACCTCGGCGACACCGCGACGACCCTCGCGGATGCCGTGGCGGAGATCCGCGCGCTGCCGCTGACGACCCGCGTGGTCTGCTCGGACCCGATCGAATCGGTCGCGATCACGGCATCCGGTCCGGATCCGTCGAAGCCGGGGTACCTCAACGCGGTCGCGCTCGTCGACACGCGGCTCGCGCCGACCGTGCTGCTGCGGGCGCTCAACGACATCGAGGCGCGGCACGGACGCGTGCGCCTCGAGCGGTGGGGCGATCGCACCCTCGATCTCGACCTCGTCGCATACGGCGGCGTGACGAGCGACGATCCGCGCTTGACGCTGCCGCATCCGCGGGCGCATGAGCGCGGCTTCGTGCTCGGGCCATGGGCGCACGTGGATCCGGATGCGCAGCTCGTCGGGCACGGCCGTGTCGTCGACCTCGCTGCGCGCCTGGTCGGGGAGGACGGATGAAGCGCACCTCGGCCGTCACGCTCGTCGTCTGCGCCATCGTCGGCGCCGTCTCCGGATTCCTGCTCGACCTCATGCGCACCTCGGCGGGGCAGCCGTCGTTCGTGCCGTCCGTGATGCTGCCGATCCTGCTCGTCGTGCTGGGCCTCGGGTGCCTCGCGTTCGCCTGGCCCGTCCGCCGCGCCATGCGCGATCGGCGGGCGCCGCGCGTGAGCCCGTTCCGCGCGGTGCGGATCGCGGTGCTCGCGAAGGCGTCGAGCATGCTCGGGGGCCTCGTCGGCGGGTTCGCGCTCGGACTCGTCGCATTCGTGCTCACACGACCCGTGGTCCCGGGGATAGGCTCGTGGCAGGAGGCGATCGCCACAGTGATCGGGGGAGCAGTCCTCGTGATTCTGGCGCTCGTCGCTGAGCACCTGTGCACCCTGCCGAAGGATCCCGATGAACGAGAGTCAGACCCCGCCTCCCCCGGAGCCGAACCCGAGTTCTGATCCGCAGGCTCCGCCGTCGCGACGAGATCTGCGTGCCGACCCGCCGTCGATGCCACCGGCGTACGGCGCGCAGCAGCCGGCGCCGGAACCGTCATCCATCCCGCCGCGGCCTCCCGTTCCGCCGTTGCCGCCCGAGCCCGTCGCGGATCCTGATTTCCCGCCGGCGCGCGAACCCGTGGCCGCGCCCGAGGTGCTCGACGAGGGCACGTACACGCAGCTGCGCGAGCCGCGCGGCGGCCTCGCCCTCGACGGCACGTGGCATCAGATCTCGCCGAAGTACGTGGTTTCGCAGTTCGTGCAGGAGATCGCGCTGCTCGTCGTCGTCGCGGTCGCGGCGGTCGTCGTCGCGTCGCTGTCGGGCCAGTGGTGGCCGTGGCTCGTCGGCGGCGTGATCGCCGCGGCGACGATCGTCAGCCTCGTCATCCTGCCGCGCCAGGCGAGGGCGCTTGGGTACATGCTGCGCGGCGACGACATCGTCTTCCGCCGTGGGATCCTCTGGCAGCGATTGATCGCGGTGCCGTACGGCCGCATGCAGCTGATCGACATCACCCACGGACCCCTCGACCGCATCTTCGGCATCTCGAAGCTGAAGATGGTCACGGCCGCCGCATCGACCGGTGTCGAGGTGCCGGGCCTCGCGACGTCTGCAGCCGAGGCGCTGCGCGACACCCTCATCGAGGTCGCCGAGACGCGAAGGACCGGCCTGTGACGACGCCCGAACCGCGCGCGCACGGCCGGGTCGCCCAGCTGCTGCTCGACGGCGGATCCAGCAACCTCGCCGACGGCGAGTGGCACCGCCTGCACCCGCTCACCCCGTTGTTCAAGGGCGGGCTCGTGTTCATCATCGTGCTCGGCATCGTCTTCGCGAACCTGCGCGACCGGCTCATCTATCTCGCCGTGCGGCTGTTCGCTCCGCACGAGATGTCGAGTGAGATCGAGATCGATTCCGACGACCCCGTCACCCGTGCACTCGACTGGATCATCGGCAACAACCTCATCATCCTCGTGCTCGCGGGCCTCGTCGTGCTCGTGGCGATCGTGATCGTCTGCTACTGGTTGGTGTGGCGATTCCAGCAGTTCCGCATCACCGACGAGAACGTCGAGGTCCGCAAGGGCATCATCTTCCGCTCGCAGCGGCGCGCCCCGCTCGACCGCGTGCAGGGCGTCAATCTCACGAGGCCGTTCCCGGCGCGCCTGATCGGCATGGCGAAGCTGACGCTCGAGGGCGCCGGAACCGGCGCTGATGTCGCGCTCGAGTACCTCGCGACGAACCGTGCCGAGCAGGTGCGCGCCGACATCCTGCGGCTGGCTTCGGGCGTTCGACAGGCGAAGGCCGAGGCGCGCGCGCCCGAGCAGCAGGCGAGCGTCGGCGGCACCCTCAGCCAGGGTGTGACGAACATCATCGACGGCGTCGACAACGACGACGTCGTGCCCGAGTCGGTCGTGCGCATTCCTCTCGGTCGGCTCATCGGATCGCAGGCCATCACGGGTCTGCTCTGGCTCCTGTTCTTCTTCGTGCTGATCATCGCTTTCGTGATCGTGCCGGTCGCGATCTTCGAAGACGGCGCCGACAAGTGGATCATCCTGCTGGTCACCGCGCTGTCGACCGGCATCCCGATGGTCATCGCGGCCGTCGCGATCGTCTGGAGCGCACTGTCGAAGGGGTTCCGCTATTCGATCGCGCCCACTCCCGACGGCGTGCGCGTATCGAGCGGTCTGCTCACCACGGTGACGCGCACGATCCCGCCGGGCCGTGTGCACGCGGTCGAAGTCTCGCAGAACCTGCTGTGGCGGCCGTTCGGCTGGTGGAGCGTGCGCATCAACCGCATGGGCGGGCAGCAGGCATCGCAGCAGAACTCGAGCCAAGCGGCGACCGCTGCGATGATCCTGCCCGTCGGCACCCGCGCCGATGCCGAGCGCGTGGTCTCGCTCCTGCTTCCGGCCGCACCGGCCGGCGACCAGCTGTTCGTGTGGGAGCACGGTGTGCTCGGGCCGCAGAACCCCGATCCGTTCACGGTGATCCCGAAGCGCTCCTTCGTCTGGCACTGGCTGCAGCGCGGCCGACTCGGCGTGCGCGTGACGAGCTTCGCCATGCTGGTGCGACGCGGCCGGCTCGGGCGGCGTCTCGCCGTGTTCCCGCTCGCCCGTATCCAGGGCGTCTCGGTGAACCAGGGGCTGATCGCGCGCACGCAGCGTCTTGCCCACCTGCGTGCGCACACCGTTCCCGGACCGGTGTCCGGCGGGGTCAGCGCTCTCGACGTGGACGACGCGCAGCGATTGGCCGACCTCGTCGGGCGCGGCGCGCTCGTGGCGGCCGAGAACGACCGCACGCATCGCTGGGCGTCGGCGCCCAGCTGACGCTCACGGATCCCTCGCCGCACGCTGACACGCCGTCAGCGGCGCGCGGACCGCGGATTCCGCCGCGTGCGACTGCGCGTGCGAACCTGGGCACTATGCAGCGAGAAGGACGACTCGGAGTCGGGATCATCGGTGCGGGCCGCGTCGGCCCCGTACTGGGGGCGGCGCTCGCCGGTGCGGGGCACCAGATCACGGGGATCACGAGCGGTTCCGATGACGAGCGCGCGGGCGCCGTGCTCCCCGGAGCGCCCGTGCTCGAGGCACCGGAGGTGCTGCGCCGCAGCGAACTCGTGATCCTGGCCGTGCCGCGCGCCGATCTTGCCGCGGTCGTGGCCGGCTTCGCCGAGGCCGGCCTCTTCCAGATGGGGCAGCTCCTGCTGCACCCCGATGCGGCGCACGGCATCGAGGTGCTGCAGCCCGCGGCTGAGAAAGGCGCGATCCCGCTCGCCGTGCACCCCGCCATGACGTTCACCGGAACGTCGATGGATCTTCGTCAGCTCGCGGCGACCTATGCGGCGGTGTCGGCACCCGCGCCGGTGCTGCCGATCGCGCAGGCGCTCGCGGTCGAGCTCGGCTGCGAGCCGGTCGTGCTCGCGGAATCCGACCGTGCGGCGTACGCCGACGCAATCGAGACGGCGGCGCAGTTCTCTCGACAGATCGTGCAGCAGTCCACGGGCATGCTCCGCGCGATCGGCATCGAGAACCCGGGCGGCTTCCTCTCGTCGCTCGTGCGCTCCACGGTCGATCGCGCGCTCGCCGAAGCGACGCCGGCGATCCCGGATCTGCCGCCCGATCTCGAGGCATGAGCCGGCCCCCGGTCTCCCAGCACCGGGCCAATAGACTAGGTGCGCTTCCGACCAACTCGAACGAGGATGACGCGCATGACTGATTCGCCCGAAACCGCCGCCGCACCCGAAGACGATGTCTTCGAGCAGAAGGCCGTGCGACTGGCGAAGCGCGAGAAGCTGAATGCCGAACGCACCTCGGCCGAGGGCGGCGCATACCCGGTCACCCTTCCAGTCACGACCACGATTCCCGCCCTGCGCGCGGAGTACGGATCCCTTGAAGCGGGCGCCGAGACCGGCGTCACGGCGGGCGTCGCCGGTCGCATCGTGTTCAGCCGCAACACCGGCAAGCTCTGTTTCGCGGCACTGCAGGCCGGCGACGGCACCCGCATCCAGGCGATGGTGTCGCTCGCGAAGGTGGGCGACGAGTCGCTGGCCGCGTGGAAGGAGATCGTCGACCTGGGCGATCACGTGTTCGTGTCGGGCGAGGTCATCTCGAGTCGTCGCGGCGAGCTGTCGATCATGGTGGACGAATGGCAGATCGCGGCGAAGGCGCTGCTGCCCCTGCCGAACCTCCATTCCGAGCTCAGCGAAGAGTCGCGCGTGCGACAGCGCTACCTCGACCTCATCGTGCGCGACCAGGCCCGCGACACTGTTCGCGCGCGCTCCACGGTCATGAAGAGCCTGCGTCAGACGTTCGAAGACGACGACTTCCTCGAGGTCGAGACGCCGATGCTGCAGGTGCAGCCCGGCGGCGCGGCCGCGCGACCGTTCGTCACCCACTCGAACGCGTTCGACACCGAGCTGTACATGCGCATCGCCCCTGAGCTCTACCTCAAGCGCGCTGTCGTGGGCGGCATCGACCGCGTCTTCGAGATCAACCGCAACTTCCGCAACGAGGGTGCCGATTCGACGCACAGCCCGGAGTTCGCGATGCTCGAGGCCTACGAGGCGTACAGCGACTACATCGGCATCGCCGACCTCACGCAGAAGCTCATCCAGCGGGCAGCGATCGCTGTGCACGGATCGACGACGGTCACGTGGGCCGACGGCACCGAGCACGACCTCGGCGGCGAGTGGGCCCGCATCTCGATGTACCCCTCGCTCTCTGAGGCCGCGGGCGTCGAGATCACGCCCGAGACCACGCAGGCCGACCTCGAGACGATCGCCGGGAAGAACGGCGTCGAGGTGCCCCCGCACGCGACGCACGGAAAGCTCGTCGAAGAGCTGTGGGAGCACTTCGTGGGCGACCACCTCACCGAGCCGACGTTCGTCATGGACTTCCCCGTCGACACGAGTCCCCTCGTGCGCGAGCACCGCTCCATCCCCGGTGTGGTCGAGAAGTGGGATCTGTACATCAACGGGTACGAGCAGGCCACCGGATACTCCGAGCTCGTCGACCCCGTGATCCAGCGCGAGCGGTTCGCCCTGCAAGCGACGCTCGCCGACCGCGGCGACGACGAGGCGATGCGCGTGGACGAGGACTTCCTCCGCGCCCTCGAGCACGGCATGCCGCCGTCGGGCGGCATGGGTATGGGCATCGACCGGCTGATGATGAGCCTCACGGGGCTCGGCATCCGCGAGACGATCCTCTTCCCGCTCGTCAAGTAGCCGCGCTGCACGATCACACGTTCGCGAGCAGCCAGGGAGCGGCAAGGGGCTGACCCTCGGGGTCGAACGCCCAGCCCGGCAGCACGCCCGCATTCGTCATCTCCAGGATGAGGGCCGGAAACGTCGCCTGTGGGGAGAGCTCGGTCGCGCGCTCGGCGAACTCGGCGGCGAGCGACGAGCTGCCGAGCGCCCAGGAGAGCCAACCGCACACGGCGAGACAGGCGCTGAGCTGCGCATGGGGTGCGCGTCCCGCGAGCGCGCGCACGAATTCGCGTGCACGGCGCACGCGTTCGGCATCGGGCCGCGATCCGTCGCCCGCGAGGCGCACGGGGAAGTCGGGCTGATTCGACGCACCCGAGAGCCATGATTCCTGCCACGCGTGGGTGCGACGCGCCTCGGCGGTGTCACCGACCCACTGCGTGAGCACGACGTCGCGCATCGCGGGGCAGGCGAGCACCCAGAGCCACAGCGCTGCCCGCGCGGGCGGTACGGCGCGGGGCTCCGCGACGGCCGCTTCGAACAGGGCATGCGGGTCCGACGCGAACGCCTCGAGCTCGAGATCGACCTCGATATCGCCGGACGGCACGCGAGGGCCCGGCCGCAGCCAGGTCAGAGCGTCGCTCGGCAGCGCGTTCAGGGCGGCTGAGCATCGGGCGACCTCCTGGCGATCGGCGGCACCCGATCTCGGCACCTCGGTTCCGTCGCGCGGACCGCGGGCGGGAGGGGAGCAGCCGTCGTCGATCTCGTCGAGCGCGCGCAGCTTCGGATCCCGATAGCTCGTCCAGCCGTCGGCGCCGACGCAGAACTCGCCCGTGACGCGCAGGCCGAGATCATCGGCGCGATCGATGACTGCAGCAGCGAGCGCTTCGTACGCGACGCCGGAGCCGTCGAGCGCAGGGGCATCGGTGTACACGATGATGATCACGTCGTCGGCCTGAGGGATCCGGCGCACGTACGCGACCGCGGTCGACGCGCAGCGGTCGGTGTCGGCGACGCGCGGCAGGTCGATGCGCAGCACGCCGCATGTTTCGCGGCCCGAGATCGGCACGAGAACGAGGCTCTCGTGCGGCCGATATCCGACCTGGTGCGGCACCGATTGGAGCAGGGTGATGGCGGAGGAATCTCTGATCTGAACGGTCATGCCACGATGCTCTGCCATCGAATGCTCTGGGCGAGGGCTGTCCACAGGTTTTCTCGGCCGAACGGGACTGTGAGCGCGCTGACCCCCAGCTGATCCACACGACCCACCGATAGGGTGGGCGTGTGGACGGATACTGGATGACTGCGCTGTGGTCGATCGCGCCGACGATCGTGATCACCGTTCTGTTCTTCTGGATCCTGCGCAGCGTGCTGCGGTTCGACCGCATCGAGCGCCGTGCTTTCTCGAAGGTCGAAGCCGAAGAGCGCGCGAAGCGCGGGCTGCCCCCGCGCGTCGAATGATCCGCCGACCGATAGGCTGACCCGTATCGGCTCAGCGCCGTGAAGGGAGAGCCGTGGATCTCATTTCGTGGTCGACCGTCTGGGCCGCCTTCCTCTTCACGCTCGACATGGTCATCCGCATCACCGCGATCATGTTCGTGCCGCCGGGGCGGCGTCCGACCGCAGCCATGGCCTGGTTGCTGCTGATCTTCTTCCTGCCGGTTCCCGGCGTCCTCTTCTTCCTGCTGATCGGCTACCCGCGCCTGCCGAAGAAGCGTCGTGACATCCAGTCGCAGGTGAACGAGGTGCTGCGCGCGGCGAACGGCGATCTCGAGCTCGGTTCGCCGCTGCCCGACCCGCCGGCCTGGTTCCAGCACATCGTGCGGATGAATCGCAAGCTCGGCGCTCTGCCGCTGTCGGGCGACAACAGCGCGCGCATCATCTCCGGCTACCAGGAGAGCATCGATGAGATGACCGCGGCGATCCGCTCGTCGACGACGTACGTCAACATCGAGTTCTACATCTTGAAGAGCGATGCCGCGACCGACGACTTCTTCGTCGCAATGGAAGAGGCGATCGAACGCGGCGTGCACGTGCGCGTTCTCATGGACCACTGGGCCAACCTGTCGAAGCCGCTGCACCGTCAGACGAAAGAGCGGCTGACGCGCATGGGCGCCGACTGGCACTTCCTCCTGCCGCTCAAGCCGCTGCAGGGCAAGTTCCAGCGGCCCGATCTGCGCAATCACCGCAAGCTTCTGGTCGTCGATGGCGAGGTCGCGTTCGTCGGGTCGCAGAACCTCACCGACCCCTCGTACAACGTGCCCGGCAATATCCGGCGGGGCCTCCAATGGGTCGATCTCATGGTGCGGCTGGAAGGACCCGTCGTGCGTTCGATCGACGCCGTCTTCCTCACCGACTACTACAGCGAGACGGGCGAAACGCCCGGTGACATCGACCTCGTGAAGCCGCGGGCGGGCGCTGATGACTACGACTGCCAGGTGGTGCCGAGCGGGCCGGGGTTCGAAGGCGAGAACAACCTTCAGCTGTTCCTGAGCCTGCTGTACGCGGCAGAGCAGAAGATCCACATGGTGAGCCCCTATTTCGTTCCCGACGAGGCTCTCCTGCGCGCGATCGAAGGTGCGACCAACCGCGGCATCGAGGTCGAGCTGTTCGTCAGCGAGATCGGTGATCAGCCGCTCGTCTTCCACGCGCAGCGCAGCTACTACGAGGCGCTGCTGCAGATGGGCGTGAAGATCTGGCTGTACCGCGCGCCCTACATCCTGCACACCAAGTCGCTGTCGATCGACGACGAGACCGCGGTGATCGGATCCAGCAACATGGACATGCGATCGTTCGGCCTGAACTTCGAGGTATCGCTGCTCGTGCGCGGCGCCGAGTTCGTGGCACAGCTGCGCGAGGTCGAAGAGAGCTACCGCGCGAACAGCCGGCTGCTCACCATCGAAGAATGGTCGAAGCAGCCGTTGCGCTCGCGCGCGCTCGACAACGTCGCGCGGCTCACCTCCGCGCTGCAGTGAGCGCCCCGGGGGGTCAGCGGTCGACGGTGTGGCCGTGGGGCGCGGCCACGAGCAGGCCGCCCTGATCCACGCGGCACCGGATCCGTGCGGCCAGGCCGTATTCGTCGCCGTCGAGCTCGACGGACTGCGGATCCGGCGACGCAGCCTCCGCCTCTGCGCCCACGAGGTAGCGGATCGAATGATTGCGCGTCTTCGCGATCAGTCGGCGCCCGAGGCGCGACTTGCGCAGCACGGAGTTGTCCCACCAGAGCTTGCGCCACACGCTCAGCCACCCGAGCGGCCCGCGCGCCTGGATGAGCGCGACGTCGAGCAGTCCGTCGTCGATGCGTCCGTCGGGCACAAGGTCGATGCCGGCGGGGAGCGCGCCGCAGTTCGCGAACAGCACGCTGTGCACCTTGGCCATATGCAGGCTCATCCCGTCCATCTGATAGGCGAGACGGAACGACTTCGACTTCGGAAGCGACCGTGCGGCCCCGTCGACGTACGCGACCCAGCCGAGCTGCTTCTTCATCCGCGGGTTCGTGTTCGCGATCATCTCGGCATCGAGGCCCATGCCCGCCATGACGACGAACGCGTGCGTCTCCTGTTCTCCCGACGGGCGCGTGATCTCGGCGAGGCCGATGTCGACGGGCAGCACCGTGCCGTCGATCGCGGCGCGCACCATTGCATCCGTTCCTGCGAGGGGGAGCCTCAGATTGCGCGCGAGCAGATTTCCGGTGCCGCTCGGAATGATGGCCAGCGGCACACCGGATCCGCGCATCGCCTCGGAGACCGCGCGCACGGTACCGTCGCCGCCCGCGACGAGCACGACGCTCGCACCGCGTGCGAGAGCGCGTCGCGTCGCTCCCTGTCCCGGATCCTCGATCGTCGTTTCGAGGATGAGCGGCTCCCGCCAGCCGGCGCGCGCCGATTCGTTGGTGACGGCGGCGATGAGGGTGCCGGAGCTGCGGAGTTTGACAGGGTTGAAGACGACCGCGGCGAGTCGTGACTCTTCCTGCTCATCGCCCATACGCTCACCATAGGGCCTGCGGGGCGCGGATAGACTTGACGGGTGATCGATCCCGTTCTTCTCCGTGATGCCCCTGAGGCCGTCAAGCGCTCGCAGATCGCGCGCGGCAACACGCCCGACACCGTCGACGCCGCGATCGTCGCGGAGGCGTCCCGGCGAGAGTCGCTCGCGGCGTTCGAGCAGCTGCGTGCCGAGCAGAACGCCTTCGGCAAGACCGTGGCCCGGGCGCCGAAGGAGGACAAGCCGCGGCTGGTCGCCGAGGCCAGAGTCCTCGCGCAGCGGGTCAAGGAAGCCGAAGCGGCGTCGAAGGCAGCCGACGAGGCGTATCGCACGAGCGTCGACCGCATCGAGAACATCGTCATCGACGGCGTGCCGGCGGGCGGTGAAGAGAACTTCGTCACGCTGCGCGAAGTCGGCGAGATCCCCGCCTTCGACTTCGAGCCGCGCGATCACCTCGCGCTCGGTGAGATGCTCGGGGCGATCGACATGGAGCGCGGTGCGAAGGTGTCGGGCGCGCGCTTCTACTTCCTGAAGGGCGTCGGGGCGCGCCTCGAACTCGCACTCATGAACTACGCGCTGAACACAGCGCTCGAGAACGACTTCACACCGATGATCACTCCGACGCTCGTGCGCCCCGAGATCATGTCGGGCACGGGGTTCCTCGGCGAGCACTCGGACGAGATCTACCATCTGGAAGACGACGACCTCTACCTGGTCGGCACGAGCGAGGTCGCGCTCGCCGGATACCACTCGGACGAGATCATCGATCTCGGCGAGAGCGGATCCGTGAAGTACGCCGGCTGGTCGACCTGCTACCGCCGCGAGGCCGGCTCGCACGGCAAGGACACCCGCGGCATCATCCGCGTGCATCAGTTCAACAAGCTCGAGATGTTCGTCTTCTGCGATCCCGCCGACGCGGAAGCCGAGCACGAGCGCCTCGTCGCGCTCGAGGAGAAGATGCTCACGTCGCTCGGCCTCGCATACCGCGTGATCGACGTCGCGGCGGGTGATCTCGGATCGAGCGCCGCGCGCAAGTTCGATACCGAGGCATGGGTGCCGACGCAGGGCGCGTACCGCGAGCTGACGTCGACGTCGAACTGCACGACGTACCAGGCGCGCCGCCTGGGCATCCGCCACCGCAAGGATGGCGGCAAGACGCAGCCGGTCGCGACGCTGAACGGCACCTTGGCGACGACGCGCTGGCTCGTCGCGCTGCTCGAGACCCACCAGCGGGCAGACGGATCGGTCGTGGTGCCCGAGCCGCTGCGCCCCTATCTGGGCGGACTCGAGGTGCTGGAGCCGATCGCGTGACGAATCCCGCTATCGAAGCCGCCTCATCGACGGTCCGCCCCGAAGAACGGCGCCTCATCGCGCTCGACCTCGACGGCACCGTTCTGCTCGAAGACGACTCGCTGAGCCCGGGCGTCGTCGACGCGGTGCGTGCGGCCGAATCCCTCGGTCATGTGGTCACGATCGCGACCGGGCGCAGCTGGGAGTCGGTGGCGTACGTGCTCGAGTGGCTCGGCGTGGCCCCTCGCCACATCGTCACCGCGAACGGGGCGACCATCATGACCCGTGACGATATGGCGCCGAGCGGTTATCGCCGCGACGTCGTCGAGACGTTCGATGCGACGAGCGTGCTCACCCACATCGAGCAGCACCTGCCCGACGGCAACTTCATGGTCGAGCTTCCCGACGGCTCGCGCCTGTTCAACAACCATCTCGACGACTGGAACCTGAACGGCCCGAACGCACACCAGGTCAGCATCGACGAGATGAAGGGCCACGAGGTCACCCGCGTCGTGGTCGTCTCAGACGATCACGGCGGCGAGAGCTTCGCCGCTTTCGTCGAGCAGATGGGCCTGCAGCAGGTGTCATACTCCGTCGGCTGGTCGGCGTGGCTCGATATCGCCCCGCAGGGCGTCGACAAGTCGACGGCGCTCGAACACGTGCGCGAGCTCGAGGAGATCGCGCCGGCCAACGTCGTCGTGATGGGCGATGGGCGCAACGATATCCAGATGCTCGACTGGGCGCGCGCCGCCGGAGGCGAGGCCGTCGTCATGGGGCAGGCCCTCGCAGAAGTGGCCGAGCACGGCTCGCGGATCACGGCCCCCGTGGAAGAGGGCGGCGTCGCGCAGGCGCTCGACGCGATCGGTCTCACCGCGCGGTGAGCGCACTCATACGTTCCTCCGTTAGAATCAGCGCGGCACGTGGGCTCCGCCCGCGCCAGGAGAGTTGTCCGAGCGGCCGAAGGACCTGGTCTTGAAAACCAGTAAGCAGCAATGCTTCGTGGGTTCGAATCCCACACTCTCCGCCGCATAGCGAAGGGACCTGTGTGAGCAGTTCGTCGAGTCAC
>Ga0308157_10003698_pt1 | contig 21693 bp, 21 predicted proteins | sample PhyBR1_FD_201035 | JGI IMG/M metagenome (GOLD analysis project Ga0308157, IMG submission 201035) | Phyllosphere microbial communities from UC Gill Tract Community Farm, Albany, California, United States - DLSLB.R1 | ecosystem: Host-associated > Plants > Phyllosphere > Unclassified | place: USA...
CGAGCATCGCCGCCCTGCCGTCGTGCGGATGCGGCTCGCGGGCGATCAGCCCGTCGCGTACGAGGCGCTCTGCGGTGCTCGTCACCGTGGTGGCGTGCACCTGCAGGCGTGAGACGACGCTCGACAGCGGAAGGCGTCCTTCGCGGCTGAACGCCAGCAGTCGCAGCACCTCGTAGCGCGCGAAAGACAGTGCGAAGGGCTTGAGCGCGGCGTCCACGCGCGCGAGGAGGAGCTGCTGAGCGCGCATCACCGAGATGACGGCGGTCATGCCGTCGGCGGCATCCGTCCACCCGTGTGCGAGCCACTGCCGCTTCGCCTCGGCGAGCGGATCGATCGGGAGGGGGCGCGGGCGGGGCATACTTTCACGCTATCGGGTGCGCCGCCTTCGACGGCGCACCCCACGCGTCAGTCGACGTGGGCGATCTCGATGTCGGCGACGTCCTGATCCTCGAGGTTGACGACGATGTTGTCGGGTGTTCGAGTCGTCATCCAGACGAGTTCTTCGGTGCGGCTCAGGTTGCCCTCGATGTGCGGCACGAACGGCGGGACGTATACGAAGTCGCCTTCGGCCATGTACACGATCTGCTCGTAGCGCTCGCCGAATCGGATGAAGCCGTGGCCCTTGAAGATGTAGCCGCCGGTCTCCGCTTCACCGTGGTGGTGAGGGTCGGATACCTCGCCGGGTCCGGTGTAGACCTTGCCGAACCAGAGGTTCTCGACCTCAGTGGTCTCGACGGAGACGCCGGAGTAGCGTCGTGCCTTCGCTGTCTGGCCGGGGGCCATCGGCAGCTCGTCCTTGCGCTGAACTGAGAGCTTCTTCAGTTCCTTCGATGTGTCAGTCATGATCGTTCCTTTCTGTAGTGGTCAGCGTTCTACTGCGACGGGGGAAGTAAGCGTTCCGAGCCCGTCGATCGAGATCTCGAGCACATCGCCCGGGGCGAGCCAGAGCGCAGGCGTGCGGCCATCGCCAACGCCCCCCGGAGTGCCCGTGGCGATGATGTCTCCGGCATGGAGCGTCGTCCACTCGGAGCAGTACGCGACGAGGTGCGCCACGTCGAAGACGAGCTGGTCGAGAGTCGAATCCTGCACGGTCTGACCGTTGACCCGGGTCTGGATCCGCTGTGCCCCCACCGCACCGAACTCGTCGGCTGTGACGATCGCAGGTCCCAGACTGCCGCTTCGAGGGAAGTTCTTACCGGGGGTGAATTGCGACGTGTGACGCTGGTAGTCGCGGAGCGAGCCGTCGTTCATGATGGTGTAACCGAGCACGTGCCCGAGTGCGTCCGACGCGTCGACGTGGCGAGTCTCGCGTCCGATCACCACGGCGAACTCGCCCTCGTAGTCGAACGACATGCTGTTGCGGGGAGCGACCAGGTCATCGCCGTCGCCGACGAGCGAGTCGGCGAACCGGGTGAAGATCACGGGCTTCTCAGGCCACGGCCGATTCATCTCTTTGATGTGATCGGCGTAGTTGAGGCCGACGCAGATGATCTTCTGCGCGTCGGGGATCGGCGGAAGTAAGTCGACCGTGTCGCGCGTAAGAATCGGCGCATCCGCTGCGAACTCGATGATTCCTCGGAGGTCTCCGTTTCGTAGGACGGCGCCGAGTGGCCGACCTGTGGATGCCTCGAGGGCGCCGAGGTCACGAATGATCTCACCGTCTAGCGAGCCCCAGGACACGCGACCCGTGTGGGTGAACGAAACGAGCTTCACGGTTCCTCCTTGAATCCGGCCCTTAGCGGTGCACGCTTCAGTATAAACTAACAAGCACACGTTCGCTAAAAGTACGAAGAGGTGACGCCCGATGCCAAAGTCCCAAGCTCCACCCCGATTGTTCGAGCCGATCGCATTGCGTTCGCTCACCGCGCGGCATCGGCTCTGGGTCGCGGCCATGTGCCAGTACTCCGCGGTTGATGGCGTTGTGCAGCCGTGGCATCTGGTGCACCTTGGATCGTTCGCGATCGGGCGGGCTGGTCTCATCATTACCGAGGCCACGGCAGTGAACCCCGAGGGTCGGATCAGCTCCGCCGATGCGGGGATCTGGACTGACCAGCAGGCGACTGCCTGGGAGCCGGTTGTCGAGTTCGTTCACTCGCAGGAGACGCCGATCGTCGTGCAGTTGGCGCACGCAGGCCGGAAGGCATCGAACCGTCCGCCGTTTCAGGGGCGCGGCTATCTGCCGGTCGATGAGGGGGGATGGGAGACGGTGGGTCCCTCCGCTGTCCCGTTCGGCGAACTGCCAGGGCCGCAAGCTCTGACCGTTGAGGACATTGCGGGAGTTGTCGACGACTTCGCGGTAGCGGCGAGACGCGCAGTCGCCGCGGGGTTCGACGGCGTCGAAATTCACGCTGCGCACGGCTACCTGCAGCACCAGTTCCTCTCGTCGATATCGAATCTGCGCGAGGATGAGTACGGGGGCAGTTACGAGAATCGCACACGAATCGTCCGTGAGACGGTGTCAGCGGTTCGCGGTGCGATCCCGGACGGTATGCCCCTGCTCATTCGCCTCTCGGCGACGGACTGGGTGGAAGGTGGCTGGTCGTTGGCTGATACGCAGCGCCTCGTGCCCGTGCTCCGTGACCTCGGCGTCGACTTCGTCTCGATCTCGTCGGCTGGTAATGATCACCGACAGGAGATTCCGGTAGGCCCCGGCTACCAGCTACCCCTCGCGCGGGCGGTCCGTGAGATCGCAGGAATGCCCGTCGGCGCCGCCGGTCTCATCACGGAGCCGCGACAGGCCGAGACCGCGCTCGTGGATGGTGGAGCAGATGTGATCTTCGCCGCGCGGCAGTTCCTCCGTGAGCCCGGGTTCGCGTTGCGCGCGGCAGCTGAACTCGGTGGCCACCTCGAGTGGGCTAGGCAATACCGCATGGCGCGTTTCGACGGCAGTATTCCGTGACCTTGACGCACCCACCTGGTAGAAGTGAAGCTAGAGCGTCCTGCGGACGGACGTTCGTGTGAGCACTCGACAGGAGTATTGGATATGACGGGGGTTACGGCCAGTGGCCAGCAGACGGCAGCAGCGATCCGACGTGAGGCGGCTGCCAGCTTTGTGAAGCACGGTTACGAGGCCACGAGCCTCCGCAACATCGCTGCGGCGGTCGGCATCAAGGTGGGCAGTCTCTACAACCACATCACGAGCAAGGAGGATCTGCTCCTGTCTGTGATGGGTGGCACGATGGACGACCTGAACACGTTGATGGGCGAGGCCCTCGACGGCCCTACTGATCCCGTCGACAGGCTCATCGCCTTCGTCGAATGCCACATCCGCTTCCACGCTGAGCGTGCGCAGGAAGTCTTCATCGGCAATACCGAGCTCCGTTCGTTGCGTGACGACGCGCGCGCTGAGCTTTCACAGAAGCGCCGCGAGTATCGCAAGTTGCTGGAGGAACTGATTGTTCGCGTAGGGGAAGCTGGTGAAGCTGACATCCTGAACGCACGACTTCACGCCTTCAGCATTGTCGCGATCGGAACGCATGTCGCGGGCTGGTATCGGGAGGATGGCGGCTTCCCGCTCGACGAGATCATCGAGATCTACACCACGATGGTGCTTCGCAGCCTGAGCGTGGAGAACGCGGACACGCGCGTGAGCGAGCACCTCGCAGCGCTGAACTGAGCCGCTGGCGGGCGGGGCTTGCGTCCGTTCCGCGATGGGATACACTCGGTGTCAGACGAACGCTCGTACGTTTGTTTTATGACATGGAGAAGCAAAGATGCGCACCATCGGAGAATGGACTCGGCTCAACGCTCGACGGTATCCAGACCGAGAGGCGTTCGTCGGTATCGACGGCCGCGTGACATTCGGCGAAGTCGCCGAACGAGCGTCGCAACTTTCCCGCGGGTTGCGTGCGGCGGGGGTGCGACCGGGCGACACCGTCGGTGTGCTAGCTGGCAACACCGTCTTCAATGCCGAACTGTTCATCGGAACGGCCATTAGCGGCGGCATCTACACCGCATACAACTGGCGGTGGGCGGCAGAGGAACTCGCCGAGGGGATTCGTGAGAGCGAGACGACGATCGTGATCGGGGAGGATCGCTTCCTTCCGCTACTCAACGACGCACTCGAGATCATCGCCGCACGCTCGGATACCGAGAACCTGCCGCGAGTGATCGAGCAGGGGCACGTGGAGGCGATGCGCGTCGGCGAGGGAGAGGCCCCCGACGTCGTCGCTCCCGATGACGCGCTCTGCCTGATCTACACAGGAGGCAGCACGGGCACCTCGAAGGCCGTCGTCCTCTCGCACCGCGCAGCTACGGCGAATGCCTTGAATGAGTACATCGATCTCGGCATCGGTGCGCACCCCGAGGAACGGGGGCTGCTCGTGACTCCGATGTTCCACTCCGCCGGTCTGCTGACGTGGCTCGTCACGCACTTCGTGGCGGGAAAGGCGACGGTACTCGTCGACAAGTTCGACGAGCAGGAATTCGTGGAGTGGGTGGGCCGGGAGCGCGCCACCAACAGCTTCATGATCCCGAACATGATGCGGCGACTCATGCAGGCGGGCGCCTTCGAGGCGTCAGAGGTGCAGAGGCACTTCAAAGCGATGCACACGGGTGCGGGTCTGCTCCGCATGCCCAACAAGATCGAGTTCATCGAGACCATGCCTCAGGCGAAGCTGTTCTTCCGCTATGGGCTCTCGGAGGCGGGTCCCATGGTCACGCGGCTTCACCATGACGACATGCTCGACCCCACGGTCGACGGCTCGATCGGTCAGGAGTACACGCTGGTCGAATCGAAGCTGATGAGCATCGACGGTGACGCGCGCGAGGTTGAACCGGGTGAGCTGGGCGAGATCTGCGTTCGCGGCCCCAGCATTATGACCGGATATCACCGGCGCCCCGAGGCCACGACCGAGACGATCGTCGATGGTTGGTTGCACACTGGTGACCTGGCCACACGGGACGAGCGCGGGTACTACTTCTTCAAGGATCGTCTGAAGGAGATGATCAAGTCGGGCGGCGAGAACGTCTACTGCGTCGAGATCGAGCAGGCTCTGTACCTGCACCCCGCTGTGCTCGAAGCCGCCGTCGTCGGCGTGGCGAACGAGGCGTGGGGCGAGGAGGTCCGCGCGGTCGTTTCGCTGCGCGATGGCCGTGCGGCCAGTGCGCAAGAGCTGTCGACGTTCCTTCGCACCCAACTCGCCGGGTACAAGATTCCCAAGGAATTCGCCTTCATGACAGCGGGCGAGCTGCCGCGATCCGGAGCGGGAAAGCTCGTCAAAGAACAGCTGAAGCACAAGCTCGGCTGGAACTGATCCGCCGTAGAACAGCAAGAGAGACTGAGATGTTCGAGAAGATTCTGATTGCCAACCGCGGCGAGATCGCCGTCCGCGTGATGCGCACGGCCAAGCGCCTCGGCATTGCCACCGTAGCTGTGTATTCCGATGCGGATGCTGGTGCCCTGCACGTGCGCATCGCCGACGAGGCGTTCCCCCTCGGAGGGGGACCGGCGAGCGACAACTACCTCAATGTCGCGAAGATCGTCGAAGCCGCGAAACGAACCGGAGCCCAGGCCGTGCATCCGGGGTACGGCTTCCTGGCGGAGAACGCGCCATTCGCTCAGGCGATCACCGACGCCGGGATCGCATTCATCGGCCCATCGGCCGACGCGATCACGACGATGGGCGAGAAGGTCGCCGCTCGTGCCGTCGCAGTGGATGCGAAGGTCCCGCTCGCCCCGGGCTCTGAAGGCCCCATCACCTCCGCTGACGAGGTCATCGCATTCGGCGACGCCCACGGGTACCCCGTGCTTGTGAAAGCCGCCTACGGCGGCGGTGGACGAGGCATGCGCGAGATTCGCTCAGCCGAAGCGGCGACGGAAGCATTCGCCGCCGCTGTGCGCGAGGCGACGGCGGCGTTCGGCAATGGCGAGGTGTACTGCGAGCGCTACTTGGTGAACGCCCGCCACGTCGAGGTGCAGGTCTTCGGTGATAGCCACGGTGAGATCGTCTACCTCGGTGACCGCGACTGCTCGGTGCAGCGCCGTCATCAGAAGCTCATCGAAGAGGCTCCTGCTCCCGGATTGAGTGACGAGCTGCGTGCCGCCATGGGCGAGGCCGCGGTACGCCTCGCGAGCCACGTCGGTTACGTCGGTGCCGGCACTGTGGAGTTCCTCGTCGAAGACGGGGCGTTCTTCTTCCTCGAGATGAACACGCGCATCCAGGTGGAGCACCCGGTCACCGAGGCCGTGACCGGCCTCGATCTCGTCGAGCTGCAGTTGCGCGTCGCCGACGGAGAACCGCTGGGAATGACGCAGGCGGACGTGCGCATCACCGGTGCGGCGATCGAAGCCCGTATCAACGCCGAGGACGCATCGGAGGGTCGATTCCTCCCGGCACCTGGTCCGATCGCGACGCTGGATGCCCCGACGGATGGTGGCCTGAGATGGGATGCCGGATACGAGAGCGGCGATGAGGTGCTGCCGCTCTATGACAGTCTGGTCGGAAAGTTGATCTCCTCGGCATCTACTCGCGAAGGGGCCATAGACCAGTTACGTGACGGTCTTGCGCACCTGTCGGTCGACGGCATCTCCACGACGGCTCCGGCAGCTCGGTACATAATCGGCCTCGACGCCTTCCGGGCCATGGAGATCAACACTCTCTGGCTCGAGTCCGACGTGGAGTTCCCCGATTTCAACGAAGAGCCGGAAGACCGCTTCGAGGTGGAGGTCGGTGGGCGCTGGTACCGGATTCCTTACTTCCCGGAAGGAAGCGTGGCCGCGCCCCCAGGTGCAGTCACGCCCGCCGAGCCGGTCGCCGCGCGGGGCGCGGGACCGCGCGCGTCCGGGGGTCGCTCCCGGAAGAAGGCCGGCGACGGCACGGTCAAGGCGCCGATGCAGGGCACGATCGTGAAGGTAAACGTGGCGCCCGGTGACGAGGTCAGCACCGGTACGGTGCTCTTCGTCCTCGAAGCCATGAAGATGGAGAACCCGATCCAGGCGCAGCAGGATGGCGTGATCGCAGCCGTGCACGCCGAGATCGGGCAGTCGACGCCGTCGGGCACGCTGCTCGCCGAGTTCGTGAAGGCGGATGCCTGATGCGCGCACTCCGCTCGGTGCTTTTCGTCCCCGGACACAAGGCTGACTGGATCCAGAAGGCGCTCGCGTCGCCGGCCGACGGCATCATCATCGACCTCGAGGATGCCGTCCCGGAAGCGGACAAGGCGCTCGCGCGTGAGAACGCCCGGACCGCCATTTCGTCGTATTCCGGGGTGAAGACCGTGCTCGTGCGGGGCAACGGCTTGGAGACGCCGCACTTCGGGGCGGATGCCCGCGCCGTTGCCGTCGCCGGACTCGGCGGTCTGCTGCTGCCGATGCTCCGTCACCGCGACGATGTCGTGGCCTTCGACGGTGTGATCGCCGCTGCCGAGATCGAGAACGGGATCGAGCGCGGCTCGGTCGAGGTCGTGCCGTCTTTCGAGACGGCCGAATCGATCGTCGATGTGGACGACATCCTCACCGGACCTCGCGTCGGCGGCGTGATGGCCGCCGCGGCGAAAGATGCCGACATCTCCCGTGCGGTCGGGTTCCGCTGGAGTGCGCAGGGCTTGGAGACGCTCTACCTGCGCAGCCGGATCCTGCTAGCCGCGCGTGCCGCGGGCCTCGAGATGATCGTGCTCGGGCTCTGGCAGGACGTGCGCGATCTGGAAGGTATGCGGACGTTCGCCCGCGACAATGCCGCTCTCGGATACACGGGGCAGGTCATCATCCACCCGACCCACGCCGATGTCGCCAACGAAGAGTACGCGCTCTCTGCCGAACGCATCGTTTACTATCAGCGCCTCGTCGCAGCCTTCGAGGACGGGGTGCGCGAGGGGCACGGCGCCGTGAGCTTCGAGGGCGAGCACATTGACCTCGCCCATGCCAACAACGCGCGAGAGCTGTTGCGCCGTGCCGGGCTTCCCGTCGGCCAGACGGCAGATTGAATAAGGAGCATCCATGTCCATGTACTTCGAAGACTTCGTCGTCGGCGACGTCATTCGCCACGCCGTCACGCGCACCGTCACCGAGACGGACAATCTGCTTTTCACCACTCTCACGATGAACATGCAGCCGCTGCACCTCGACTCGGAGTTCGCGGGCAAGAGCATGTATGGTCAGCGCATCGTGAACAGTGTGTTCACACTCGGGGTCGCCACCGGCATCCCCGTGCAGGAGACCACGCTCGGCACGACTCTCGGTAACCTCGGGTTCCGAGAGATCGAGTTTCCGAAGCCCGTCTTCATCGGCGACACGCTGCGGGTCGAGACCGAGGCACTCGACACGCGGGTGTCGAAGTCCCGCCCGACCACAGGGATCGTCGGGATCGAGCATCGTGCGTACAACCAGCGCGATGAGCTCGTGTGCGTCGTCCGTCGCACCGCGCTCATGATGCGCCGTGGCGAGACTGTCGCGGACTGAGGATGCGGAGATGAGCGAATATAGCCCGCTGCCGATGGAACAGACCGAGGAACAGGCCGACTTGCGTGGCATGGTGCGCGAGATCCTCGGCGAACTCGCCACTGCGGAGCGTCTCTCCGACCATGACGAGCGGGAGGCTTTCGATGGGGAGCTGTACCGCGCCCTGGCCGACGCCGGACTGCTTCAGCTCGAGGGGGAGGTCGGAGGCGTGGCGCCGAGCCATGCCAGTCAGGCCATCGTCCTGGAAGAACTCGGAGCGACCGCGACCTCCATCGGCGTCTCTCTTGTGGTGCAGTACATGGCGATCACGCTACTCACGCAGCATGGCACGGATGCGCAGCAGTGTAGCCATCTCGAGGGTCTTTACAGTGGCGGGCACCGCGCAGCTTTCGCGCTGACCGAGCCCGGTGGCGGCACCGATGTCGCACGCGCCATGCAGACGAAGGCGGTGCGCAGGCCCGAGGGTGGCTGGGCGCTCAACGGCGCGAAGATGTGGATCTCAGGGGCGACCGACTGCGGATTCCTGATCGTGCTCGCCCGAACATCGCCCATCGAGCGATCCGCAGTCAGCGGGATCACGATGTTCCTCGTGCCTGCCGATGCACCCGGGATCACGGTGAACGAAATGGACACCGTCGCCATCCATGGGTTGTCGACGTGCGAGGTCGGGTTCTCCGACGTCATCCTGCACGACGATGCCGTGCTCGGCGAGGTCGACAAGGGGTTCCGCCAGGTCATCTCCACCCTGAACGGTGAGCGTCTGAACGCCGCCGCCGTCGCGCTCGGGATCGCGCGGGGCGCGCACGAGGGAGCTCTCGAGTACGTGCAGAGCCGGCAGGCGTTCGGTCGGCCCATCGGTGGGTTCCAGATCCTGCAGCACCGCCTCGTCGAAGGCGCGGTCAAGATCGAGGCGGCGCGAGGCCTCCTTCAGCGGGCTGCACGCGCAGCCGACGACGGCGGCGAGGCTGAGACGCTCTCGGCGATGGCAAAACTCGCCGCGTCAGACGCGGCGACCACGACCACGGAGAACGGGATGCGCGCGATGGGCGGGTCGGGTCTCAGCCGCGAGTACGCCATGCAGCGCTTCTGGCGGGACGCGCGGCTGTACACGTTCGCCCCGCTCACCGACGAGATGATGCACAACTTCATCGGCGAGTTCCACTTGAAGCTGCCGCGCTCATTCTGAGCAAAGCATCACTGCGAAACGGAGAATCATGGGAACGAACGAGGGCCGCACCGTGCTCATCACCGGAGCCGCGGGCGGAATGTGTCGTGGCATCAACGCGAGACTCGCCGCTGCGGGGCACACCGTGCTGTGCGCGGACCTTTCGTTGGATGCGGCTGAAGGCGCAGCGCAGGCTGTTCGCGACTCCGGAGGCTCGGCGGAGGCGTTCGCTGTTGACGTGTCGGATCAAGAGAGCGTGGCAACTCTGGTGGATGCCGTGCACGAACGCGTAGGCGGTATCGATGCGCTGGTCAACGCCGCAGGCATCCTCGATCGCAAGTACCTCAAGGACCACGATGGGAACTCGTTCGAGCGGACGATAGACATCAACCTGATCGGCCCGTTCCGGATGATCCAGGCGTTCTCGCCGGGGATGGTCGAACGAGGGTGGGGTCGGGTCATCAACATCTCCTCGATCGCGGGTGTGACAGGATACCCGTATCCGAGCTATGCCGCTTCCAAAGGGGGGGTGTCGAACCTTACCCGGTCGCTCGTGATCGACTTCTGGGGCACCGGCGTCACCGTGAACTCCATCTGCCCCGGTGTCGTCGACACGCCTATGGTGATCCAGGAGGTTCGCGACCAGGTGCCGCGCAAGGTGCCGACCGAGCAGGTCATCGACCCTGATGAGATCGGCGGTGTCGCATCATTCCTGCTCAGCGACGACGCGAAGAACATCAACGGTGCTGACATCCTCATCGATGGCGGAGCCACACGCTTCTTCCAACTCTTCGACAGGCCGTAGATGGGGGGCAGCGGCGGCGCATACACGATCGTCGCCTTCACTCTCACCGGGATCGTCTGGGGAGCGGGGTTTCTGTTTATCCGGGTGGCGATGAGCGAGTTCACACCCGTCGAGTTCGTCTTTGCCCGTACGCTCATGGCGAGTACGGTGCTCGCCCTGATCATGCTCGTCACACGACGCGCGTGGCCGAAGGGCTGGACGGCGTGGCGCCGAATCGGCACCCTGGGCATCATCGGATGCGCCGTCCCGTTCCTCTTCTACGCCTGGGCCGGCCAGCGAATCCCGAGCGGACTGTCGAGCATCTACAACGCCGCAGTCCCGGTCGCCACCGCGCTCGTCACCCTGGTCGCCATGAGACAGGAGCGTTTGGGCGCCCGAAAGCTGATCGCGATCGGTCTCGGTGCACTCGGCATTGTCGTCGTGATGCAGCCGTGGAGGCTGGACGCATCAGGTTTCGACGTCTGGGGCCAAGTCGCCTGCATCTGCGCAGTGCTCGGACTCGGGTTCGCCTTCTCGTACACGCGCAAGGCGATCAGCCCGCTGGGCATCGACCCGATCTCGGTCGCCACAGGACAGATGCTCGTGTGCACGATGGCGCTCGGCGCCATCGTGCCGTTCGCATCCGAGGGCGTGCGCGGTTTCAGTTGGCCGGTGATCGGCAGCGTCATCCTGAGCGGCATCTTCGCGACCGGTATCGCCTACGTGTGGAACTTCCACGTGATCGCGCAGTGGGGTGCGGCATCCGCCTCCATGGTGACCTACCTGACGACCCTGGTCGGGGTGGCCCTGGGCATTATCGTGCTCCACGAGCCACTTGGCCTGAATCATTTCATCGGAGCAGCGATCGTTCTTCTCGGAGTCAGCGTGGGAGTTCAGGGGTCACGCGGGACGATGGGGCTCGGCCCAGCTTCGCCCGGTTGAAACCGACAGTGATCACACGCCGTTGATCCAGTCGAGCGTCGGTTTCGGAACATCATAGGAGGGAGCGGGGACACTTTGGTCCACGAGAGGATCGATGCGCACGCGCGTCAGGCGCATGAAGTCGATTCGCCACCCGGCGTCGGTGCGCAGGTATTCCTCCTCGTAGTAGCCGTACCCGGACAGACCGTACATGCCTGGGATCGCGATATCGCGATAGACCTTGGTGTCGGGTTCCCACGTGAGATGGTCTGTCATCGACCAGATGCCGCGCACGCGATTGCTGGTCATTTGCCGGAAGCGCGGGTTGGTTCCGCGGTGTTGCGAGATCACTCCGGTGAAGAACGACCGTAGACCGTGCACCCAGCCGTCAGGCCCGGCCATCTCGAACGGGAACCCCTCGAATCGAGCGTCGTCGGTGAACACGCGGCGGAGTGTGTCCCACTGCTTGTTGTCCATCCAGTAGAAGTACTGCGCTTTCAGTTCCTTGATCTCCTGCAGGTCCTGCCAGGTCATCGCATCCATGCTTCATCCCCTTCTAAATGTGACGAAGGGGATGTCCGATGCACCGGACATCCCCTTCGATCTGGCGAGAGTTCAGAGCGTTCAGTAGGTCTTGACGACCTCGAACTTGCCGTCGGTCACACGTAGCACCGCGAGCCCTTCGAGTGAAGTCGAACCGTGGAACTCAGGCGTGTACGTGTAAATACCGTTGACCCCGACAACAGACTGTGTGTCGTTTTCCAGCGCATCGCGGATCGCGTCGCGCGCTGCCTGCACGTCAGAGGGGTCAGGGACGCCTGCCGCCTCGATTGCGTTGACCAGCAGCGTCGCGCCGTCCCAGCCGTTGGCAGCGTACTGGCCGGCGGTCTCCCCGTACGCTTCCTGGTAGCCGTCGACGAGTGTGCGCGTCGCCTCGAATTGAGGACTTTCCTCGGTCAGCGAGTCAGGGGCGAGAACGACTGAGCCCTGCAGATACGTGCCATCGCCGGCTGCGCCGGCATTCTCGATGTACGCGGCGGAACCGGCGCCGGGAGAGTTGAACAGCGCTGGCTCGAAGCCGATCGAGTCGGCGCTCTTCGCCACGATGGCGTTAGCCGGGTTCACAGCCCACACAAAGACGGCGTCAGGGGCGCCCTGCTCAAGGTTCGCAAGCTGGGCGGTGACTTCCGTGGCAGTTGCGTCGAACGCTTCCTTGCCGGTGACCTCGATGCCGTACTCCGCAGCGACGTCGTCGATACGATTCGCGGGATCTTGACCGTAGCCGTCGTTCGTGTGCAGTAGGCCGACCTTGGTCCATCCTTCGGCCTTGGCGAACTCGAACTGCGCCTTCAGTGACTCGTTGGTGCCTGAGTACTGCTTGAAGATGTAGGTCGAATTCTCTGCTGGATCGACGATCGCACTCGACGACGCCAGGGCGATCGTCGGCGTCGTGAGGTCCTTCGAGAATGTCTGCAACGCGATGGATTCCCCTGACGACGACGGGCCGAGGATGGCGTGGACGTTCTCTTCGATCGCGAGCTTGCGGAACTGATTCACAGCAGTGCTCTCGGTGCTGCCGCTATCGAGGACCACGAGTTCGACGGGATGACCCTCGATGCCGCCATCATCGTTGAGTTGCTCGAAGTAGAGCTCGATGGCCTTCTGCTCCGGTTCTCCGAGAGAGGCGTAACTACCGGTCAGACCGACGAGCACGCCGACCTTGTAGGGGGCTGCGCCGGTACCGGCTCCACCGCCCTCGCCGGCGGGTTCGGCGCCGCCGGAGCAGGCGGCCAGTGTGAGAGCGAGTGCCGCAGCGCCTGCTGTGAATGCAGTGCGACGCCAGATGCTCGGCGTCGTGGAGAGCTTCTTCATCGAGCTGTCCCCTTCTCTAGTTGTTGGTGACTTCTTCGTTGAACGTCATCCGTCGAGCTGCGTCGGCCAGTGGGAAGCTGGCGTTGACGCGATGCAAAACGACGTCTACGCTGATTCAAGCGAACGTGCGTTCGTATGTCAATATGGACTTACGGATGTGACGCATTCGTGATCCGAACTCTGAATCAAGGAGGCTTCAGTGGAAGTGGTCATGCAACTGCTCCTCACAGCCGTCGCCACGGGTGCCCTTTACGGGGCGATCGGCATCGGCTTCGTGATTGTGCACCGATTGACAGGAATGGTGAACTTCGCGATGGGCGACATCGCCGTCGCCGGCGCATTCGGTGCTGTTGTCGCCTCGGCAGTGATGCCGCCATTCTTGGCGATCCTCGCCGGCGCCGTTGTCGGCGCGTTCGTGAGCGTCGCGATGTACCACCTGACGATCCACCCCCTCCGCAAGGAGAGTCTCATGGTGCAGACGATCGTCACCCTCGGTGTCGGAATCGCGCTGCGGTCATTGCTGCAGTTGATGTTCGGCACCGGCCCGCGCCAGTTCGATCCGATCACGCCTGGAGGTGCGGTCGACATCCTAGGTGGATCCGTTCCGCCACAGTCTCTCTGGCTCGTCGGCATCGCTGTTGTGGGTTACATCGGACTTGCGCTGTTCTTCGACCGCACGCTCGCAGGTAAGGCGCTCAGCGCCTTCTCCGTCAACGCGTACGCGGCGGGAATCGTCGGCATCGGGCTGACGGGAATGGCTACGATCGCCTTCGCGCTTTCCGGTGCGATCGCCGGCGGTGTGCTCGCAGCGCAGACACCGACGTCTTTCATCACTGCCGGTGCGGGCCTGGCCCTCGGACTCAAGGGCTTCATCGCTGCCATCCTCGGGGGCTTCGACAAGCTCGGCCTGACCCTGGTCGGGGGGATGCTGGTCGCCTTCGTGGAAGTCGCGTTCGCTCGATTCGTAGATGCCGCGCAGGCGCAGACGGTGATGTTCGCTCTATTGATCGTGCTCCTCATCGTCCGCCCGCAGGGCCTGACCCGAAAGGTGGCGGCAGATCGTGTCTAAGACAACCGTGCGCTCGCTGCACATGCTCACTTGGAAGCACGCCGTCGGCGTCGCGGTCTGGATTGGTGCAGTCGTCCTGTTCGCAACGACCTCGAACGCCTACTCCGCTGGCCTCGGGGCTTCTGTCGGGATCCTCGCTCTGCTCGGGCTCGGCATGATCCTGGTCACAGGGTACGCAGGGCAGTTCTCCCTAGCCGTCGGTGCGTTCTATGGGATCGGCGCCTACGGGTCCACGATCCTGACGGTGAAGTTCGGCTGGTACGGGCTGCTGGCGCTGGTTTTCGCCGCGGCCATTGCGGCCGCCGTCGGGTTCGCTCTGGCGAGGCCACTGTTCCGTCTGCGCGGACACTTCCTCGCCATGGCAACCCTTGCCCTCACCGAGGTCTTCTATCTGTTGGTGAACAACTCGAACTACACCGGTGGATCAACGGGCATGGGCGGCTTGCGGCCGTTGGACGTTCTCGGATTCACCTTCACTTCCAGCCAGAGTCACATGATCCTCAACTGGCTCGTCGTCGGGATCGTTCTCTGGGGTGCGCTTATGCTGCGCAAGGGGCGCGAGGGGCGAGCGCTGCTCGCGATTCGCGGACATGAAGCAGCTGCGGCTTCCGCGGGAATCAACATCGCGTCGTCCAAGGCTCGCGTCTTCACAGCATCGGCCGTGATCAGCGCCGTTGCAGGTTCGCTCTACGCGCATCAGATGCTGTACGTGAACCCGCCGCCCTTCGGGTTGGCGACCGCGATCGATGTGCTCATGATCGCTGTCCTGGGCGGAATGCGCAGTCCTTGGGGTGCGATCATCGGCGCGATTGTGCTCGAACTGCTCAATCAGTGGATCGAGTCCGCACTTCCTGGGCTGCTCGGCAGTGGTGCGGTGGGCGCGGGGCAGCAACTCGTGATCGGTCTGCTTCTCGTCATCATCCTGATCGCCCGTCCGGACGGTCTCGCAGGTGCACTGGGATCATTGTTCGGATTCATTCGGCGTTCGATCGATGAGCGCCGTCGTTCCGTGGTCGCTTCGGGAGGCCTAGTGGAGAGCGCCGTCGCTTCGGACGGTGAAGGATCGACGGACATGGCATCACTGCGCCGTGCAGAGGATGCTGAGACCGCTGAACGAGAACTCGGTGACGTCGTGCTCGAGGCTACTGGTCTAGTCAAGCGATTCGGCGGCGTTAAGGCAGTGAGCGAGGTTTCTCTGCAATTGCATGCCGGCGAGGTTCTCGCAGTCATCGGGCCCAACGGTGCCGGTAAATCGACCCTCGTCAACATGCTCTCGGGCAATCTGTCGCCGACGGCGGGCCACGTGCAAATCGGTGGGCAGGATACGACCGATCTCAAGGCCTTCCAAGTGGCACGCCACGGGCTCTCGCGGACGTTCCAGACGCCGTGCCTATTCGAGGGGATGGACGTCGAAGCGACGGTCAAGGTGGGTGCCCATCTGCGCGGCTCGGTCGGCATGTTGAGATCTTCGGTGCCAACAATCGGAGCTCTGAACGAGGAACGTCGGCTCGCGCAGGAGACCAGTGAGGTGCTGGAGCGCTTGGGGCTCGCCGGCCTCGCGGGGCGCGACGCAAAAGCATTGTCGCTGGGGCAGCAGAAGCAGGTTGAGATCGCGCGTGCCCTCGTCGCGCAGCCCAAGGTGCTTCTGCTTGACGAGCCGTGCGCCGGACTGAACAAGCAGGAGAAGACCTCGCTCATGCAACTGCTCCGCGCTCTCGGTCGTGAGGGCCTCGCCGTTCTTGTGATCGAGCACGACATGGAGTTCGTCATGGCGAGCGCCGATCGGGTGCAGGTGCTGAACTTCGGTGCCACCCTGCGCGTCGGGTCACCGGATGAGGTTCAGAATGACCAGGCAGTGATCGACGCATATCTCGGTGTCTCCCACGAGAACGAGCCGGTCACTACCACGACGATGACCGCCGTGAAGAAGAAGGTGTGGTGGACGCGATGAGTGCAGCCCTCGACGTTTCGAATGTCAGTTTCTCCTACGGGCGTGCCCGCGTGCTGCGAGACGTTTCGTTCAACGCTGAGCCCGGTGAGATCATCACGGTGATCGGCCCGAACGGTGCCGGCAAGTCGACCCTGCTCAACGTGATTGCCCGCAGTCATAAACTTCGCCGCGGATCGGTGGCGGTGATGGGCAGTGATACAAAGCTGATGCGACAGGCGCAGGTGGTCAAGTCGGGTTGCGTACTCGTCCCGGAGGGGCGTCAAGTATTCGCGACGCTCTCCGTGGAGGCGAACCTGCAACTCGGCGGCTACACGCGTCGCCGTGACTACAAACGTCTCGCCGACGAGGTCTATGGCTACTTCCCGCGCCTTCTCGAACGTCGAGACCAGTTGGCGGGGACCCTTTCGGGCGGTGAACAGCAGATGCTGGCCGTCGGACGCGCGTACATGAGCGAGCCCAGCGTGATGCTGTTGGACGAACCAAGTCTTGGGTTGTCGCCGCAGATGACCGCGCAGGTCATGGCGGTGCTCGGCAAGCTTCGTCGGGATCGCGGGCTGACGATCGTACTGGTCGAGCAGAATGCGCATGCGGCGCTCGGTCTGGCAGACCGCGGTTACGTGCTCAGCGGTGGTGAGATCCTGCTGGAAGGATCTGCGGGTGAGTTGCGCGCCAACCCGATGATTCAGCATATTTACCTTGGCGGTGGAGCCTCGTCTGAGCCGGTCACGCCGACGATCGAGGCGAAACTCAACGAGGAACTTCCGGATTGATCGTGGACCTTACGGCAGACGTAGTCGCGACGAGCCTCCAGCAGTTCCGGGCCTGGTCTCGCCGTGAGGTGCCCGTGGTCGAACAGATCGCCGAGGGGGTCTGGGCATTGCCGGTGCCGGTCGCGCGCATTCCGATTCGGTTCACCTATGCCTATCTGATCCGTTCGAACGCCCAGGCAGTACTCATCGACCCCGGCGCGAGCAGTACCGAGGGCGATGCGGCACTCGCCGCGGCGTTGGATGCTGTTGGGATGACGGTGAGCGCGCTGACGGGAATCGTCATCACGCACTATCACTTTGATCACTGGGAAGCCGCGGACAAACTCGCCCAACAGAGCGGGGCATGGATCGCGATCGGGGCGGGTGAACGGGACTGGATCGATCGTCTCACCGATGAAGTCGTAAGTGTGGAGGCTGCCGCAGAGCGCTTCCGAGGCCTCGGCGTTCCGGCGCAACGAGCGGCCGAGTTCGCGGCTGTGGAGGACTACCGGTACACGCGAGATCATCAACTTCCCGACATTCTGCTCATGCATCAAGAGCAGCTGCCGATTGGCAGTGCTTCGCTGAGAGTGGTGTCGACTCCCGGCCACAGCCCTGGGCACGTGTGCATTCACGACGAACAGCGCGGGCTGCTCTTCAGCGGCGACCACATCCTGCCGCGTATCACGCCGCACATCGCGCTGAACCCGTTTGGTGCCCCAGATCCGCTGGGTCAATATCTTCAATCGCTGGAAGTGGTCGAGCGACTGGGTGACGTCGAGGTGCTGCCGGCGCATGAGTACCGCTTCAGGGGGCTCAGCGTTCGAGTCCAGGAGTTGCGAGACGATGTCGCTCGACGCTTACACGAGGTATCAGCCGCGACCACGGGCTCGCCTCGATCCAGTGCTTGGGAGATCGCGTGCGGTCTAACCTGGTCGCGTCCATGGGAGCGATTCGGGGTCGAGGCTCAGCGCATGGCGGTCGTCGAGACCGCCGCCTTCATGAGGCATGCGAGTGGGCGGCACATGCCCGAGTAACGCCATCATTCTTCGCGTCTCCGTAAGAGGAAGCTGGAGGCGAAGGTCATCACCACTTCGTTTCTCTGGTTGACGGTTGTGTAATCGATGACCCAGACGCCGTTCTCGGGCTTGGACGTCGTCCGCGCCTCTCGGACGACGGCGCGCACGTAGATGGAGTCGCCAATGAGTACGGGCTTGCTGGCGCGCACTTCGTCGAGGCCCAGCCAGGCGATCACGTTGCCGAAGTAGCCGAGTTGGGTGACCAGACCCAGAGATAGCGAGAGGGTAAGGGGGCCATGTGCGATGCGCTCTCCGAAGGGCGTGGACTCGGCGTAATCGGCGTTGATGTGGAATTGCACGATGTCACCGGTAAGGCCCGCCCAGTTGACGAGGTGCGCATCGGTAATCGTGATCCCGGTCGAATGCAACTCGTCTCCTGCGACGAGGTCTTCCCAGTGTCGTGCCTGCGGCGCTTTGATGGTTCCCGACTTCGGTGTCGTCTCGGTCATGTGGGCCTCCCTGCTCTCCCGAAAGCCTGTCAGATCACCCGTAGCTTCCGTTATAGATAAGACTAGCGTACGCTCGTTCGTAGAACTATCCACCTCATGGAGGTCAACGATGACGAATGCTGTGACTGAGACGCACCCCGAAGGCGGCCAGGCGTCCGCGAAGACCGTGCACGACACGCTGGCGGAGGTCACCGCAGCTGCCAAGCTCGGCGGCTCTGAGAAAAACCGCGAGAAGATCAAAGCATCCGGCAAGATGCTCGTGCGCGAACGTCTCGCGCACTTGTTCGACGATGGCGAGTACGTCGAGGACGGGCTACTGGCGCGCTTCTCCGAGGGGATGCCCGGGGACGCTGTCGTCTGTGCATATGGCAACATCGACGGTCGCGAGGTGTGCGTCATCGCCAATGACTACAGCGTCAAGGCGGGTACGTGGGGCTATCGCACCTTCGAGAAGATCACCTTCGCGCAGGACACGGCGACGGCCGCCGGCATCCCGATCGTGTACCTCTTCGACTCAGCCGGGGCACGCATCGACGAACAACTCGACAGCTTTGCGGGCCGCCACGCGTGGGGCAACATCTTCTACAACCAGGTGCAGATCTCCGGTCGCGTACCCCAGGTGTGTGCGCTATTCGGTCCTTCGCCCGCCGGCTCGGCCTATGTTCCAGCGCTGTGCGACCTGACGATCATGGTTCGCGGACACGCGACCGCGTACCTCGGATCGCCACGCCTGGCGGAGATGGTCACGGGGGAGAAGGTCACCCTCGAGGAGATGGGCGGCGCCGAGATGCACTGCACAGTCTCGGGGCTCGGCGACGTGCTCGTCGAGGATGACGTCGAAGCACTCAACGCCATCCGGGTCTGGCTTAGCTTCCTGCCCGCGAACTGGGACACGCCCGCTCCCGTCGCGCCTGCGGCAGAGCCTCGCCCGGGACGGAAGCTCAGCGATATCGTGCCTCTGCGCGAAGCCGAAGTGTTCGACATGGAGGAGTTTGTCGAGTCGCTCGTCGACGAGGGCAGCTACTTCCCATACAAAGAGCTCTTCGCCCCCGAGATGCTGACCGGGTTCGCCCGGATCAACGGACAGCCAGTTGGCCTGGTCGCGAACCAGCCCAAACACATGGGAGGCACGATCTTCCCGGACTCGTCCGACAAGGCGGCCCGTTTCATCTGGATCTGCAACGCGTACAACATCCCGATCCTCTTCCTCGTGGACATCGCGGGGTACATGATCGGATCCGCGGTCGAGCGGCAGGGCATCATCCGTCATGGTGCGAAAATGATCTTCGCGGTGTCGGAGTGCCGTGTTCCTCGCATCACGGTGCTCGTGCGGAAGGCGTACGGCGGCGGCTACCTTGCGATGTCCGGCGCGCCGATGCATCCCGACGCGATCATCGCCCTACCTACGGCGCGCCCCGCTCTGATGGGCCCGGATGCCGCTGTCAACGGCGTCTACTACAACCAGATCCACGCCATCGAGGATCCGGAGGAGCGCGCGAAGTTCGTCGCCGAGAAGCATGCTGAGTACGCCGAAGGTATCGACGTGTTCAAGATCGCGGATGCCAACGCCGTCGAAGCCGTCGTGCCGACAGACGAGTTGCGTGGGGAACTGACCCAGCGTCTTCGGCTGTACAAGAAGCGCGACGCCGTTCCCGTGCAGCGCCGCCAAGCCGTCACTCCCGTCTGATGTACCGGGTGATCGTCGTCATCCGCAAGAAAGTGGGGATGACGCGTGAGGACTTCCTCGAGCATTGGCAAGTCGAGCATCCGGAATTCGTCGAGCGCCTTCCCGGTGTTCGGGCGTATAGGCAGAGCGCTGCGATCGAGCACCGCAAGGAGTGGCCGTTCGACGGCATGGCGGAGCTGTTCTTCGATTCGGTGGGCGACATCGCTCGCGCGTTCGACGGGGTCGCAGCGCGGGAGCTGTTCGCGCATGAGGAAGACTTCCTCGAGGACGCCACCTGGTTCATCGCTGACCAAGGGCGAGATGTCCCGTTGGCGTCGCTTCCAAACAAGGAGTAGAGCAGTGCCCAAACGCATCACATATCTGACGAAGCGGTCCGAGCTCAGCGCCGCGCACTTCAGCGCCCACTGGTCGACGTTGCACGCGGCCATCGCAGTAAATCTGCCCGGAATCGAGTCGTACCGTCAGAACCACGTCGTCGGGCGCAAGGAATCCGCGTATGACATCGACGGGATCGTCGAGCTTTGGTTCGCCAATGACGACGTGGTGTCAGCGGGAATCGACTCCGACGTTGCGGAGCAGTTAATCGAAGACGAGCCGCGATTCCTCAGCGGCCTTGTTGGTGGCGCGGTGCGTTCCGGCGCACCCACGATGCCTTGGCCGTTCAAGATCTGGGTGCTTGCGCGGTGGAGCGGGGCAGAACAGCTCGACGGGGTCGAGGAGTGGGCAACGCGACTCGCTCGGAATATCGGCGCTGCAGGGCACGCGGTCAACGTCACGGACGAGACTGGTCCCCGACTCTCGCGCGAGAAACTCTTCGTCAATCCCCGCCCTCCGCAGGTCGCTGTGGCGTTCGGATTCGGAACGGATGTCGATCTTGCGGAGACTCTGCCTGTGGTCTCCGCATCTGTCGAGAACGTAGGCGCGCTGGAGCGTGTTGAGGTGCTATTCGTTGACGAGGTCGTCATCGTCTGACCGCTGGATCTCGTCGTGCGGTGCTCAATGTATACACACTGCGTCATTCTTGGTGACCATTGCGGTGCATGATTCCCGGATTGGCTACATACGCACCCGCCCCGCTAGACTCGACTCAGTCGTGAGGAGCATTCGATGAAGATCTTCGTCCTTGTCAAAGAGGTGCCCGACACCTATGGCGATCGCAAGCTGAACCTCGAGACCGGACTGGCCGATCGTGCTGCCGGTGACGTGGTGCTGGATGAGATCACCGAGCGCGCTCTCGAGGTCGCCCTCGCGTACGCCGAGAAGAACGACGGTACGGAGGTCGTGGCTCTCGCGATGGCGCCTGAATCGTCGACGGCGTCCATCCGTCGCGCGCTCGCGATCGGTGCGGCATCCGCCGTGCACGTCGTCGATGAGCAGCTCGCCGGCGCTGATCTCGGGCTCACGGCCGAGGCGCTCGCCGCGGCGATCCGCCGTGCGGAGCCCGACCTGGTGATCACCGGAAACCTCTCGACCGACGGCTCGGGCGGCATGATCCCCGCGATGCTCGCCGAGCACCTCGGCTTCGCGCAGGCGACGGCTTTGAACGCGGTGGAGATCACCGCGGACGGC
>Ga0308157_10003699_pt1 | contig 21684 bp, 16 predicted proteins | sample PhyBR1_FD_201035 | JGI IMG/M metagenome (GOLD analysis project Ga0308157, IMG submission 201035) | Phyllosphere microbial communities from UC Gill Tract Community Farm, Albany, California, United States - DLSLB.R1 | ecosystem: Host-associated > Plants > Phyllosphere > Unclassified | place: USA...
TGAGCAATTTCAGCATAATGATGAGAAGAAGATAATAATGCTTTTGAAGGAATACAACCTACGTTAAGGCAAGTTCCGCCTAATGAATTATATTTTTCTACAATTGCGGTTTTGAAACCTAATTGTGCGCAACGAATTGCTGATACATATCCGCCAGGACCTGAACCTATAATGACTACGTCAAATGAACTCATAGTATTTTGTTTTTATTTTAGCGGTTACAAAATTAAGCAATAAAGTTCTGTTTAAGGCTTAAATTTCAATGTTTTTTGTGTGAAATTTTGGGTAACGATTTTACCGCAAAGGGTGTTAAGGGTTATGCAATCCCGAAGACTCGGGACGCAAAGTTTTATGTTTTTCTTATATTGTGGGTTTTGCTCGCAAAGGCGCTAAGGCGCAAAGTTTTTTTTTAATTAAAATGAATTGCATCCAGCTTTAGCTGGATGACAAAAAAATTACAAACTCATAGGCTTTAGCCAAACTTTGCCTTTTGGCTAAAGCCTTTTCTATATCAAATCTTAATTCCTCCAGCTAAAGCTGAAGGCAATTCAAAGTAACTTTGCGACTTAGCACCTTTGCGAGATTAAAAACTTAGAACCTTAGTAACTTAGAATCTTAGTCTCTTTTTTTAACCTTTGAACCTTTGTCTCTCTGAACCTTTGAACCTCTCAAAACGAAATCACCGTCGAGTTCTTCACCTCACTAATCATAAACATACTTTGTGTACTTCCAATGTGCTGTAGCGAAGTCAGTTTGGTTACTAAAAATTCACGATACGCTTCCATATCTTTCACTAGAACTTTTAAGATATAATCATAATCACCGCTTACATGATGGCATTCTAAAACTTCATTGAGTTTGATGACTTCGCTTTCGAATTTGGTTAGGAATTCTTTGGTATGCTGAATGAGTTTTAGGTGACAGAAAACTACAAACCCTTTCTCAATTTTGGATTTATCAACTAAGGCGACGTAGTTTTTAATTACCCCTTCGCGTTCTAATTTTTTAATTCTTTCATACACCGCTGTAACAGAAAGATCAAGTTTTAAGGATAATTCTTTGGTTGTTTTTTTACTGTCGGTTTGAAGCAAAACTAAGAGTTTTTTATCTGTGGCGTCTAGAGTCATTTTTAGTTGATTGTTTTTGGTTGATTGTTGATAGTTTATTAAGTGAAATAAAATCTATTGAATTATATTTTCCAGATCAAATTTAGATTAAAAATCATTAAAAATAAGTTTTTATAGTTTTAAAATCTAATTATTCAATTCATGATTGATTAATATTCTAAATAGATATTATTTTGGATGGAATTTCTTTTGAAAACGAGTGCCCTAGCCCAGATTGAAGTGGAAAGCCCGGAGTAAAAAAGGCAAAAGTTTCTTGTTCTAAAAAAGCGACCAACGGAAGCTCTTTTTAGAACATTAGAAACTTTGCATTTTTTACTCCGGGCTTGAAACGGAAAGCTGGAATAGCTCTTAAAAAATTTGTTTCAGGTTTAAAGTTTCAGGTTGTTGGAACTTGAAACCTGAAACTTGAAACAAAACAACAAAAAACTATCTATATGAAAAACTTCAACCCAGCAGATAAAATTCAAGATTTACAATATTTTGGTGAATTTGGCGGTGTCAATCCGTCGATTTCTGATTCTTCTACTTATACTTTCCTTTCGGCTAAAACTATGTTTGACACTTTTGAAGGCAATATGGAAGGCTGTTATTTATACTCGCGCCATTCATCGCCAAGCAATTTGTATTTGGATCAGGCTTTGGCAGCAATGGAAGGAACGGAAACAGCAAATGTTTCGGCTTCTGGAATGGGAGCGATTACGCCTACTCTTTTGCAATTGTGCGGTGCGGGCGACCATATTGTTTCAAGCCGAACTATTTATGGCGGAACTTACGCTTTCTTAAAAAACTTTACACCAAGATTCGGGATCGAAACAAGCTTTGTGGACGTCACAAAACTTGATATTGTGGAAGCTGCAATTACTTCTAAAACTAAAGTTTTGTATTGTGAAACGGTTAGTAATCCACTTCTGGAAGTTGCCGATATTGCTGGTTTGGCTAAAATTGCCAAAACGTACAATTTGAAATTGGTTGTCGATAATACTTTTTCGCCGCTTTCTGTTTCTCCTGCAAAATTGGGCGCCGATATTGTCATTCATAGTTTGACAAAATACATAAATGGAAGCAGTGATACCGTTGGTGGCGTGACTTGTGCGTCTAAAGAATTTATTAATTCGCTGAAAAATGTAAATTCTGGCGCGAGTATGCTTTTAGGACCTACAATGGATAGTTTGCGTTCTGCAAGTGTGATGAAAAATTTGAGAACGCTTCATATTAGAATTAAACAGCATAGTCATAATGCGCATTTTCTGGCAGATCAATTTGAAAAAGACGGTTTAAAAACGGTTTATCCAGGATTGAAAAGCCATCCGAGTCATGAATTGTATAAAACGATGATTAATCCCGAATATGGTTTTGGAGGAATGCTAACGATTGATGTTGGAACTTTGGAAAAAGCTAATGAATTAATGGAATTGATGCAGGAACGAAACCTTGGGTATTTGGCAGTAAGCTTAGGTTTTTATAAAACGTTATTCAGCGCACCAGGAACCTCTACTTCTAGCGAAATTCCGTTAGAAGAGCAGAAAGAAATGGGATTAACAGACGGTTTGATTCGCTTTTCTATTGGATTGGATAATGATATTGAACGCACTTACCAAATGATGAAAAATTGTATGGTTGAACTTGGAATTTTAAAATCTGTAAACATTCACAAAGAAGCCGTTAAAGAAATTCAATAAAGCTTTTTCTCTCGCAGATTTGGCTGATAATGCCGATTTATTATTAGGGTTATAAAAAAGATTGGTTAGTCTGTGGAATCTGCGCGAGAAAAATTACTCGCAATAAAGACAAACATTACTCTATAAATAAATTTGCACATTTTTTATTAGATTGTTTGAATCCGCTGGAGATTTCTCTAAGCGGATTTTTTTATATAAAAAGCCGTTTTGAATAGTATCAAAACGGCTTTTGTGTTTTATCTCGGCTCGTAATGTCTAAACGTTTGCCAGTATTTATCTTTGTAGATTTCGTAACTTATTTCGAATGAACCATCGTATTTTTTAATTAATTCATCTGCCACTTTTGTTGGTTTTCTAAAGTCTTTGCAGGCAAAAAAGATTTCCCTTCTGTTAGCCAATGTCTCCCTTCCAACATTTAAATAACCTTCCAGATCTTTAAGATCTAATACAACCTCATCTTCTATTTCGTTTAATAACTGATAAGTTTCTTTATCTGGCATCCCATTATTATGGCTTCCATCAAAAAGAATCGTAATAATAAATACCCACGGATGCGATGCTTTTTTATCCCATTGCAAAAGATCAGTGTTCATTAATCCGATAATGCCACTTCCATCTTTTGCAGTTGCCTCAAAACCTGAATAATTATCATTTTCTGTATTATGTCTTGTACCTTCGTACTTTTCTACAAATTCTTTTTCTCTCCAAATCAAATAATCTTTTAATTTTTCGATCGGAATTAATTCTTCTGAAATGCTATTTGGACTGTCTATTTTCATGTTATCAATCAAAGTAAGAGAATGTAGTTCTCCTAAATAATTGTCTAAGAAAATATAAACACCGTTAGTTATAACTTGCTTTTTTTCTTCAACAAAATCATCATAAATAACTGTTAAGTCAATTTCATCTGGATATCCTTCATGAATATTTGGATAAAATCTTAAATTGTCTTTATTAAATTGAAATCCTTCATAATCAATACCAATATCTTGAATGTCAGATGCTGGTTTTAATGCCGTAATTTTCCATCCATTGATTTGAGGCGCTGCATTTACCAATTCTTCAATTGCATAAATATTTCTAACTGCTCCATCTGGCGTTAAGATTAATTCTACTGTACTATCATCTAACATTCCCGTTAGAAAATAAATCCCCTTATGAATTTCATCAAGTTTTGGCGCCAATTTTTCAAAAAAGCCTTGATGTATATTTTGTCTGTTTTTAACTATTGCAAAAAACTCTTTTTCATTTTTTAAAAACCAATTCCAGAAATCAGTATTAGATCGTATTGAAGCTTCTTTTTTGCCCAATATTTTATCAAGAAAACCCATGTATTACTTATTAATTTTAAAATTTTACTGAAAACAAACTTAAGGAAAAGCACTTTTAAAACATAAGAATATTTCTATAAAAAGCCACAAAATAAAAAAAGCCGTTCTGAAGTACTCAGAACGGCTTTTTGTGATATATAACTTTACTTTTAGCCTATATTTTCAGTATTCAGTTTACTATTTTTTCTACTATATGTAAAGTAAATCAACAACCCGATTATTAGCCAGATTGTAAAATAAATCCAGTTCCAAACGCTTAATTCGGCCATCATATACAGACAGCAGATTAATCCTAAAAGCGGAATTAAAGATAGATTTTTTCTGAAAGCCCAAACGGCTAATCCAACCAAAACGAATAGGAATATCCACATTGGGATTTTGTGTTTAAACAAACTGAAACCTGACTCATATTTAGCAGAATCTGCAATTGGCAAACCTTTTACCACTTCAGCATATTTAGCTTCGTCGTCTTGATATTGTCCTAATAAATGCTCTAAATCTGCTGTCTCAACGGTTTTATTGTTAGCTTCAATACTTTCTAAATATTTAAAAACCTGCTCTGATTCTGATTTGTCTAAAGAAGTTACGATTGAAGTTGCATCATAAATTTGTGGATCGTTATTGATAAAAGCCATTGTTGCTTTGTTGTTGAAAGCAAAAGCATAATACAATCCAACGATCATTAAAACTGGCAGAATAAATTTTGAATTGATATAAGGCGTTTTAAATTTTCCTCTTGGAATTTCAGGTTTGTTTTGTAAAACCAAAACCCCTGCACAAACTAATACAAAGGCAAATAAAGTTCCAATACTGCATAAATCAGTTACCATTGTCAGATTCAAAAACAAAGCTGGAATTGCCACCACAAATCCTGTTACAATAGTTGCAAAAGAAGGTGTTTTAAATTTTGGGTGAACGGTTGAGAATTTCTTTGGCAATAACCCATCGCGACTCATACTCATCCAAATACGAGGCTGTCCCATTTGAAAAACCAATAAAACGCTTGCCATAGCCACTACTGCACTTACCGCAATAATTCCAGACATCCATTTTAAATCTAATTTATCGAAAACAAATGCAAGAGGATCTCCAACATTTAATTCGTGATATTTTACCATTCCGGTTAAAACCAGAGCAATTGCAATATAAAGAATCGTACAAATAATAATCGCCCACATCATTCCGCGTGGTAAATCACGCTGTGGATTTTTACATTCTTCAGCCGTGGTCGAAATAGCATCAAAACCAATATAAGCGAAGAAAACTGCAGATACTCCTTTCAAAACCCCTCCAACTCCATTTGGCGCAAAAGGATCCCAGTTTGCTGTATCTACATAAAATACACCGACAGCGATAACTAACAGAACAACACAAAGTTTTACAACCACCATTAAATTACTCGCATTACGAGATTCTTTCATTCCTCTGTAAACCAAAGCAGTAATCAAAATAATAATGAATAAAGCTGGAATATCTGTAACAAAATGAAATGATCCTAAGGTAGGCGCCGTTGTCCAAGCTGTGTGCGCTTGCTGTAAAGCCGTACTTAAATTTTCAAATGATTTTCCACCGCGCATTAAAGCTTCGGCATCATTATATCCGTTTGAAGCGGTTAAATAATCCATCTGAATCCATTGCGGTAAATGAATTCCGCCACTCTGGAGAAGTCCTGTAAAATAATCACTCCACGATATGGCCACGGTTATGTTTCCGACGGCATATTCCATGATTAAAGCCCATCCGATAATCCAAGCAATTAGTTCCCCGAAAGCCACATACGAATACGTGTAAGCACTTCCAGAAACGGGAACCATCGATGCAAATTCGGCATAAGCAAAAGCTGCAAAACTACAGGCAAGAGCAGTAAAAAGGAACAAAAATATTACGGCTGGCCCTCCATCTGCACTTGCTTTTCCGATGGTGCTGAAAATCCCCGCACCCACAATTGCAGCAATTCCGAAAGCAGTTAAATCTTTGGTTGTAAGGTGTTTTCCTAATGCTCCATGTCCATCTGCTTCATTTTTTGCAACCTGTTTCAGAATATCCTGCACTGTTTTTTTTCGGAATAAACTTGAAAATGCCATATATGTTTTTGCTATTATAAATTAATTTAATTCAGTTGTTCTGGTTTTATTTTGCAAATAATGCAAAAAATATCCTGATTTCAAATATATAAAACCATTTTGTTTTTCTACGATTTTTTTTTCTTGCAACGACCCGAGCGATAGCAAACAGGCGAAGCAATACATGAATTATTTTTTCAAATCTTTGTCTATAAATTTTATCTCGCAGATTTGGCAGATAACACAGATTTTTATTCTGCTGAAAGATTTACACAGATTTTAACAATAAAAATAAATCTGCTCAGATCTGCAAAATCTGCGTGAAACCAAAAATCTTAACAATCGTCACAGTTAAATCAAATACAAATGTAACATTTCTCAAAATGAGCTTACTAATACAAGTAGTATTTAATTTTTAAAGAATCATTTTTATGGAAAAAATCACAAGACGTTCTTTTGTAAATAAATTTGGACTTGGAGTGGGCGCTTCGGTTGTGATGACTACGCTTCCGTCTTTTATTACCGAAACAGAAAAGGTTCACAAACCCTACACCGGAAAAAAATTAAATATTGCTTTGTGCGGTTTAGGAAACTATGCTTCATTATTAGCTGAAGGTCTTCAGGTTTCTGAATACTGCCAGCTTACTGGAATTGTCACAGGAACACCTTCTAAAGCTGAAGCATGGAAAAAGAAATATAACATTCCTGAAAAGAATATCTATAATTACGAAAACTTCGATTCAATCATAAAAAATAAAGACATTGATTTAGTGTACGTTGTAACTCCAAATTCACTGCACAAAGAATTTACTGTTCGCGCTGCAAAGGCAGGAAAACATATAATTGTAGAAAAACCAATGGCAATAACTATTGAAGATTGTGAAGAAATGATCAAAGCCTGCAACGATAATAATGTGCAATTGGCAATGGGATATCGACTGCATTACGAACCAAATCATCTAGAAGTGAAACGATTGGGACAAGAAAAAGTTTTGGGACAAGTTCGTTATATTGAAACTGGTCTGGGTTATAGTACTTATGATGTTCGTGACATAAATAAACCTGTTGATTTAAATGCCCGCAACGAATGGAGACTGACTAAAAAATGGGCTGGCGGCGGTTGTTTGATTAATTTAGGAATTTATTGCATTCAGGTTTCGCGTTATGTTTTAGGCGAAGAACCAATTGCTGTTACAGCACAATTTGGACATGTCAATAACAAAAATATGTTTTCTCAAGTTGAAGAAAATATCACTTGGCAAATGGAATTTCCGAGTGGCGCTGTTGCCAATTGCAGCAGTTCGTGTGGTTTTGGAATTGATCGTTTTTACGCTGCCGCAGATGAAGGTTTCTTCGAAATGAGTCCTGCTGTGAGTTATGGACCTTTTGTAGGCAAAAGATCGGATGGAAAGCCATTTAATTTTCCTGTGATAAACCAACAGCAAACCCAAATGGATGAAATTTGTAAAGTGATTTTAGCAAACCAAAAACTTCCAAATCATATTACAGGCGAAGAAGGAATTAAAGACGTTAGAATCATCAACGCCATTTATAAAGCTGCTGAAACAGGTAAAAAAGTTAGTTTGAAATAGTTTTTTTTCTGCCACAGATTTACAGAATTAAAAAGATTATTCTCATTTTATGTCATTTCGACGAAAGAGAAATCTTCGCAAGTAACTCCGCAAAATCGAATCTTTGTCGAGCTTCTAGTGAGATTTCTCCTTCGTCGAAATGACAAACTTTGCGCAAAAAAATCTTTACGCCCCTTGCGTAATTCTTTGCGTGCTTTGCGGTTAAATTATTTCAAACAACTTCTCAAAATAGAAACAGGATGTTGTGCTTCTCTCTTCGTTCCATCATAAATCTGATGGCGACAGCTTGTTCCTGCAGCTGCGATTTTTACATTTTCGGCAGTACTTCTAACTTTTGGAAAAAGCGTATCCTCCCCCATTTGCATACTCACTTGATAATGCTCTTTTTCATAACCAAAAGAACCCGCCATTCCGCAACAACCCGAATTGTAAATCGTAACCGTATTATTTTTTGGAAGATTAAGCATTGCGAAAGTCGCTTCAACAGAACTCAACGATTTTTGGTGGCAATGTCCATGAATCTTAATTTCTTTAGTTTCATCTGAAAAAGAATCGGCTGTGATTTTACCATCTATAATTTCTTTTTTGAAGAATTCTTCAATTGTAAAAGCATTTCTGGATAATTTCTCCGCAGCTTCTTTATCATCGGCTAAACGAAGATATTCATCTCTAAAAGTCAAAATTGCTGAAGGCTCAATTCCGATTAAAGGTGCATTTCCTAAAACCAAATCTTTAAAAACACTTACATTATGATTGGCAATTTTCTTCGCTTCTTCCAAAAATCCTTTTGAAAGATAGGTTCTTCCACTTTCTTCATGATCGACAACCAAAACCTGATAACCTAACTTCGTCAATAAGTCGAAAGCATCAATTCCGATATTGACATCATAATAATTCGTGAATTCATCTACAAACAGATACAATCTTCCATTCGGAAAATCTCTTTGTGACGGTTTATTATTAGCATACCATTTTCTAAAAGTCTTTTTTGCCAATAATGGAACTTGTCTTTCGGGCGCAATCCCCATTGTTTTTTTCACCAAAGACTGATTCGAAATGAAATTGGTAATCGACGGAAACAAACTTCCCATTTTGTTCAGTTTGGCATTCTTGGCAAAAATCTTATTTCGGGTAGAAAATCCGTTTGCTTTTTGATATTGGTATAAAAATTCTGCTTTCAAAGTTGCTACGTCCACATTACTCGGACATTCACTTGCGCAGGCTTTACAACTTACACACAACTCAAAAACTTCATATAATTCTTTCTGGTCAAATTTATTTTCTTTTTCAGAATACGTTAAATATTCTCGCAGTGCATTGGCTCTTGCACGAGTTGTTTCTTTCTCATTTCGCGTTGCACGATAACTCGGACACATTGCTCCTCCGCCAGACGGCAGTTTTCGACAATCGCCAGAACCGTTGCATTTTTCGGCGGCACGCAAAATGCCTAAACTGTCTGAGAAATCCTGAAATGTTTTAATGTCCGGTTCTACCCTTCCTGAAATCACACGATGATTTTCATCCATTTTTAAGGCATTGACAATCTTACCGATATTCAAAACCGAATTCGGATCAAACGCTAATTTGATTCTTTTCAAAAGTTCGTAATTCTTTTCGCCAATCATAAACGGAATAAACTCACCGCGTACGATTCCGTCGCCGTGTTCACCGCTTAGCGAACCTCTGTATTTTTTCACCAAATGTGCCACTTCCGTCGCAATGGTTCTAAATAATTTTAAATCAGATGTTTTCTTCAAATTCAAAACCGGACGAAGGTGCAATTCTCCTGCACCTGCATGTGCGTAATAAATTGCTTCCTGTCCGTGACGCAGCATCATCGCCGAAAACTCTTCTATATAAGCAGGCAAATCGCTCAATTCAACTGCTGTATCTTCAATAGAATCGGCTGCTTTATCGTCGCCTACAATACTTCCTAAAAGTCCAAGACCAGCTTTTCTCAATTCATTGGCTTTGTCAATATCATTTCCGTAGATTTTTACTCGCGCATAACCAAAATTGTTTTTCTCTAAATCGGCAATCAAAGCATCGGCTTGTTTTTCGGCATCTTCTAAATTGTGCGATGCTACTTCAAACAACATAATTGCTTTAGGTTCTCCAACCAAAAAGAAACGGTTTTTAATATGTTCCCGATTCGTTTTTGTACAATCTAAAATCGTATCGTCGATCATTTCGCAAGTGTACAAATGATGTTTCATCGCCACCACGACCGACTCTAGGGATTCTTGAATCGTATGATAATGCCCAACCACCATAATACTGTGAGGCGGAGGCAGATCGTCAACTTTCAGCGTCACTTCGGTTGTAAAAGCCAAAGTTCCCTCGCTTCCGCAAAGCAGTTTTCCAAGATTTACGGTTGGTTCTGTTCCGCCAAATAATTCTGATTTCAGCAAAATATCAACAGCATAACCCGTATTTCTTCTATGAATTTCTGGTTTCGGAAACTCTTTTACAATTTCTTCCTGAGCTTCTTTTATAGTAAGCTCGTCGTAAATCGTTTTGTATATTTTATTTTCTAAAGTATCGCCTTTTGTTTTTTCGATAAATTCAACCGAAGTTAAATCTTTAAAAACCACTTCAGAACCATCGCTTAAAAGTGCTTTTACTTCCGCAATTTTATCGCGTGTAACACCATATCGAATCGAAGTTGTTCCAGACGAGTTATTACCTACCATTCCGCCAATCATCGCACGATTAGAAGTCGAAGTAATTGGGGCAAAAAATACGCCGTGAGGTTTTAAGAATAAATTCAGCTCATCGCGAATTACGCCTGGCTGAACCGTTACGGTTTTCTGTTCGGCATTGTACGAAATAATTTTAGTAAAATGCTTCGACACATCAATCACCAATCCGTCTCCAACCGCCTGTCCTGCCAGCGAAGTTCCAGCAGTTCTTGGCGTAATCGACAGATTATGTTCTGCTGCAAACTTTATCAGCTTGGCAATATCCTCAGTCGTTTTAGGAATTGCTACCGCATTGGGCTTAATTCGGTACACCGAAGCATCTGTAGAATAAAGCGTTTTATGAAGCTCATCGAATAAAAGTGTGCCTTCGAGACTTGCGGCTAATTGCTCTAAATGAGATTGGGTCAACATGTAAATGGTGCTTTTTATAAAAATATTTCCTGAAAAGACTCAGACCACAAAGATAAAAATATCGCAAGGCAAAACGGCTCTATTTTGGGAATTTATATAACAGCTCCGTCATATTTTATAAAATTCTGATAGAATCCTGTAAAGCATTCCATTTACTAAAAAGGTAATTTTAAAATTTTACTTTTATACGCCTTATTATTATGGAAAATTTCTTTCAGGACGTCATCAACCATCTCGAAGGTTACTACAATAGCATTGTCGATCTTACGCCAAAATTTATTTTGGCAATTTTGGTCGTTCTCGTTTCATGGTTTATCGCAAGCCGTATCGGTATTTTTGCAGGAAACCGACTCAAAGCTAAAATGCACGATCGTCTTTTGGCTGTTTTTATTGCCCGTTTAATTAAATCCGTACTAATTATTATCGGAATTTTGTTTATGTTCCGAATTATTGGCCTTGAAGGCGTTGCACAAAGTATGCTTGCGGGCGCAGGAATCTCGGCTTTCGTAATTGGTTTCGCGCTAAAAGATATTGGCGAAAACTTCCTTGCTGGAATTCTGCTGGCTTTCAAAAGACCATTTTCTATTGGCGATATTATCGAAAGCAACGGCGTAAAAGGCGAAGTTATCAACCTCAACCTGCGTGATACTGAAGTCAAAAGCGATTCTAAAATCATTTATATTCCGAACGCGCTTCTTATAAAAAACACCTTAATTAATTACAACAGCGAAGGATTTCTGCTCCAGACTTTCACCGTCGGACTCGAATATGGTTCTGATTATACCCGCGCTATAGAACTCGTAAAAGAAATTCTAGGAAACAGCGAAAAAGTTACCAAAAGAGACCACGAAAATGCCGCCGTAATTACCGATGTTATTGCTGGCGGAATTATTCAGCTTAACATTCGTTATTGGGTTAAAACCGCTTCGACAACCGAAAATTCAGAATGCCGTTCTAAAATTATTGCTGCCGTTTTGAAAAAATTGAAGGAAAATGAGTTTGTTTTGAAATAAGGAACAAAGGTTCAGAGTTACAAAGTAACAAAGGTTTTCTCGCAAAATCCGATTATCATCTGAGTGATTCCGATAGTAATCGGGAGAAGGCTTATGAAACCCACAAGTTTTGGAATTTTAATTAAGAGCTATTTCCAGCTGTCCGCTATATCTTTTGTGGTGAACCCCACCACAAAAGGATGCCGCTTCCATCTGGGCTAGGGCATTTGGTTTCATAAGAAGAAAATTCGCTTACATTTTACACCTAGAACCTCCTCAATCTTGTCATTTCGACGAAGGAGAAATCTTCGCAAGAAACTCCGTAACAGTGCGTGCTCAGCGTACGAAGATTTCTCGTTCCTCGAAATGACAAACTGTACGGAAACTGGGCTGATTTTATCTTTTCTTCAAATAAACGTTTTATATTTACTTCGCAGAAATATCGTTTTTAAAAATATATTATTTTTCTTACTTTTTTGTTGTTTTTTTGATACATTTACAAATCTTAAACTACAACATTAAGAACAAAATAAGACTTGCCCTTGTATTATGTGTGCGGTATCGGAAACGACCGTAAGCGCTGTTGTAGGCGTTAGAAACACTAATTTGCAAGGGTTTTTATATTCTTAAACTACAACATTTATGAATGCAAACACAATTTCAAAACAAACCGAAATCAAGCTTTTGAATTTTTTCAACGACAGAATCGATCCTGTAGAAATGGCTAAAACATTAAGGCAAGTAAATTTTACGCTCGCTCTATGTGTTTTAAGCGAACATGAAACATTTCAAAGCGAAATCATCAAATTAAGAGATAGCTTTTATTGGCTCAATGAATTAGCAGAAACTTTAAATCCTTATTTGGAGGTGGAGTAAAAAAATTAAGTGAGAAATCCTCGATTTTTAATCGAGGATCTTATTTATTGCTTACCAATTAATGGATTTATTTTATTTCTTAATTGACTTTCTATAACTGGAATTATAGCATCATAATTTGTTAATTTAAGATTTATTACACTAATTTTAAAAGTTTCTTCTTTCATATTTTCCCTTGATAAAAGCTTCATCGCAAAAGTTGGTTTATGTAATTCTTTATAAATATGACCATGTAACCTTGACTTAATATTTTTAGATTTTCCTATGTATAATGGAATCCATTCTTCCAATTTGTTATGTGCTTTTATTCTTTTTATTTTAAAGTTTGGAGTAAACTTTTTAAAATAATCTTCTTTTTCCCATCTAAGTTTAAAATCACTAAGCCATTCCTCAAAAACTGTGAAATCCTTTTTATTTCTAACTTCTATCAAATAAAGACCTGGATGTGTCAAAATAGCCCATGGAATATCTTCCAATTTTTCATTTAATTCAAACTGACATATTTCTTCAAAATGAAGTTCATTTGCAAATGTTTTAATTAAATCTAGTTGCTTTGTTATTTCTGCATCTATAGTTTTAATCATCAATTATATATATTTAATATTTATAAATTATTTAATCACTTTTAAATTCATTTATTCTTCTTATTGTTATCACTAAAAATTCCAATTCCAATAAAAATTAGAAAACCAATAAATAAAAATTTGCCAAAACCTGAAGAGCTACTGCCTCTACAAACCCCACAACTACCTCCGCTATTACAATGTCCGCAATAATTACAACTAGAACAAGCTCCACAATTTGAGGAGCCTGAACATCTTCCAGCAAATAGAATATTACTTTATAAAAGAGAAAACATTAAGAATAAACAAATCAAATTATTTATAATTAACTTTTTTAGTATTCTCATTAGTTTTTATATTTATTCGATAATAACCGAAATTTCGTTTTAAGCAATTAATTATCATATTCCTTTAAATCATCCAAGGTTGAATCAATTAAAACAGGTATTTTTCCATTTTTTATTTCAGAATAATTTACCTCATGACCATTAAATAAATCAACTGCAATGCAATAATCAGAATTGACGTAAAAATCTTTTGAATAATGTTTATTCAAATATCTATAAATCACATCAGAAAACATTCCTAATTCACTTTTTTTAAAACCACCTATTTGAGCTACAAACCAAATGCCGGCAATTTCTTCCCTACCATTACTTGAAAATGTATAAATATGACAAGGCTTAGATTCGATTGGGAATCCTTTAATGTCGAGTATTGAACGATCTTTTGACTGAGTCAAAAATTTCAATTCAACGTTAGGTTTTAAATGTTTAAAATCATAATCCTTGAAACTACTAACGATATCCAGATTTCTTTGAAATTGATCTTTATTTCTTTTATCAACTTCAATTTTTATTTTGTCTTCTAACAAATCGCATTTTTCTTCTAACAAATTGGGGTTATCAGTCTTAAAAGTGTTTCTAATTGCACTTAAACAACTAATCCAATAATCACCACCTGAACCATCTTCAGATTTTACTTTCTCTTTATTAAGATTTTTAAAAAAAGTAATTTTTGTACGATCATTTTTTCCACGAAATTCAATTAGTTTTTTTACAGTTATTTTTTCCATAGATCAAAATAATATTTCATTGATTATTAAATACTTTAAGTCGAAGCAAATATCAATACTCTAGAAATATCACTTTTACGGAAAACCGTATAATCCTAAAGTCTTTTGTTACAATTTTAAATATAAATGGAATAAAAGAAACGAGTATTTATACCTGATTATAAAAAGTAAAAATCGTTAAGTAAATCTCAAACAAATCAAAAAACATTAAACAGCTTAAAAAAAACATAAGTAAGAATATCAAAAACAAAAAATTTCGCAATTTTTTAAATTTATATCCAAATTAATCCCATTTTAGCGTTATCAATAAACTGACGTCTATAAACCCTCATTTTAAATGAATAAAAATATATCTGCACTTTATACTATAGCCCAAAAAGAAACCCGAAAAATATTGGGTTTAATGTCTGGAACTTCTCTCGACGGACTTGATATTGCTTTGTGTGCTATTTCTGGTTCTGGCGAAAACACAGAGGTAAAAATCCTAGAATTTGAAACCATTTCTTATTCGGAAGATATTAAAAACGAAATCAGAAAAGTTTTTGCTCAGAGAACAATCGATTTTCAGCATTTGGCTTTATTAAACGAATGGATCGGAATATTGCATAGCGAGATGATTAACGATTGTCTTGCCAAATGGAATATTTCGTCAAGCGAAGTGGATTTAATTGCTTCACACGGGCAAACGGTTTTGCATGCGCCTAAGTTTTTGCACGGGCAAGAAAAATTTCCAAATGCTACTTTGCAAATTGGCGACGGTGATCATATTGCGGTAAAAACGGGAATTATTACCCTTTCCGATTTTAGACAAAAACACGTTGCTGCGGGTGGTGAAGGCGCTCCTTTGGCGGTTTACGGCGATTATTTACTATTCGGAAAAAAAGGCGAAAACAGAATCATGCTCAACATGGGCGGAATCGGGAATTATACGTACCTCCCTGCCTCTCTAAACGCCGAAGAAGTTTTTGTAACCGATACAGGAACGGCAAATACCTTAATCGACATTTTTACCAAACATTATTTCCCTGAAAAAAGTTACGATAAAGATGCAGAAATTGCTCGACAAGGGACTGTAAATCAAGAGCTTTTAAATGAACTTAAAAAAGATGATTTCTTTCAAAAAAGCTTTCCAAAATCAATTGGACAAGAGCTGTTTAATTTCGATTTTGTGCAGTCGGCTTTGGTAAAATGTGGTGTAGAAAATATTTCGGCATCAGATTTGCTAGCGACTTTAACGCGTTTAAGTGCTGAAACTATTGCAGAAGCGATTTTTTTCACCATAAAAAACACTCCTATTTCAGCAGAAGATTTTCATATCTATATGTCTGGAGGCGGAACAAATAATACGTTATTGGTAAAATGGCTAAAGGAATTATTGCCTTGTCCGTTTCATACTAGCGACGATTTGGGCATTTTAAGCGATGCCAAAGAAGCGGTTTTATTTGCGCTTTTAGCCAACGAAACCGTTTCTGGAGGAGATTACAATTTTGGAAACAGCAAAGGAATTCCATCGGTAACAATGGGAAAAATTTCGTTTCCTGATTAAGAAAAAGTTGCCACTAATTACACAAATTTTCACGAATTCTTTTTTAAAAGAATAATTAAGTACAAAAATTAATGCAATTAGTGTAATTCATGATAAAAACAAACTATTTTTGGTTCTTGTTAAAATAAACATTTGAAATGCATAAAAATCAGCACTTAATATTCTTTCTTTTAATTTCATTTTTCATTACTTCGATTTCTAATGCACAGGAAAAAAACATGCATCCTAAAAACGAATTCAGAGGTGTCTGGATTGCAACGGTTGTAAACATTGACTGGCCGAAAACAAGTACAGATAATGTAGAAAAAGAAAAAGCTGATTACCTTGAAATTCTAGAAGCCTATAAAAAACTGAATTACAATGCTGTAATTGTTCAAATTAGAAGTGTTGGAGATGCTATTTATCCATCAGAATTTGCGCCTTGGTCTCGATTTTTGACAGGAAAAGAAGGTTTGGCTCCAAACCCCTATTACGATACATTGGCCTGGATGATTGAACAGGCACATAACAGAGGTTTTGAATTTCATGCTTGGCTGAATCCGTATCGTGCGACTTTCGATTTGAATAAAAATCTTTTAAGCCCAAATCATGATCTTTTTAAACATCCAGAATGGATGATTGAATACGGCGGAAAATACTACTATGATCCTGCATTGCCAGAAGTACAGGCGCATTTAACCAAAGTCGTAAAAGAAGTCGTTGATAACTATGATATTGATGCAGTTCATTTTGATGATTATTTCTATCCTTATGCTGTTCCAGGAAAAGTGTTTAACGACAATGCTTCTTACCAAAAATATGGTTCAGGTTTAAGCCGTGCCGACTGGCGCCGTGCAAATGTGAGCAACTTTGTACATTCTATTTCAAATACAATTAAAGAAAGCAAACCTTGGGTTCAATTCGGAATTAGTCCGTTTGGGGTTTGGAGAAATAAATCTCAAGATCCAAAAGGTTCTGAAACACAATCTACATCTAACTACGACGATTTGTATGCAGATCCGATGTTATGGATGGATCAAAAATGGATCGATTATATTTTACCTCAATTGTATTGGAGTATGAATAATCCAAGAGCTTCTTATTCTAAATTGGTAAAATGGTGGTCTGAAAACTCCAATAATACCGCTATTTATATCGGTCACGCGACATACAAAATTAGAGCTGACGGAGATAAAAACTGGAATTATATGACCGAAATTCCAACTCAAATTGATTTCTTAAGAACTTTCAAAAATGTATCAGGAAGTGCTTATTTCAGCTCAAAATGGTTCATGGGGAAAAACTTTGATGTGGTTCGCCATTTAGAAGAAAATCAATACAAATATCCTGCACTTCCAGCTGCAGTTCCAAATTTAAGACACGTCATAATCGATACGCCAAAAGTATTAGAATACAGTAAGGACAGCATTAAATATAATTTCACTTTCCAAAGTCCGCTGAATACGAAAGTTCGTTATATGGTGGTTTATGGAGGCGAACATGTTTCAAAAATTGACATTAATGATGCCACAAAAATCATCGAAAAAGTAACGGTTAAAGAAGTTGACGGAAAAATTACTTTCGCAATAGCGGCCGGAAAACTGAATCTTTACAAAGCTTGTGCTGTAACTTTTATTGATTATTATGCCAACGAAAGTTCTCCAACTTCAATAGATTTAAAAAAGCCTTTAAAAAACTATATACCAGCTCAGCCAAATGAAAACAGATAATAAACCGTGGTTTTGGATTCCGCTTCTTAACTTCGCTTCTGGATTACCGTATGCTATAATTATCTCTGTTTCGGTAATTATGTATAAAAATCTAGGAATTTCTAATGAAGATATTGGTGTTTACACCAGTTTACTTTATCTGCCTTGGGTTATTAAACCGCTTTGGAGTCCGCTTATCGAATTAATCGGTACCAAAAGAAAATGGTTTCTGCTAATGCAATTAATAATTTCAATTGCCTTTCTGCTGGTTGGTTTCACCATTCCGCTCAACGGATTTTTTATCATGACACTTTCCATATTCTGGGTTGCGGCTTTTGCATCGGCTTCTAATGATATTGCCAGCGATGGTTTTTATTTATTGGTTTTACCAGAAGACAAGCAATCTTTCTTTATTGGTATTAGAAGTACTTTTTACAGACTTTCAATGCTGGCAGGAAACGGATTGGTAGTACTTTTTGCAGGTTATTTAGAACATAAATTTGGAGACAATACAAAGGCGTGGTCTTATACCATGATTTATGTTGGTTTATTAATGGCTTTCATTACCGTTTATAATTTCATTTTCACACCAAAAAATGAAGTTAATGCAGTAAAAAACCACAAAGAAATACCAAATCAAAGTTTCGGAACCATATTTGTCAGCTTCTTCAAGAAAAAACAAATCGGGTTAATTCTAACTTTTATCTTGGTTTTCAGATTAGGAGAATCTCAATTGCTTAAAATGCTAAGTCCGTTTTTACTTGATCCAAAAGAATTAGGCGGAATGGGATTAGACACCGAAGCGGTTGGAATTATTTACGGAACTTGCGGAGTTGCAGCCTTAACTATCGGAGGTATTTTAGGCGGAATTGCAATCTCAAAACAAGGATTGACCAAATGGATGTTTCCTATGTTTTTGGCCATGCACCTTCCAATTTTAGGATTTATATTATTGGCTTTCTTTCATCCTACATCAATTTATTACATTTATGCCGTTGTAATTGTAGAGCAATTCGGTTACGGTTTTGGCTTTACCGCCTTCATGATGTATTTAATTCATGTTGCCGAAGGAGAATCAAAAACAGCACATTATGCACTGGCAACTGGTTTTATGGCATTAGGAATGATGCTTCCAGGAATGTTAAGCGGTTTTATACAAAAATATTTAGGCTATCAAAACTTCTTTGTTTGGGTTTTCTTAGCTACCATTCCAGGTCTTATTTTATCACGTTTTTTAACTTTCCCAAAAGATTTTGGGAAGAAATCAGAAGAAGTTTAACCCCCAAATCAAACTTTACCTATGGAAATCAATGAGAATTTGCAGAACGAACGCAATCTGAAAGGAACTGAGTTCGAGAAAAATGGAAATCTAGAAAAAGCGATTGAGTTGTATGAAGAAAATGTTGCAGAAGGCTTTAAAGGAAATCACCCTTATGATCGATTGGCAACGATCTACAAAAACGAAAACGATCTGGACAATGAAATCCGCGTTTTAGAAAAAGCAATTGTGGTTTACGAAATAATCACCATTGAAGACCGATTAGAAGGATTGCCAAAGCTTTTCCGTTTTAAAAACAGATTGGAAAAAGCTCTTGAAACCAAAAAACAATTGGCTAAACAAAAGAAGGCAAAGTTGAAATAAAAAACTTTTTAATCTTTTAAATTCATGAGTATAAAACGAACCAATTCAGACGATATCGATTTTATAAATCTGGTCACTTTATTAGATAAAGATTTAGCAATTACAGATGGAGAAGATCATGCTTTTTACAATCAGTTTAATAAAACAGATAAAATAAAGCATACTATCGTTTATTATGAAAATGGCGTTCCTGTTGGGTGTGGTGCTTTTCGTGAAAAAGAACCAAGAACAACAGAAATCAAACGAATGTACGTTCATCCTGATTACAGAAAAAAAGGAATTGCCTCTGCCGTTTTAAAAGAACTAGAAATTTGGGCAAAAGAAGTTGGTTACGCCTACACGATTCTCGAAACTGGAAAAAATCAGCCCGAAGCTATCAACTTATATCAAAAATTAAATTATACCATAATTCCAAATTATCCACCTTACGAGGAAATGGATAATAGTGTTTGCATGAAAAAGACTTTATAATAATGAAAATCACAGCCGAAGCATTACGACAAAGAATAGGACAATTTTTCTTTCCAGCAGTATTCATCAACGATACCGAAGAAAATATTCAAGAAACTGAACGTTTAATCAAAGAATACAACATTGGAGGACTGACTTTTTTTCATAGTCGTGCAAGCGCTGCAACAAACTACGAAAGCAAGAAAAAAGTTGTTTTCAACGATGATAGTTATGAAAAAATCAAAGCGTTGATCGTTCGTTATCAAAAAGCAGCTTCTACTCCACTTTTAATCAGTATTGATGCCGAATGGGGTTTGGCAATGCGAATCGAAAAAACACCGCAATATCCATACGCGATTACGCTTGGTGCATTGCCTGAAAGTAAATCAAATTTAGTTTACGAAGTTGGAAAACAAATTGGATTGGATTTAAAAGCAGCTGGAATTCAGTATAATTTATCGCCTTTGGCAGACATCAATAATAATCCAAACAATCCTGTAATTGGCTATCGCTCTTTTGGCGAAAACAAAGAAAAAGTAGCCGATTTTTCGATTGAATATTTAAAAGGAATGTCGGAAGTTGGCGTTTTAGGCTGTTTGAAACATTTTCCTGGACACGGAAACACCAATGTCGATTCGCATTTAGGATTACCTGTTTTAAAAGAAACTTTGGAAGAATTATTAGAAAACGAATTATATCCTTTCATTAAAGGAATCGAAAACAATGTTGATTCGATTATGATTGGACATTTGGCTGTTCCGAGTCTAAATGACGGAAAAGATACTTCTGCAACATTATCAAAAGCGGTTATTCAGGATTTATTACGTGATAAATTAGGTTACGATGGTTTAGTAATTTCTGATGCTTTAAATATGCACAGCGTTTCGAAATTGTATGAAACAAAAGGACAATTAGAATGGGAAGCCTTCAATGCTGGAAATGATGTTTTATGTTTTGCAGAAAATGTTCCCGAAGGAATTGAAGCGATCTTTAAAAATGCCTCGCCAGATCGTATTTTTGAAAGTTATAACCGAATCATGAAAGCCAAAGAAAAAGCAGGAATTCTTTCTGGAAATACTGCAATTTCAGGCGAATTAAACTTCGAAAAAACATCTCAATTAAATCTTGAAATCGCTCAAAATGCAATTACACAAATCATTGATAACGGTATTTCAGATTTAGCACTGGAAGCGCAGAAAAACAACAAATTGGCCAAACTGAGTTTATATAAAAATAGCGAAAATACATTCTTCAAAACTTTAAATGCAAAATTACCTTCACCAGAATTTGCTTTTGAAAGTTTAGAAACTTCAGATATCCATTCTATCAAAAGTGAATTAGAAAAATTCGAAACGATTATTATTTCATTATTTGTTCCAAAAGCAAAACCTTTAAATAATTTCGAAGTAAATGATGAAGTTTTAGAACTGCTTTCAGATTTGCTACAAACTAAAAAATGCATTGTTTACGTTTTTGGAAATCCGTACGTTTTGCCACTTATTCCGAATCTAAAAAAGGCTTTGGGATTAATTCAGGCGTATCAAGATTTTGAAGAATTTCAAAAAATAGCAGGAATTCAATTTTTAGAAAAAAATAGTTTCAAAGGTGTTTTACCAGTAAATATTGACATTCAATAACTTAAAGACTTAAATAGTCAAAATTTATTAACTTATAAGTTTTTATAATCACATCTTATTGTAAGAACCTGTACTTATGCCCTACTTTTGCACCAAATAAATTTTTAACGTAAAACGAATATTATGTCTTTAGTAGGAAAAAAATTCCCAAGTATTGCAGTAGATGCTATCTCAGAAATGGGCGACAATTTAAAAATCAACATTTTTGAAGAAGCAGTAAACAACAATAAAAAAGTACTTTTATTTTGGTACCCAAAAGATTTTACTTTTGTATGTCCAACTGAATTACACGCCTTTCAAGCTGCATTAC
>Ga0308157_10003701_pt1 | contig 21676 bp, 14 predicted proteins | sample PhyBR1_FD_201035 | JGI IMG/M metagenome (GOLD analysis project Ga0308157, IMG submission 201035) | Phyllosphere microbial communities from UC Gill Tract Community Farm, Albany, California, United States - DLSLB.R1 | ecosystem: Host-associated > Plants > Phyllosphere > Unclassified | place: USA...
TGTGGCCGTAAAGAAAATCCATATCTTTTTTATCAATGACAACCAGTTCTGAATCTTCGATGGCAATGATGTTGAATCTGGTTGGTTTTTGCGGGTTAAGGCTCGAAATTTCTGTGAAAAACTCATTCTTAAAAACGACCCAAGTTGTATTTTCACTGGTCAGTCCTTCATAAAAAAAACGCAGACCTCCGGAAGTAATGAAAAAATACTGATTGGCGATCTGTCCTTTTTTCAAAACCAATTTCCCTTTCGGAACCGACTTTTTTCTGCATCTCGATAGTACGATTTCCAATTCGGTCTTATCAATACTAATGGTTTTTTTTATAAATCTTTCGAAGTTTTCCATTAAAAAGTTACAGATTTTATTCTTTTTAAAACTGTGCTTTTAACTTATTTTCATAGAAGTCTAAACAATGCATCTGACTCAATTAAAAGTTTAGCAAATATACAACATACCACCAAAAAAGAAGTTGCGATTTTCTATGTATCAACTTTCTTATTGATAAAGTTTCTGGTTATAACATTATTAAGTATTGTAGCATGATTCTCAATGATTTTTGCTCTGCATGTACAACTGTAGAAACAGACCTTCTGCATTATAGACCAGTCAAAAGTTTCTCTTTATTATTGAATCTATCAAAATGCAGATCATATTTCAAATACAATGATTCCCTATGAGGCTACCTGATTTTCTATAGCAAATATATTCCGTGGTCACTGCGGGAAAAAATCTTTTTGGGTATCCGGGATCGGAGATCCCAGAACCTCCGCAAAAATATTTCAGGCTTTCATCAATGTTCTTTCTTATTGTTTTCAAGGAATTGATTGCAGTTTTCCTTGTGCCTGCCTGAATGGTAATCCGCATAGAAAAAGTCAGAAACCTCACAAGATGCAATTGCAGTTCATTGAAATTTTGATCCTTATTATTCTTTTGGTATAAATCATCTCATATGATGATAGTGAAAATCATTTTAGAAGATGTCATCATAAGCATTTCATCAAATGATACATTCAGGTAAAAGATAAGAAAAGTCAAAGTTTCCTTCAAGCTGCAATTTACAGAATCTACAGGTTTTTTAAATGTAAGTGCGGGAAAAACAGGTCTCCGCCGTACTCGGAGCAGGAAATTATGAAATTCAATATCGTGAACGAAATTAAATTGAGCTACTCAAGAAAGGGAAATTATGAAAGGTCTATATCATCATCAGTGGATGCAGTGGATATTTTCAGGATGCATTTTGATGCGGAGGAAATGGACTACAGGGAATCTTTTTTTGCACTGTACCTAAATCAAGCGAATAAGGTATTGGGAATTAAGAAAATATCTGAATGCGGAATTTCTTCGACTTTGGTGGATGTAAGAATTATTATGCAGGCGGCTCTTCTTTGCAATGCTTCAGGGATTATTGTTGCTCATAATCATCCTTCGGGAAATTTGAAACCTTCCAGTTGTGATATTAAAATGACCGCACAAATCAAAGAGGCTGCAAAATTCTGAGTATGACATTGCTGGATCATGTGATCCTGACTTCTGATTCTCATTATTCTTTTGCGGATGATGGGATGATCTAAATAGTAAAATAATAAGCAATCAAAAAATAATAGGATCAAATAATATCTAAAATCAAAATCATGAACAAAATAGGAAATCACACGGCAGTTTCAGAGGTGAGTACTTTATTGGTACTCCGTCACAGTAGCAATTCCATCGGAATTGTACAGGGAATTGAAAACAACGGAAATCTCATAGACGTTCAGCCTAATCGCAGCAAAGTTGATACGTTAATGCGGATCGATTCGTCGGAGAATTCTTTTACGGACTTCTATTCGGATTTCTACCATCAGCTGAAAGATCCCTCCAACTATTCGTTTTTTAAAGTGAGGGAATTTGAGGCACACGACACAGCTATAGATTTACAGCAGTATATTAATTGTTTATCGGATATAGAAAGAGAAGATCTGAAAGTGGTCGAAGTTTCTATTGAAGCGGTCAATGCGATGAGAAATAAGAAAACCAATGAAAAGGAGACTTCTGTTTTGAAGAAGGGTTTTAGTAACGGGTCACTTACTAGTAATAGTAGTTCTCAATACCGCTATCAGATCGAGGATGTTCCGTGGGACAAGATGGCTGAATTGGGTCTTGACAGGGAAAAGTTAGAAGAGATTGGTGCATTGTATTCTCTGTTGAAAGGGTATAAGACACCGATGTTGATTCCGATACTTGTTAATGATGGGGAAGTGGTAAGTCAGATTGATGCACGCTTGCAGTTGCGGATCGATGATGATGGAGAATTGATTATCAAGGTGCATCGGGTTTGTAAGAGGGTGGATTTCAGAAAAAAGTTTAGAGGTCATAAGTTTACAAAAGAAGATAGGGTCAATCTTTTAAGTTCGGGGAATATGGGAAGAGTGGTGGATCTTATTGATATGGTTACGGGCGAGATAATTCCTTCACTAATTAGCTTGGACAGGCTGACCAATGAGCTGATCTCTTTGAGGATGGAATTTGTAAGGATTCCCGATCTGCTTTGCGGTATGAGATTGGATTTGGAACAGATGAAGATTCTGCGTGATGGGAAGGCTTTGTTTATTGAAAATATGGTGTCGAAGAAGGGGAAGCTTTTTTCTGCGACGGTGCAGTTTAATACGGACAGGCAGTGGTTGGAGTTTATGTTTGAGAATAAGTGTATAAGTTCTGGTTTTAGCGAAGTGAATCATTCTGAGCGGGAAATTCCTTCACATTTTAGAGGGTTCAAGCTTCATAAGTGGCAGATGGATAAGTTAAGGGCAGGGGAGACGGCTTATATCAATGGACTGAAGAGTAGAAAAGACAAAACCTATCAGGGATATATGAGTTTTGATAAGACGATAGGGAGAATCGTGTTTTCGTTTAAGAATCCGAAGAAACAGTAGGAAATCATCCTGGTTTTTTTTGAACATTGGAGAAAGGGTGTATGTAAATTGATATAATTTTTTAGTAACCTGCAAGGTCTATTGACTTTGCAGGTTGCTTTGTTTGCGTTTTAAAAATTAATGGCTGAGGAAAATCGGGCGGCAAAAATGCAATTCCTCCTTATGGTCGGAAACGCATTTTTGCGGAGTTTGGTGCAACCCCATTTCTAAAACATTGCCGGGTCTTGGCTTAACTATGTTTTTGAAAAAAGGTTGCAGGAATTTTGATTAATTAACCTGCTTTTACCTTTTGAAAAGTAGCATTAATAAACTGCCTTAATTAAAATTCTCCATAAATATTACTTAAGTTTTTTATCATTTTGGAAACCTCATCTTTATTTGACATTATATAATGCTCAATGGAATGATATTGCCTATTAACATATTCAGGAGTATTTTTTTTTAAAACAATAAATTTGTCCGATACTTCTACACTGTTAATGTATACTGTCTTCTTGATTGTATACATAAGTCCCATTTTCTTTGCAACTGTTTCATTCTCTGGAAAAAAATGGAGACTAAAAACTTCATCACTGATTTCGTCAATATTGTCTGAACTGAACATTTTCATCTTCGGTTTTTTTCCAAAAGAACGTATGTCACCACAATAAAATTCTGTTTTTTCAGTATCCGGATAATCAATAATAATCAAAAATTTAGGCAAATAATCGGGATTACCTTTTGTAAGGCTAAAGTATAGTGCTGTAATAATAGAATCAGGGTTATAGATATCAATGATAATCTTATATTTTTCCTTTGAACTAATCACTTGAGAAAGAATGAAGTTAATATAAGATTGCCAATGCGGGGTATGGCTCAAAGAATTCTGGCACTCGGAGTAGATTTCATTTATCCTTTCTTTCTGATTTGATTCTGAAAATCCTACAAATTTATTAGAGCTATTGCCATCATGTCCTTTAAGTTCTTTAAGGAGTAGGGCGTCAACATATCTAGGATCGGAACTAAATATACCAGATTTTTTTATTGATTCAATTTCCCAATTTTGAATCCCAATTACGCTTTCGAATTTTTCTCCCGAACTTGATTCCATAGAATCAATATAATCGTGCATTTCGAGAGATACAATGAAGACTTGTTCTAAATAATTTAAGTACTCGTCTTCTGTTTCAAATTCTTTTTCTGTCATGTCTAAATGCTTTTCTCCTTTCAACAGCGTTATGTAGTTCAGAAGTTCAATTTTAGAAACCTTTTGAAAAGCAATACTTAGAGCATAAGGATAAAAACCAGTTTTATCCGGTGAATTCAGATTAACAGTTACGTAATCCAAAAAGTTTGATCCGCCTAAGTTTTTACTAACTACAATATGAGCATTAATACGCTTTTCCGGATCACGAAAAAGATATATGACTTGTGAGGACATAAATTTACGGGAAATAGCTCTGGAAGATATTGGTAATATCTCTTCTTTAGCTACAGGTATGTTTGATTCTTCATCAATAAAAATTTGCAGACCAGTTAACGAAAAATTTGACTTAAAGCAAAGATATGAAAATGCTCTTATCATTTGATCCCAATGAGTTGAAACAATTATGATTCTAATTTCACTATTACGAGCATTGTAATTATTTTGGATCAATTCTGCGTATTTGAAAACTTCGGTAAAAGCTTGTCGTGCTGCGGGATCAGATCTTTTTATCTCAATTATAACAAAATTATTATAAACATCCTTGCATAATATATCAATGAAACCATTACTTCCAATAGGATCAGGAAGGTAATGCTCTTTTTCTATTACTTGCAGCCCATTCTCAATGAAATCAGGATTATCGACTAACCAATCTCTGATCAGATGTTCCAACTGTTTAGCCATATATTACTTTAGTAGTTTAACCTAAATTTATAATCTTATAGCAATTACATAGCTACCTTTTTTAGTGTAGAGTTATATTTTCCGAATTCAATATTTTCAAAATCTCTGGACGCTTTTTCGTGTACATCTACATCTTTAGTATGTAAAATTTGGGACATATATTGAAGTTTTCTTCTAACATTTTCGATAAGCTCAGACCATTTCATTACCCAAATCTCAACATTTTTATTTTCATTTCTAAAATAGAAATACGGATTGTCTTCTTTCTGACGACTTCCACCCAGTCGATATTCTGCATCTGAATTTATTCCGGAGCTAATTAATAGAATTTTAAAACTAACATTTTTACTAATTGAGTTAAGTTTATCAATTTCTGTTGCATACTTCATTACTTGCTCCAACTCTTTTGGACTGATTTTTACGCGTGGTGCCTTTAATTCGACAACTAATACTTCTCTTTTCTTGTGATCTATTATTCTTTCATTATATAAAAACAAGTCAGTGATTGATGAAACAGATCGATCGACTTTTTCTACGTTATCATCTTTTTTAGATATTTTGTAAGTCATTGTATCATCTCGTAATTGAAGAAGATTTTTTTCGAGATTTTTATCAGATAAGAGTTTTGTAGTGTCGTTATATTCTTCACCAAACACCCACAGCATTTTCTCCAGAAATTTGTGCAATTCTTTTCTTTCTTTTACATTTTTAGAAATTTCACTGTAAACTAACTTTTCCAAAAATTCCAAATCTTCAATTTTTCGTGCAACTTTGTCAGAAAACTCAATTACATTTTCTAAATCGGTACGCTGCAATAATTCAGAAAATTTATTAATAGTTTTTGTGTTAAGATGAAGGATGTTTTTTAGTATGTTATCTAATTCTCCATTGGATATTGTTCTATCAATAAGCGGATATATAATTTCCCTCAGCTTATTATCTTCATTTAGTAAATGATATTTATCTTCTACTAGATATGCAAGTTTGTCAAATACAACTATTTTAGATTGCGAGCTACTAGTTTTTTCTTTAAATGGGTAATATTCATCGCTTTTCAATTTTGCTGAAAAATTGTCAAATTCCGCATTGATTGATTTGTAAAAGGAGGAAATATGATCTTTGATAAAAGGCCTGTAATTTTTCCAGTCTTCATCCATATCATCTAAGTCTACATTTCTGTAGAGATCGGTAGGTAAGGTATTCGATTCGATGTAGACATACCATCCACCTGTTTTTGGACTTAGCCAAGCTGCATCAAATTCAAAGCTGTTAGCAATTGTTTGAATACCTGCATTATTAGTCGTTAGAAAAACTTTTATTTTTTCAACCTTTTTAATTTTAATGAAATTAAAAACAATTTTATGTTCCACACCTTTTAGATCTACATAGGAGTGGATTTTTGTGACAGGATTGCCTACGATGAACTGAGATGGCTGAATTTGTACTCCATTAATATGAAATATGATCTCTTTGTTAAAAATCTTTAATGGGTACTTTTCAAAAATAGCATCTGCAATATTATGTTTCAGAAATTTATCAATTATTTTCTTTTTTGATTCTTTATCAGTAATAATAGAATTGTAAAATTCAGAAATTATAACTTTATAATATGTTTTGTGCTTTTTGTCAGATAATGTTTCTTCTTTTGACTCAATATCTATTTCAGACACATTCAAGTTTTTACCAAACATATCGAAATGTAAAGGAATTTGAACTTTACTGTAATTATTCTTACTAAAGGAAAAACCTACTGTTTCAATTAAGACGCTCTTACCAAGCTGAAAGCTGGCAAATCTACCAATACCTTTTCCACCAGTTTTATTGGTTGTACCAATATCAAGCAGTTTTTTCTCAAGTTCATTTCTATGTACACCAATCCCATCATCTTTAATAGTAATTTGACTTATGATCGTAGGATGAATTTCAGCATCGTCGGTATATTCTATATCTATCCATATGTTTTCTGATTTTGCCTGAATAGAGTTGTTGATTAATTCACAAAAAGCAGTAAATGTACTGATGTAATTTGCAAACAATTCATTTACTAATCTTGAGTTTGTTGTTAATTTTCTTTTCATGGCTATATGGTTGAGTTTTTTAAGCTAATGCGCGGTAAAATATCTTAATAAAATATCTTAGTAAAATATTGAAGAGCTAATTTAGCATATTAAGTTAAACTTATTACGATACTAATTAAATCTTCAAGGTAATTTATTTAAATCAACTATTTAATTTAAATTATCAGAATTCATTCAAACTGTTTTTAAAGTTTCCTTTTTAAAAATTTGTATATTTCAATATCAAAGCTTTAAAATTAACTTCTTCTTCGATTAATATTTTATCAATCTCGATGATCTTTTTAAGTTTATTATCGTCAAATATATTATTCATTTCACTGAAAAAATGTTGAGTGATAAAATCATTGATAATACCGGTTAAATATTCAAATGTTAGCAATTTTTTTGCACAGTTTGTTTTATTAAAGCTATTAAGATCCACACCATGTAGTATCGAATTTCTCTCATTGTATAACTCGTTGCAGAAGTATGAAATGAAATGTTCATCGAAAAAATCTTTAATTGCCGTTTTATTCATTAAATCACCAATAGTAAAATTCATCATTTCTTTTCCGTTTGACTGAAGTAAAACTCTTTTACTGTTTACTACTTTAAATAGAGGTTTTTCAACCTTATCATACAAATCTGCGAAGTTCCATAAAATTCCTTCGATAGTTGGTAGTATTGAGTACATAACACTTGAGAAAAGTCCTTGGGAATATGTCAGAACACAATTTTGTACTACTACTGACCTTTCTGAAAAACTATTTAAGATATGATCATCAAATCGTTTTTCAATTACGTTCTTGTTGCTTTCGATGTATTGCTCGATAAATTCTGTTAATGAATCGCCATTTTTAAACTTGTAATATAAATCGCGATATTCACCTATTGTGAGTTTATCAATAAACCATTTGAATGGAAATGTCACCCATTCACTTTCGATTTCAATATTACAAATCGATAATCGTTCAGGCTTTTCTATAATGGAAGCCAGCGACTGTAATATCAGTTCAGGATTGTTATCAATTGTAATATTCAGAAGATTATCATTGATATCAAATTGGTTGATTTTTATTTGAAATATAATACGTTTAATAACATCATATTGCCGGACAAATTCTCTGTTTTCGGCTTTATTAAAACAAGAGTTAATTATACTAGTTGCTTCAGCGCTTTTAGATTGTTCTTTAAGATAGGTTATCTGATCAACTTTATTGCTCGTAATATTTTGATACAAGCTCTTTTTTGTTTGATAAAATTTTATAAGTGTTTTTGTTTTACGCTCTTCAAATAAATCTTTGATTTTATCAATTCTCTTTGATGTTTTATAATTACTTATTGCTAAATAAATCTCTTTAAGTTCAGGTGTGTGAGTATACTCTTTATCATATTCTGATAGAGAAAGAATGGTAATGCCATTAGCTAACAAAATTTTATTTAAACTTGATATTTTTGCTACCGATTTTAATCTTATTTTTTCTTTAAAGTAATGCTTAACTAAATATTCCGGACTCATTTATGATACTTTTTTTATTTAAAGGTATATTTAAAATTAGTTATTTGAGTATACTATCAAATAAATTTTAAGAAGTTTTTCTTCAAATTCGTACTGTACTCAAATCTCTATTCATCATAGTATATACTATCTAAAAAAGCAGTGCGAGCCGCACTTATTTTTTTTTCGATTTCATTTTTAGGATTAGAATTTTTCCACCACTCACTATCCTGAATTCTCATTATTATCTCCTTCCAATATCTTTCATTATTCATATTTGCTTTGTTGATTCCAAAATCATTGCATAGTGCGTTATTGTTTTTACTGTCATAACATAAAAATATATCAGGTCTTTTCATAGCGAGCAATCTGGTGGATGTAGCTAGATAATTTCCGGGCAAGACCTGTCGAAAATAGAGTAGATAATTATCATATTGGTGTTCGGTTATATCTCCAAATAATGGTATTTGGTCTAAGGCTTTTGAGATGAATTCATTATTACTTTTAATTTTATTTTTAAATTTCCCAGCACCTTGCATACTGCCGAAATATCCCCATTCTGTAGCGCCTTCAATCTTTAAATTGTTAGGAATTCCTGCTATAAATTTTCTTTCATCTTCTTCTAGTTCGTTAAAGTGGTCTACTTTTGAAAATAATTCCTTTGCTATTTCAATAACTCTAAGTCTTTTATGTAGAGGATGGAATTCTTCTTTATAAACTTTTTCAACAAACTCATCCCAGGATCGGGTCGTTAAAGAAATCTGATGAATAGGTTTTGGAGTGTCTTTGGACGTTCCATATTGACCCGACAAGCTCTGTATTTTAGGTTTTTGGATATTATAAATTCGTGTGTAGTTTTCTAGATCTATTTCATTGAAAATTTGCCCCTGTTTAAAAGAGTCATTAATTAATTTTAATGCTATTTTATAAACATTCGCTGAATTATTATCTATATGACTAATCATTACACAGGCTTCTGAGTTTTTAGAAAACGCACCTGCTGTAAAGTTTGCACTACCAATAATAAGTTCCCACTCATTTTCATCATTTGAAAATAAATAGACTTTTGGATGGAATGTGCCTTTAGGTTGTTGGATAAAACAAACCTTTTGATCATTGATAAATTCTTTAATGAAATTAGGGTCTGTCTGATAAAAATGGATTCCAACTGTTATTTTATCAATCTTTTCTTTGTTCGAAAGCAACTCTTTGAACACATCACTTCCCGCACTAGCCCAAGCTGTTGCCCAACTCAAATTTTCATATTTTTTTATTAGTCTTTTGAACTCTTTTGACAACTGAGATGACTGTGTAATTAATTCCATAGTATTGATTTAGTTTTCGAAAAATTGCGTTTTTACAAGCATGTATAATATGCTAAATTTTAAAGAATATTATTTATTCTTTAAAATTATAGCATTATTTCTATATTAGATTTTAAATTTTCACTCAATTACTTTCCAAGAAGAGCGAAAATTTATAAAAAAGCTAAATAACCAAAAAAATATGAAAATCAAAGATCTGAGAAATTTCAGTGAATTTTTTAATGAGAAGTTAAGACAATCATCTTATACTAAAAGGAACGTACATTTTATTGGTACTGTCAATAAAGATGAAAAACAAAATGTTGATGCAGCTTTTATAAAAACAAAACCTATATTATATACAAGTTTGTAGGTAGGTTGTGTACTATTGCTTCAGCTACAATTATTTATTTTTTTTGGATAATCTATTTATTGTAAATAGTACTTTAAAATTTAGATATATTATCTTTGATCAAAAGTTAATTTATTAGCGAGTATAGAAATTAAGATCTATAAATTCATAAGATTTAACCTGAAATTTTAATCAAAAAACTTACAATGACCTTTTTAGAACTAGCACAATCTATTTTAAAAGAAGAAAAAAAGCCATTAACTTCAACTGAGATTTGGAATCTAGCTGTTGAAAAAGGATACGATAAAAAATTAAACTCTCAAGGAAAGACTCCCTGGTCGACACTTGGGGCTCAGATTTATGTTAATAGCAAAGACAATCCAAAATCAGTTTTTGCTAAAACAGATTCTAGACCTAAGAGGTTCTACTTAAAATCTATGGCAAGTGTATTGGAAGACTACGAAAATATTATTCCAGAAGATCTACCGCCATTAAGAAAAAAGAAGTTTGATTTTTTAGAAAAAGATCTTCATAAATACTTAACTTACTTTGTCTATTATCATTTGAATTGCTATACTAAGACGATAAAGCACCATATTTCTAGCAAAAAGGAATTTGGAGAATGGGTACATCCCGATATGGTAGGGTGTTATTATCGGATGGAGGATTGGAAGCAGGAAATCAATGATTTTAGCAATGCCATAGGTTTAAGATCCATAGTTCTATATTCATTTGAAATTAAAAGAGAGTTAAGTTTTACAAATTTAAGAGAGAGTTTTTTTCAGTGTGTATCAAATTCCTCGTGGGCAAATGAATCTTATTTGGTAGCTGCTAGGATATCTGATGACGAAGACTTCATGCATGAATTGTCTCGTCTGTCTACGTCTTTTGGAATCGGTATTATTGAACTAGATTTAGATGATCCACACTCTTCTGATATTATAATTCCTGCAAAATATAAAAAGAACTTGGATTTGGAAACAATGAATAAGCTGGCAATGAATAATGATTTTAAAGAATTTATTGAAACAGTAAAGATTGATTTGACTAGTAAAAAAATTCATAAGAAAGAATATGATATTGTTGAAACAATTGATACCTTAAAATAAAATTTATTTTAAGGTATCAATGATATACGACAAGTTATAAAGAAAACTAACTACAAAGATTATTATCACGATTAAACAAAATTTAATGAAAAATAGAATTCAGTTTAAGCATTTTAGAAAATTTGAAGATTTTCAAAGCTTAGATTTTAACGATATTACTTTTGTTGTAGGTAAAAACAATTCAGGTAAGTCAACTTTTGTGAAAGCATTTATAATGATTTATAATTATTTAAATTCAGAAAGGTTAAAAACTTTAGATTTAAATCAAGGAAGTGTAGAACTCTTAAATATTGTAACATTTGATCGTGCATTATGTAAAACAATGACTGATCGAGAAACTAAAGACCACATTCCAATTAATCTAAAAATAGGAAATTATGAGTTTTTTATAGATGTTACAGGCAAAAAGGACAGTACAATTTTAGATGTAAAGACATTTAAAGTTATTGATAATTTTTCAAATTTTACAGTTACAATTAGTCCGCAGAGCAACCATGTTGTCCTTTCTTACTACTACAAAGAAGTGAAAGAAAATGATGATTTAGCGAATGCTTTACGACAAAAGGAACAATTAGAAAATTCTATTACTCTTGTAAAGGACGAGCTCTCAAAAGAAAGTATTGAATTGAAAGCAGGTTTAGAAAAAATCTCAAAAATTATTGAAAGTTTTAGAGAAACTAAAACAGAAATAGAAACATCCTTTACTATAGAAGAATTTTATGAAGGATCTAACTTCACCGAGTTATTTGAGGACTTGTCTACTAAATTGGATGCTAAGTTTTGGATTGTAAACCCAAATGTAGACCTACTAGAACAAAAGTATTTTACTAGTGAAAATGATTATGATGAGGTAGATATAGAAAAACTAGAAGTACCCGAATTGAATGAACAACAAGAAAAAAAATTTGACGATTTACATTCCTATTATACAAATAGAGTAAAATTTGAAAAATTTTTCAAACAATTTTTGAATTTTAAAGAAGCCAGTAAGATTTTCTATATTCCCGCAACTTTAAATAAGCAATCAGCCTTACTATCTATTCGTGATAAAAGTAATGATTTGGCTGAGGTTGTTCACAATTATTTTCAATTTGGTCTACAAAACGACCCAGTTATCTCAGGTTTTGTTAATTATTGGATTAATCAATTTCAAATAGGATCTGATATCCAAATAGAATTAATTAATGGTGAAGCTTATGATATAAAACTTACTGAAAGTGGAGTAGCTATTCCTCTAGCAGATAAAGGAATGGGTTCTATTCAAGCAGTATTATTGATATTAAGATTAGCTTCTGTTATTTATTTTAAGGAGCAAGTAAAAAAGATAACTAAGTTTGATTATTTCGTGATTGTAGAAGAGCCTGAGCTTAATCTACATCCTGCATTACAAAGCTGCCTATGTGATTTATTTTTTGCGGTGTATGAAAAATATGGCGTAAAATTTATTATTGAAACTCATTCAGAATATATCATACGCAAAACGCAATTATTTGTTAAAGAGAAAGATTTGCAAATTGCACCAAACGAAAATCCATTTGCTGTTTTATATTTTAATGATGATTTACAAGTGTGGAACATGCATTATCGTGAAGATGGTCGTTTTTTTAATGAATTTGGAACAGGCTTTTTTGATGAATCATCTAACTTAGCTTTTGAATTAATGTGATATGGTAGCGTATTTTGATATAGAAAATTTAGAATCTTTTTTAAAACAAACTAAAGATGAATTTTACTCCGATTGCCTAAAGCTTATAAAAAAACAATTGGACTTATCATTTAACTTTTCAAAGGAGGATTTTAAAAAATCTGATGATTTGATGAACTTCATAAAATTGTTGAGTGATGGTGTTGGTAATAAAGTAATAAAATATATACCAGAAAAATTTCCAGGAAGAAATATAAAATCAAATAGTCATAGAGATTTTTCAGTTGATGAACTTTTGTCAGTTTATTTTATAAACAATGATGATTTGCATAAATTAAAAGTAAGAGACGACTTATTAATAGCTGACATTGGAGAAGAGATTGAAATGTTTCAACTTCTTTTTTTGAAAAATAATGACTATAAATTTGAAAAAAAACTACGAATAGGTGAAGAATTTAATAACTGGGATGTTTTTAAAAATTTTCACACATCACACGTAGATTTAATAATTGTAGACAATTTTATTTTAAGCGATAAAAGTTTGATTACAACAAATCTTAATGGAATTATAGAAAATTCTTTAAAGGATGGTTGTAGGAAGATTTTAAATATCATTTTGTTTGTCAGAAGTAATGAAATTAATGTAGACTTTTCGGATTTAAAAACCTCAATAAATCAAATTGTTACTAAAAAATATACTGATGAACCAAAACTAACAATAATAAAGCACTACACGGAACATGACAGAACTATTTTAAGAAATATGTTAAGAGTGTATTCTGGTGATACATTTAATTATTTTTTATCCAATGGTACCAAAAACACAAAGGGTAAGGAAGTGCATTTTACAAGTATTGCGGATAAGGAGAATTACAGACTTTATCTAGAAACACTAGCAGATTTACAAAAGATTATAGATGGAGCAATTAGTGCAAATATATTAGGTGATAAAAAATCCAGATTTCTTAATTTCCCATAATCGATGCAGTTCTCCTGCACAATTAAAAACTTATCTTTGCATCAACAAAAGAACAAATAAATAATAGATGTCTACAAATAGACCAGATATAAACTTCATTTTCAATATAACAGATAAGGTACTTTGGAATGTTTTCAAAAAAAACGAAATTGGCGATGTGCTTTTACCTTTTGTAGTTTTACGTCGTTTGGATTGTATTCTAAAAGACAAAAACATTAGTGTGCACAATGCATACGAAAATTTTAAAGGAAAAGTTGCAGATGATAAATTACCTCCCATTTTAAAAAAAGCTGCTGGTGGCCTTAATTTTTATAATATTTCCAGACACACTTTTGATTCACTTCGAGAAAGTACTAAGACCATTGACATCGATTTTCATAATTATGTAAATGGCTTTAATGCTATTGTTATTGAAATTTTGGATAATTTCCAATTCGAAAAAATTATTGCACGTTTGCAAAAAAATAAATTACTGTATGAAATGGTGAAAGCCATGTGTAATGTTGATTTATCTTTAAGTCAGTATGATAATCATAAAATGGGTTATGTATTTGAAGAGCTTATTCGTATATCAAATGAGCAATCTAACGAAACAGCAGGAGAGCATTTTACTCCACGTGATGTAATAGAGTTGATGTATAAAGTAATGTTCTCGACAGAAAAAGAAGAGTTATCAAAATCAGGTATCATTCGTACTATTTATGATCCTACAATGGGTACTGGAGGAATGGTAAATCTTGCAAAGAATTATATTATTGACGAACTTATTAAATCAAACTCAAAACCAACGATTTTCACTTACGGGCAGGAGATCAACGAACAATCTTATGCTATTGCAAAGGCAGAAGCATTAATCTCGGGTGGAGATGTCGAAAATATCAAACACGGTAATACACTAACAAATGATCGATTTACTGATAAGAAATTCCACTATCAATTTGCAAATCCTCCATATGGAATTACTTGGGCTAAAGATTACGATTTTGTAGCGAATGAAAGTACAAACCCTGCGGGTCGTTTTTATGCGGGTTTGCCTTCGAAAAGTGATGGACAGTTATTGTTTTTGCAACACATGATATCTAAAATGGAATCTACAGGAGGGAAAATTGCTGTAGTTACTAATGGCTCACCTTTGTTTTCGGGTAGCGCAGGTGGTGGAGAAAGCGATATTCGTAAGTTTATTATAGAGAGTGACCTATTGGATTGCATTATTTCTTTGCCAAGAGATATGTTTTATAACACTGGGATTGGTACTTACATTTGGTTTTTAGATAATAATAAACCAATACATCGCAGAGGTAAAATACAGTTAATTAATGCCTCTGATGTAGAAGACAAGAAAGCAGCTAAAAAAGGATTTGCGGTTTCCAACAAACGTAGTTTAGGAAACAAGCGAAACGAAATTTTAGAATACCATATAGATATTGTTGTTAATCTGTACACTAACTTTGAGGAGAATGATAATTCTAAAATATTCGATAATGAATTCTTTGGATACTATAGCGTACCAGTAGAACGTCCTTTGTATGATGAAAATGGTAAATATAAAATGAAAAAAAATGGAGAATTAGAATCTGATTCTAAAAAGCGTAGCACCGAACGTATTCCACTTTCAGATGATATTCGTACTTATTTTGATGAAAACATTTTGCCGCATGTAGATTTTGCTTGGCCAGATGCTAACAAAATTAAAATTGGATATGAGATTAATTTCTCTAAGTATTTTTATAAGTATGTGCCATTACGTCCATCAATGAGCGTAAAACAAGAAATCTTGGATTTAGAGTTTGGTGCAGATGGCAAAACGGGAATTTCTGATTTAGTAAAGGAATTGTTTCAATAAATCTATTATGGAAGTATTTAAAAGATATAAAGAAACTAATATTGACTGGTTAGGTCTAATTCCTGAGAATTGGGAGCTTAAAAGATTAAAATATATTTGTTCCATTACTACAGGCAATAAAGATACAATAAATAGAGATGATGATGGTTTATATCCCTTCTATGTTAGATCAAAAAATGTGGAGAGAATAAATTCATTTTCTTTTGATGGAGAAGCAATTCTGACGGCTGGAGACGGTGATATTTGTAAAATATGGCATTATATTAAAGGTAAATTTGATTTCCATCAAAGGGTTTATATGTTATATGATTTTAAATTAAATTCTCGCTTCTTATACTACTATATTGCAGAAAATTTTTTTCATGATGTTTATAAATTATCTGCTAAGAATACTGTTGATTCTTTGAGAAGACCAATGTTTGAAAATTTTCCAGTGGCTGTACCGCCAAAGGAAACTCAAGATAGAATTGCTGTTTTTTTAGATGAAAAAACTGCAGAGATTGACTCCATTATAACTAAAAAAGAACGACTTGTAGAATTATTAGAAGAAAAGAAAAACACACTACTCAATGAAGCCGTTACTAAAGGATTGAATTCGAATATCTCAATGAAGAACTCAGGTATTGAATGGATTGGTGAGATACCTTATCATTGGAATCTAAAGCCTTTAGGTTTTTTAGGGTCTTGTCAAAATGGAGTAAGTAAAAGCGGTGATTATTTCGGGGAAGGATATCCATTTGTAAATTATGTTGATATTTACAAAAATTATGAATTACCAAAAAGCGTAGATGGATTAGCACAATCTACTAAGGAGGATAGAGAAGTCTATTCTGTTTTAAAAGGTGATGTTTTTTTTACACGTACGTCCGAAACTATAGACGAAATAGGTATAGCGTCAACCTGTTTGCAAACAATAAAAAATGCTGTTTTTTCTGGTTTTACTATTAGATTTAGACCAAATGATTTAGAAGAATTATTTCCTGGATTTTCGAAATACTTTTTTAGAAGTAATTATGTTAGAGTTTCTTTAATTAAAGAAATGAATTTGGTAACAAGGGCCTCTTTAAGTCAGACACTTTTAAAATCATTAATAGTTTTATTGCCACCAATTGATGAACAGAAAAATATTTCATTTGAATTAGATAAAGTATTTAATAAAATTGAGTTATTGAAAGATAAAATTTCTTTACAAATAGAAAAACTACAAGAATATCGTCAATCCTTAATTTCAGAAACTGTAACAGGTAAATTAGATATTTAGAACAAACTATGGCTATAGGAACAAACGAAGCTGCTTTCGAAGCACATATTGTCAATTATTTGGTAAATACGGTAAAAGAATATCAAGAAAAGCATAGCAGTATTTATAATAAAGATTTATGTCTAATTGAAGAAGACGTAATTGCTTTTATTAAATATACGCAACCAGATGCATATCAAAAGTTACAAGAGCAATATGGTGATGCAGTCAATGAAAAGATTGTGCAAAATGTAGCCAAATCAATCACTCAAAATAAGACTTTGCAAGTGCTTCGCGAGGGTGCTATTAAAGATCGTGGTGTAAAAGTGCAAATGGCATATTTTAAACCTAATCACGACCGCTCTCCAGATCATATAGATAAGTATAATAAAAATAGGTTAACTATTATTCGTCAGTTAGCCTACTCTAATAAAAACAAGAATGCATTAGACTTAGGTATTTTTGTTAACGGAATTCCTGTAGCAACCGCCGAGCTAAAAAATTCTTTAACAGGACAATACTTATCGCAAGCAATTGACCAATATTGCAATGATAGAGATGCAAAAGAAAAACTTTTCGAGTTTCAGCGTTGTTTGGTGCATTTTGCAGTAAGTACAGAGAAAGTAGCGATGACAACTCGCTTAGCTGATAAAACTACTTTCTTCTTACCTTTTAACAAAGATTTAGATAATACCTCTCAAAATGATTTTGCAACATCATATTGGTGGCAAGATCTTTTGAGAAGAGATTCTCTTTTAGATCTTATTCAAAACTTTGTGAATCTACAAGTGAATGAAGAAAAAGTTTTTAATCCCAAAACCAGTACAGTTGAGACACGTAAATCCGAGATATTGATATTCCCTCGATTTCATCAACGTCGAGCTATAAATCGTTTATTAATTGATGTAAAAGAAAATGGAGTTGGTCAAAAATATTTAATACAACATTCAGCTGGTTCAGGTAAATCAAATACTATTTCTTGGCTTGCACATCGTTTATCTGATGTATATCAAAATTCTTCGAAAGCAAAATCTTTGTTTGATACGACAATTGTAGTAACAGATCGTAGAATTTTAGATAAACAAATACAGAATAACATTCGTCAATTTGAACAAATACCGGGAGCTGTTGTTTACATAGGCGAAAACAAAAATGCTCAAGATTTAAGAATTGCTATTGAAAGTGGCAGTAGAATTATTGTAACTACTCTACAAAAATTTCCAGTAATTTCAGAATATGTCAACCACTTCTCAAACCATACTTTTGCTGTTATTATTGATGAGGCTCACAGTTCACAAGCAGGAGAGTCGGCACGTCATCTTCGTAAAACTCTATCATTAGAAGAGGCCGAAGAAAAAGACCTAATAGAAAAAAGCTTAGATGATATTATTGAAGATGAAATCTTAAGTAAGGGTGATCAAAAAAACATTTCATTCTTTGCATTTACAGCAACTCCTAAAAGTAAAACTTTAGAAATTTTTGGCACTAGAAATGAAGCAGGTGATAAAACTGAATTTGATTTATATTCAATGGAACAGGCTATTAAAGAAGGTTTTATCTTAGACGTACTAAAAAACTATGTGTCATGGCGTCGTTATTACAAATTGGTAAAGCGATCACAAGTTGAGGATAAAGAATATTCTAAAAAACAGACTTTACGTTTGTTAGCAAATCATGTAGATTTGCAAGAACATTCAATTGAAAAAAAAACACGTATAATGTTAGAGCATTTTGCTTCAAAAACGCAGAATGAAATACAAGGTATGGCTCGTGGTATGCTTGTAACTAAAAGTAGATTACACGCTGTGCGTTACAAATTAAAGTTTGACGAAGTCATGCGTGAAATGAATTTGCCTTATGAAGCATTAGTTGCGTTTAGTGGTACGGTTAGTGATGTTGATACTGTGGCAGAATATACAATGACATCTATGAACCACTTGGAGGGTAAAATATCTATTACAGAAGCATTAAAGTTACCGAAGTATAGAATTTTAATTGTAGCCAATATGTATCAGACAGGGTTTGATGAACCTTTATTACATACTATGTTTGTTGACAAGAAATTAGGAGGCACAAGTACTGTTCAAACTTTAAGTCGTTTAAATCGTACACGTAAGGGGAAGGATTCGACGATGGTCTTAGATTTTGTAAATGATCCTGAAAAAATACAACGAGATTTCCAGTTTTATTATGGTAACAATCGTATGGATTTTATAGATCAAACGGATCAAAACTCAATCTATGATGTATTAAACAAAATAGAATCTACTGCCTTAATTTATCAAGATGATGTAGACGCTTTTGCTGAGGTTTTCTTTAGAAAAGGAGATAACATGGAACAGTTACAACCTATTTTAAACAACTTAATCGAAAGGTTTAAAAGTTTTGATGAGACAGTAAAAAGTGATTTAAAAACTTCAATTAATGATTTTATAAGGCTTTACAGATTTTTATCACAAATTATTACATTTGTAGATGTGGATTTAGAGAAGTACTATGTCCTATTAACAACTTTATATAAAAAACTTTCTAATAATAAAAATGTTGTACTTTCTAATGTCTTGGAAAATGTAGAATTAGATAGTTACAAGCTACAACATCAATATACCACCGATCTTCAACTTGAAAGTGCTAATGCAAATATGCAAGGACAAAAGCCAGGAACTTCAATCAAACCTAATGAAGATGAGTTCGAATTATTAACGAAAATCATCAAAGTACTAAACGATACTTTTGGGCTCGACTTAAAAGATGAAGATAAAGTAGATTTTATGAAGATGAGAGATAGCATATATCAGAATGTAGAGTTAATGAATTTTTTTAATAACAATAATTCGAAAGCCAATATTCAGGATAAATTTGATGAAACAATTGACGATGAATTGTTGAATTTTATAGATGGAAAGCTAAACTTGTACAATAAGTTAACAGATGATCGAGTAAATAAAGAGTTTAAAAAACTTTGGTTTAATGAAGTTTATGATAGACTACTAAGAGGTGTATGATTTTTAAACAAAATTTATCATAATATAGTGTATTAAAGTTCCTTTTATTTGTGAGTGCTATCATTACAGCTAACATAATTTGTATAAATAATATTTATTGAAATATACTTAGCTCAAAAATCTTTATTAAAAGATTGATTTTAAACAAAGATTTATGTAGGAACAGAACTTTTCATACAACGTTAGGTTATAATTAAAAAAAATTGGATAATTAAATAAATTTTAAACTCTCGTCAGGATTTTTTCTTTTTTTGGTTCTTAGATTCTATTTCTAGAATGTTAATTTCCCTTTCTATTTCCGCAGTTTCACCTGCGCTAAGTTTTACCAATACTTTGGAATAATTTATTTCTAAAAAATTACAAAGATTAATAATATTAGTGATTGTAATATTTGCTTCACCATTCTCAATTCTACTTATATGAGTTTTTGAAATATTAACTTCATTACCTAATTCAGGTTGTGACATTTTTTTAAGTAGGCGATGGAGTTTTACAAAAAGTCCAAATTGAATTTGCGTATCTGAAATAACCAATTTATACATATTATAAAAGTTCACAATTTTTCACAAATTCATCGACACATATATGTGTACTATAAAACTTTTTTATTATATTTGTAAAATAAGTTACAGAAATGTAATTTTGTGATACTTCAAAGAATTATAGAAGCTATTGCTTAAAATCTCGAACTGAAAACTGGTAATTTAAGTCACACGAGAGGATAAGTAAGAAGCTCACGACCTAGGGCGTGGGCTCTCTTATCTGTGTGCAAGGTATACCAGTACCCCAGTTCGGATATATGTAGAGTTCCACGCCGTTTTATTTGCAATGTTGTCCGCTCACTCTACAATCTAAGCCGCTTCCTCAAATATAGTATCAGACTGTATGATACAATGGGGTGTACAACTCATTGCGGCTTATGAAGCTTACACGGGACACAATTTTCATTCATATTAATCTTTTAAGATGTGCTGGGGCAGGAGGTCTTGCTATGTCCTTACTGAAGCTTCCTCCCAAGCATCATCGAAATACAGTATGTTAATGCTAGAAAAAATATTGATTTTTAAGAAACAGAGAGTATAATATAGAATAACTAACCATAGAAACAAGAAAGCCCTCTTAGCACTATAAGTATTGTGGAATTTACGCAGTGCAGAAGAGAGCCTAAAATTTAACGAATTAAATCTTTTCAAAAGTATGAAAAAAAACTTTTGCAGCCTGAGTCATATCCAATTGGCTTTTGGCTTCACCTTGCTCGCCTCCGGTGTAGCAACAGGGCAGATGCGTGTGATCACAGGCACTGTTACAGATAATACTAATAATAAACCGATTTCAGGGGTAAGTATATTTCAGGAGGGTAGTGATTCGGTTGCTACTACCAATAGTTCAGGTATTTATAGGGTTCAGGTATCAGGGGAGAATCCTTTCCTTGTCTTTAAGCATCCTGATTATCCTGACCGAAAAGTGTCTTTAGGAGATAGGGTATCTGTTGATGTCTCATTGGGTAATGAGAAAGAAAATGGGAATGGGAGTGGGAATGAGAGAAAGAATGAGAAAGCAATAGAGGAGGTTGTTCTTAATGCAGGGTATTATAAGGTAAGGGATAAGGAGAGAACGGGAAGTATTGCTAAGGTCTCTGCGAAGGATATTGAGAACCAGCCTGTGACGAATGTTCTGGCTTCGGCTCAGGGTAGAATGGCGGGGGTTTCGATTACGCAGAACTCGGGAACACCGGGAGGTGGATTTGATATTCAGATCCGAGGGAAGAACAGTATCCGTCGTGAAGGGAATGAACCTTTGTATATTATTGATGGTGTGCCTCAGGCTTCTGAAACGCCTTCGCTGTATTCCAATAAGATTC
>Ga0308157_10003702_pt1 | contig 21673 bp, 22 predicted proteins | sample PhyBR1_FD_201035 | JGI IMG/M metagenome (GOLD analysis project Ga0308157, IMG submission 201035) | Phyllosphere microbial communities from UC Gill Tract Community Farm, Albany, California, United States - DLSLB.R1 | ecosystem: Host-associated > Plants > Phyllosphere > Unclassified | place: USA...
TCGCAGTCTATCATCCGAAATCCGCTCGTCACGCAGCGGGTATGAGGGCGAATATCCTTGCCGCATAAAGCCTGTCCCGAACTATGGTTTGTTGCCCTCGGGCTTGGATAGCCCTGGGCGCAATGAATCGGGATGATCCTAGCCCTGCGATGGTTAATTCCTCATTAACCATGCAGTATCATACACAGGCAAATAACGCTGAATGTGAAAAAGGCGCGGTTTCCCGCGCCTTTTTCTTCTTAAGACAACCCTGTTCTACTGAACAGACTCGCCGTGCAACGCAATGTCGAGACCTTCCATTTCTTCCTGCTTTGTCGGGCGCAGACCCATGATGGCCTTGATCACATAAAGGATGATGGCTGTCGCAACTGCGGTGTAAACAATCGTGACTGCAGCACCGAAGAACTGCTTGCCCATGGTTGCGCCTTCACCAGCAGCATTGATTGCCACATCAGCAAAGAAACCAGTCAGGATCGCACCAACAAAGCCGCCAACACCGTGTACGCCGAAGGCATCGAGCGAGTCGTCATAGCCGAGTGCGTGCTTGAGCTTAACCGCTGCCACGTAGCAGATAAGGCCCGCGATGATACCGATGATCAGCGCACCCGTTGGATTGACGAAACCAGCTGCAGGGGTAACGGCAACCAGACCTGCAACCGCACCCGAAATGATGCCAAGGACGCTTGGCTTACCGGCGATTGCCCATTCAGCAAACATCCAGGCGAGAGCTGCACCAGCAGTCGCAACCTGCGTGTTGAGCATAGCGACAGCAGCGAGCGAATTGGCACCAGCAGCCGAACCAGCGTTGAAGCCGAACCAGCCCACCCATAGAAGAGCTGCACCAATGACCGAGAGAACGAGGTTATGCGGAGCCATGTTGACGTGGCCATAACCGTCGCGCTTGCCAATGATAAGGGCTGCAACAAGACCAGCAACACCAGCATTGATGTGAACGACAGTACCACCAGCAAAGTCGAGAACGCCGTCAGAACCGAGGAAGCCGCCGCCCCATACCCAATGCGCTACCGGCACATAGACGATGAACAGCCACAGAACCATGAAAACGAGCATGGAGGAAAATTTCATGCGTTCAGCGAACGAACCAGCAATCAGCGCTGGCGTGATAACCGCAAAAGTCATCTGGAACACGATGAAGAGATATTCAGGAATTGTTCCGGTGAGCGATTCCATCGTCACACCCGACAGGAACGCCTTATCGAAACCGCCGATATAGGCATTCATCGAACCGCCGTCGGTGAATGCGAGCGAATAGCCGAAGAACATCCACAATACCGACATAAGGCAGGTGATTGCGAAACTCTGCATCACAGTGGAAAGTACATTTTTCTTGCGAACCATACCGCCGTAGAAAAGTGCGAGACCAGGAATGGTCATCATCAGCACGAGCGCGGTTGAAGTCAGCATCCAGGCGGTGTCGCCCGTATCGAGGGTCGGGGTAGCTTCGGCTGCATCCTGTGCAAAGGCTGTTCCCGCTAATACGAGCAGCGCAGGAAGGGTGGCAAATGCCGTCTGCTTGAATCTTTCAGTTATGAGCATCGAGTATCTCCGTCGAATGGCGGCTTCAAACGCGTCTGCGCTGAAAAGACCGGTTCGAACTAAGAGAAACAAAAATCGTGCCAGTTACCGACCACCACACCATAAAAATGCAATTTTTCTGATGTCTGATGCTCACTGATGTCTCAGAACTGTCAGATGGGCGCTGTATTTTCGCCCAAAATGCGGGCTTTTCGGCAAACCAAACAAGCGATGCAAATGCCGAAAAAATCTTTCTATGAGAAAATAAAAGCGGTCTCGCCTGGATGGGAAAAACCGCTTTAAGTGATTCATCGGATTCAGTTTTTAGACCTGGCGCTCAGTTAGCGTAGATAGCCAATGCATAAAAATTAAACACATGCCTTGTCGATGATTAAAATATAATCACTTGGCTTTTTCATGCACACGAATAAGCCCTTCCTGCGCAACCGAAGCGATTAACAACCCATCGCGGGTATAAAGTGCGCCACGGTTAAATCCACGTGCGCCGGAAGCGCTCGGGGTATCCTGCGTGTATAAAAGCCAATCATCGAGACTGCACGGGCGGTGAAACCACATCGCATGATCAAGGCTCGCCACTTGCAGATCACGATCAAAAATCGTGCGTCCATGCGGGTGCAGCGATGTATCAAGCAATGTCATATCCGAGAGATAGGCGAGAATAGCTGCCTGAAGCGCACGATCATCCGGCACGACGCCGCGTGCCCGCACCCAGACATGCTGACTTGGCGCCAGTTTTTCACGCGAGAAATAATGCTTGAGCGAAACCGGCTTGATCTCGATCGGTCGCTCTTGCTCCCAATATTTGCGCACACCCGACGGAGCAAGATGCAGATATTCGTCTTTCAGATCATGATCGCCGACCAGCTGTTCCGGCATGGGCAGACCTTCCGGCATTTCGATCTGATGATCGAGACCCGGCTCATCAATCTGAAATGACGCCGACAGCGTGAAGATCGCCTTACCGTGCTGCTTTGCCAGAACGCGACGCGTGTTGAAGCTCGAACCATCGCGAATGCGGTCGACTTCATAGACAATCGGAATTGTTGGATCACCTGGACGCACAAAATAGCCATGCAGAGAGTGAACCTGCCGTTGCGGCTCCACAGTGCGCTGCGCTGCAATCAGCGCCTGTCCGATCACCTGTCCGCCAAAAACGCGCTGCCAACCCACCTGCGGGCTGTTACCACGGAAAAGATCCACTTCAAGCGTTTCAAGATCAAGCGTCTCAAGAAGCTGCTGCATGGCAGCCGTTTGTTCGGCCTTCGATAGATCGGTCTTTTCATTATTCGACATGGACAGCCTGTCTCCTGAAACCTTATATAGAGAACATATTCTTGATGAACTGTTTGGGCTTGCACAAGGGAAACTGTCAAGTTCCCCTAAACTGTCGCAGCCTTGTCTGCTTCATCGAAGAGCGATCTGAAAGGAAGAGCCATGTCCGCCGAAGCCACGCAAAATGCAGCCAACAAACGCGATCTGGTGATTGCAGGTGGCGGCTATGTCGGCCTTGTGACTGCTGTTGCTGTCAAATCCGCAGCCCCGCATCTTTCCGTAACCGTCATTGATGGCGCACCGGCTGGCGCGTGGAAAAATGACCCGCGTGCTTCTTCCATTGCAGCAGCAGCCTCGCGTATGCTCGACCAGCTTGGCTGCTGGCAGGAGATTGTCACTGATGCTCAGCCAATCACTGAGATGGTCGTAACAGATTCCAGGACTTCTGATCCCGTGCGCCCGGTGTTTCTGACATTCGCTGGTGATGTTAATCCCGGCGAGCCTTTTGCGCATATGGTGGAAAACCGCGTTCTCAACACTGCCCTTCACAGACAAGCTGATAAACTCGGCATCACGTTCATTGAAGGCATGAGTGTCGAGAATTTTGAAACGCTGCCAGAATCCGTCACTGTTACTTTAGCCAATGGCGAAACAATCTCCACGCGCCTGCTGATTGCCGCTGATGGCGCGAAGTCGCGCCTGCGTGATATTGCAGGCATCAAAACCGTTAACTGGGACTACGACCAGTCGGGCATCGTCTGCAATGTTTCCCATGAACGCCCACATGGAGGCCGTGCCGACGAACATTTCCTGCCTGCTGGTCCATTTGCGATCCTGCCGCTGAAAGGCAATCGCAGTTCTCTCGTCTGGACAGAACGCACCGCCGATGCCGAACGCCTGATCCGCGAAGATGATTTCATCTTTGAAACAGAACTCGAACAGCGTTTCGGCCATCGCCTTGGCGCGCTGACGGTTGAAGGCCCGCGCCGCGCCTTCCCACTCGGCCTCACGCTGGCGCGCGAATTTGTAAAGCCACGTTTCGCGCTTGTGGGCGATGCAGCCCATCGTATTCATCCAATCGCTGGTCAGGGACTGAACCTTGGTTTCCGCGATGCCGCAGCCATTGCAGAAGTAATTGTCGAGACAGACCGCCTCGGCCTCGATATAGGCTCTTTTGCAGCACTGGAACGCTATCAGGCATGGCGCCGGTTCGACACGGTGCAGATGGGTGTCACAACAGACGTGCTAACCAAACTATTCTCCAACGACAACCCGGCGGTGCGCACCATTCGCGACATTGGGCTTGGTCTTGTGGATCGCGTGCCAAGCCTCAAATCGTTCTTCATAAAGCAAGCCGCAGGTCTTTCGGGGGATACCCCTCGCCTGCTGCAAGGAGAAGCGATTTAAGCTTCACACGCACTGGAAAAAGCTTCCACGTCTGCTAAAAAAGCAAAACATAATATAGGCGTGGGGGCCTTGGGGCATGCATACCAATAAGCGGTTGATCGATGTGATCCTGCAGGCACAGGCAGGCTTATGGACAACGGCACGTGTTCACAAACTGTCTAAAATTGCGGGCGCGCTTGCCATTATTACCGCTATGGCAGCAGCCGTCATTTATTCAGCCGTTAAGCCCGACAATAATTGGGATATGATCCCCTATATCGCGACAGCACTGGAAAACCGCTATCCCGATGCAAACGCGCTACATACGGAAACATGGCGGCAAGTCGCCGAAGTTGCATCAGAGGGCGAACTGCTCGCTTTGAAACAAGATGGAGACTTTCGAAGCGCTCAGTGGGAGAGCCCGGATAGCTTCAAGTCGCTATTAGTCATGTATCGCGTCAAGGCTGGCTATATTCAACTGCTGCGCTGGCTTGAGCCTTACACCGGCCTGGCTCGTGGTGGCCACCTCATCAGCATTGCGGCCTCACTTGCGATTGGGCTGCTCATGCTTTGGTTGCTCGCCAGCTATCAATCGCTTCAGGCTGGCCTCATCGTTGGCCCCGTTCTTTTGCTGGCCGGGTATGGACCAATATCGTCAGCTGTATTTCCCGATATCGCCATGTCAGCGCTTTCCTTCGCTGCCATTTTTGCCATTCTGCGTAAGCGTGACTGGCTGGGTGCGATTCTACTCGTGCTTTCCTTCACAATCCGCCCAGACAACATCATCATGATCTTTGCTCTGCTGATCACAGCATTCCTGTTCGGTTGGCGAAAACTTCCATTACTGATCGCCTTCGCCATGTGCATCGTGGCAGGATTATTGATGGAGAAAACTGCGGGGCATCCCGGCTGGTGGGCACACCTCTATTTCACCTGCATTAATATGCCAAACTCTATGGCCGGTTTTAACCCGGACTTTTCGCTCGTCCTTCTGATCAAAGCCTATATTCGAGGCATCATACTCGCACTTTATCTCGAAAGCTGGCCCTCCATACTTCTGATAGCACTGGTCGCATGGATCGCGATGGCGAGAGCCGGGATCAGATCAAATATACCGCGATTGAATGGTATTATCTTTGCAATGGTCATCGGAATTCTTGGAAAATTTGCTTATTTCCCGATGCCCTATGATCGCTTCTTCTTCAACATGATTATTATCATGGTTCTCATGCTTTCACTGGCATGGGCAGACGATACAAACCGTAAGATTGTCCATAGCTGACACTGGAACGCATCTGAATGCGCCCTATGTGGTTTTTAAACCCAACAGAGGAGTTTCATCATGGATAGAAAAGCAACAGCCGTCTGGAAAGGCACGCTGAAAGAAGGCAAAGGCACGCTCAATACACAGAGCGGTGCTTTGAAAGATCTGCCTTATGACTTCAAAGCGCGCTTTGAGGATGAAAGCGGTCGCGCTGGTACCAATCCAGAAGAATTGCTGGGTGCAGCCCATGCAGGTTGCTTTGCGATGAACCTCTCAGCACTTTTGACACAAAATGGCACTCCGGCTGAAAAGCTGGAGGCAACAGCAGCAGTCACAGTGGTTCCAGCATCTGGTGGCGGCTTTGAGATTACGCGCAGTGCTTTGACGCTTAATGCAACCATTCCCGGCATAACAAACGACGATTTTCAGAAGCTCGCTGAAACTGCGGAAAAGACATGCCCACTTTCTAAGGCGCTTGGTGCCATTGAAGTAACGCTAGACGCCAAACTGGTGTGATAAAATAAAAGCGGGCATTGCCCGCTTTTTTCATTCTGGCAAATGACAGACGGCTTCGATGTTATGGCCGTCAGGATCGGTCACGAAAGCCGCGTAATAATCGGGGTGATAATGCTCACGTATTCCCGGCTTGCCATTGTCTTTTCCGCCTGCGGCAAGCGCCGCTTCATAGAAGCGGTCCACTTCAGACCGTGTTCCGGCTGAAAAGGCCACATGCAGAACGCCTTCGAGTTTTGCACCCTTCTGTTTGCCGATCCAGAACTCTGGCTTGCCATTGCGGCCATAGCCGACCCAGTCACCAAATTCCATAGCACGCGAAATACCGAGCGGTTTGAGCGCGGCATCATAGAATGCGCTGGACTTTGGCATGCTGGAAATATTGAAGCCGATATGATCAAGCATGATGAGACCTTCAAACGAGGAGTAAACTTCCGCTTTCTGATCAGATATGGGCAACACGAAAAAATCAAGTATCAGCCAGATCTTCCGCAAAAGAAAAGGGAGGCAAAGCCTCCCTTTAATACAGTATTTGACTGCCGCAATTACACGCGACATTCAACCATCATTTTCTCAATTTCGGCACAAGAGTCGTTGAGGCCACAGGCCGAAAGGGAAACAAAAAAGCGATTGCCGCTATTAAACGCGGCGTTCAACCATCATTTTCTTGATTTCGGCACAAGAGGCGTTGAGGCCACAGGCCGAAAGGGAAACAAAAAGGCGATTGCCGCTATTAAACGCGGCGCTCAACCATCATTTTCTTGATTTCGGCAATCGCCTTGGCAGGGTTAAGACCCTTCGGGCAGGTTTGCGCGCAATTCATGATCGTATGGCAGCGATAGAGACGGAACGGATCTTCGAGATTATCGAGACGTTCGCCCTTGGCTTCATCGCGGCTGTCGATCAGCCAGCGATAGGCCTGAAGCAGCACAGCTGGTCCGAGGTAACGATCGCCATTCCACCAGTAGCTTGGGCACGAGGTTGAGCAGCAAGCGCAGAGAATGCACTCGTAAAGACCATCAAGCTTCTGGCGATCTTCGTGGCTCTGCAACCATTCCTTCTGTGGCTCTGGCGAAACCGTCTTGAGCCAAGGCTCAATCGAACGGTGCTGAGCGTAGAAGTTGCTGAGATCCGGCACAAGATCCTTCACCACCGGCATATGCGGCAGCGGGTAAACCTTAATGGAACCCTTGATCTCATCCATGCCCTTGGTACAGGCAAGCGTGTTGGCGCCATCAATGTTCATTGCGCAGGAACCGCAAATGCCTTCACGGCACGAACGGCGCAGCGTCAGCGTCGGATCGATCTTGTTCTTGATGTAGAGAAGACCGTCGAGCACCATCGGGCCGCAATCGTCGCGATCGATATAATAGGTATCGATGCTCGGATTTGCGTCGTCATCCGGCGACCAGCGATAAATGCGGAACTCCGTTACATTCTTGGCACCATCTGGACGCGGCCAGGTCTTGCCTTCCTGCATACGGGAGTTTTTGGGAAGTGCGAGTTCAACCATTGCTCAGTCCCTCGATCAGTAAACGCGCTTTTTCGGCGCGATTTTGGCCAGATTGATGCCGCCTTCTTCCTCGGTCGTCAGCGGATCGAGGTGAACAGGACGATAATCAAGCTTCACGTCGCCATTGGGCGACAGCCAGGACAGGGTGTGTTTACGCCATTCGGCGTCATTACGGTCCGGGAAATCCTCATGCGCATGTGCGCCACGGCTTTCCTTGCGTGCTTCAGCCGAAACAACGGTTACCATGGCGTTTGCCATCAGGTTTTCCAGTTCCAGCGTTTCAACCAGATCAGAATTCCAGATCATTGAGCGGTCAGAAACCTTAATGTCCGGCAGTTCTTTCCAGATTTCGGCCATACGTGCCACGCCCTGCTTGAGCGATTCATCCGTACGGAACACGGCAGCATCTTCCTGCATGGTTCGCTGCATCTTTTCGCGCAGTTCTGCGGTTGGCGTATTGCCATTCGCATAACGAAGACGATGGAAACGATCCATAATTTTGTCGCAAGCAGCTTCGTCGATGTCCGGGATTTTTGCAGAACGATCGATGACTTCGCCAGCGCGGATTGCAGCCGCACGGCCAAATACCACAAGATCGATCAGCGAGTTGGAACCAAGACGGTTTGCACCATGCACCGATGCGCAACCAGCTTCACCCACGGCCATCAGGCCCGGCTGAACGCGATCTGGGTCTTCCTTGGTTGGGTTCAGCACTTCGCCCCAATAATTGGTTGGAATGCCGCCCATATTGTAGTGAACCGTTGGCAGAACCGGGATCGGCTCCTTGGTCAAATCCACGCCTGCGAAAATCTTGGCCGACTCGGAAATCCCCGGAAGACGTTCATGCAGAACAGCCGGATCAAGGTGGTCGAGATGCAGATAGATGTGATCTTTGTTTTTGCCAACGCCACGACCAGCGCGGATTTCCATGGTCATGCAACGCGAAACAACGTCACGCGAGGCAAGATCCTTGGCGGACGGTGCATAACGCTCCATAAAGCGCTCGCCTTCGGAATTGACAAGGTAACCGCCTTCACCGCGTGCGCCTTCAGTAATCAAGCAGCCTGCGCCATAAATGCCGGTCGGATGGAACTGAACGAATTCCATATCCTGAAGCGGAAGGCCTGCGCGAGCAGCCATGCCGCCACCGTCGCCGGTGCAGGTATGCGCGGAGGTTGCGGAGAAATACGAACGACCATAGCCGCCCGTCGCCATAACTACCATTTTGGCTGAGAAGCGATGGATTGTGCCGTCGTCAAGGTTCCATGCAACAACGCCCGTGCAAACGCCATCGGTCATGATCAGATCAAGCGCGAAATATTCAATGAAGAACTGCGCATTGTTTTTCAGCGACTGGCCGTACAGCGTGTGCAGGATCGCATGGCCGGTACGGTCGGCAGCAGCACAGGTGCGCTGAACTGGCGGACCATCACCAAAGTTCTGCATGTGACCACCGAATGGGCGCTGATAAATTTTGCCCTCTTCGGTACGCGAGAACGGCACACCGTAATGCTCTAACTCGTAAACCGCAGCAGGAGCCTCACGCGCCAGATATTCCATCGCGTCCGTGTCACCCAGCCAGTCCGATCCCTTAACGGTATCGTACATATGCCACTGCCAGCTGTCCGGGCCCATGTTTTTCAGCGATGCTGCAATGCCACCCTGCGCTGCAACCGTATGGGAGCGCGTTGGGAAAACCTTGGTGATGCAGGCTGTCTTCAGGCCCTGTTCGGCCATGCCAAGCGTTGCGCGCAGGCCGGCACCACCGGCACCAACCACAACAACATCAAACTTGTGATCAACGAATGTGTAGTTCTTTTCGCCCGCAGCACCAGCTGCATTATTTTGTGCACTAGCCATCGGGCTATCAACCTCCGAAGCTCAGCTTGAGGATCGCGTAAACGCAAGCCACGCCCACAACAACCGTGAAAAAGGTGTTGAGCATAACTAGCAGGACCTTCAGGCCTTCGCCGTGAATGTAATCTTCAATAACAACCTGCATGCCAAGACGCATGTGGTAAACGCCTGTCAGCACGAACAGCGCCATCACCAGAGCAGTGAAAGGGTGCGCCAAAACGGCTTTCACTTCCGCATAGCTTGCGCCATGCAGCGAAATGACCAGACCAACGAAAAACAGAACCAGCGGAACGAGCGCTACAGCACTCATACGCTGAAACCAGAAGTGGCCGGTGCCTTCCTTGGCAGACCCCAGACCGCGAACCTTACCGAGAGGTGTACGCATATCGCTCATGTCAGAACTCCTTTCAGCGCACTGCAAAAGCAACAACCCAGACAAGGATCGTTGCAGGCAGTGAGAAGGCCAGTGTCAGCCATGCGATCTTGCTGGCTGTGTGCTTTTCCAGTCCGGCACCCATGTCCCAGATGAAATGGCGCACGCCGCCAGCCAGATGGTGCAACAGCGCCCAGGTGTAGCCAAACAGCACGACGTAGCCGATCCACGAATTGTAGATCCAGCTCACAGTATTGAAAGCGTCTTCACCGATTGCAGCGGCAATCAGCCAAGCAGCGAGAAGAATGGTTCCGAAATAAAGCGCAACACCCGTGATACGATGGATGATCGACATCGTCATCGTGATCTTCGGTCGATAAATCGACAGATGTGGCGACAAAGGACGCTGACGCGTAACGGTCGGTTGTGTCATGGCTCTCGTGGGCTTCCCTGACGTTTCCACCCGCTTCTCCATGTGCCGGTTTTGTCTGGCATGATGAAGCAGATGCGGGCTCATTCGGAGCCCGGTTCGATGTCGTTCACAGCGCAAGGAAACGGAACTGTTCGATCCTGCGCCGGCACGACCCAGAAAATGTGTCTAGATCGTGTCGCACGACCCTATGTGGCGCTTTCTACTGCGCTTTCACCACCACGTCAAAGAAGCTTTTTCACGAAAAGACTAACAATTGGTCGCACCCGGACGACACTTTCGCGTGATTTAGGGATTCAAACGATTGAAGTCCCGTATTTGGCAAAACATGTGTAAATTCATCCACTTTTACAGATGAAACTCAGTTCCCGAAGCGAATCACATAGCTCGACCAGTCGGCAGCTGCAGCGACCTGTTCGTAGAGCTTGCGACCATCTTCTGGCACGCGGGGCGCATTAAGCACAAGCTTCGACCAACTGCGCTCTTCAGCTTTGTCAGCCAGCACATCAATCAACGCCTTTGCTATGCCTTTGCCACGATGATCATGATGGACGTAAATGTGATCCACCTGCCCTGCACGCAGACCAGAGACCGGCTCGGGGAGGTCAAAGAAAATGACAAAGCCCACCAGATGGCCGTCAACGCGCGCGCCAAGAATTTCTGTCGCACGATCCTGCAACAGATGCTCGGCATAAAAATCATCTGGGCGGCGTGGAGCACCACGCTTCAATGCCTGCGCATAGCTTGCAAGCAAAGGTGAGAACTCATGCGCATCTCGCAAATGCAGCAGCGCAATATCGACGGCATGATCTGTGGTCATTTCGGTCTTTTCCTCCAAGTACATCCCCAAGACGGGAGTGGGGCGATTGTAGACAACAGCTCGCCCAAAGGTAAAGCATGTCAATATAATTCAACGTGTTTTATCTAGCTCTGTTTGCGCCACGCATTTCGACGACATTGTCATCAAGCATCATCGGCAAGGCCGTGCGAACGCAATTGCGACCATTTTTCTTGGCTTCATAAAGTGCTGCGTCAGCACGCTTGTAGACATCAGAGAAAAAGTCATCAAACTCCATCTCCGTCACACCGAAACTCACCGTGAAGGTAACTTCACCAACAGAAGCTGGCAGAGAAATATCGGCACAAGCCAGCCGCGCGCGCTCCGCAAAACGCCATGCTGACTGGATCGTATGACCGGGCAACAGAACTGCAAATTCTTCTCCCCCCATACGGGCTGCAATGCCACCCTTCGCCGCTACCGAGCGACGCAATTCATCGGCAAATACGGCAATCACACGATCACCCAGAGCATGACCATGGGTGTCATTGATGAGTTTAAAGTAATCAATGTCGCAGACGATCAGGGACAGTGCCTGCCGCATACGCTTGGACTTTTCAATCGCAGCTTCCGCTCTGAACTCAAAGCCGCGCCGGTTAAGAAGTCCGGAAAGCTGATCGGTCTCCGAACGCAGTGTCACATCGGAAATCAGCTCACCCATGAGGCTCAACAGCAAAAGCAGGCCGCCGGCAACTGAAAGCCCCGCACCAATCGACTGGACCAAAAGCGCATAGTCCGTGCGAATGTAATCATCCGGCGATGCACCAACACCACCAACCAGATTAGCCAGCACAGGCTTAATCAGAAAATGAATTGCGCTCACCGTAAACAAGCCCGCCATCAGGCCATCAAGAGCACCCCAGGCGCGGCCAAAAGGTCTTGTACGGGTTCGACTGCTTGTTCGGCTATGGATCACAATCCAGGCTGCAAGCATAAGAATCAAAAAATACGGCAATTGATAGAGAATACGACCCAGCATTTCACTGCGGGCAATATCGTAAATACCGTAGATTAAGACCACTGAACCTATTGTAAGAATCCCCAGCGGCCACCAGGGAACAGGCACAGAATACATGCGTGCAACGCCGACAACGAGAAATGACATCGTCACGAAATACACAATAAATGCCAGCATATAGCCAAGTTTCTGACTTGGAATTGAAGGCATCAGCAGTTCGGTGAGAAAATAAAGCATCGCGAAAATAAAGCCGATGCCAAAAACCGGCGCTGCACTGTTGTCACGCGCATAGGCCGCAATACCGAAAAAGGTAAGCGCAAACAGGCCGGAAACCGTCATGTTTATCAGCAGTATGAACTCAGCGCCGTCCATTCATATTTTCCCGCATATATGCCTGCCAGCACATCACAATATAAGCCCATTGCAATAAAACATAATACACTGAAAGCATGAAAAAGGAGCTAATTTAGAGTCTCACCAGCAATACCATAAACAAAAAAGCCGCCGGATTACTCCGACGGCTTTGGTATTCATGGAATAGAAAAATTAGTTCCAGTCGCGAATATCGACAAAATGACCGGCAATTGCCGCAGCAGCTGCCATAGCTGGCGACACGAGATGCGTGCGACCTTTGAAGCCCTGACGGCCTTCGAAGTTACGGTTTGAGGTCGAAGCGCAACGTTCGCCCGGCTTCAAGCGATCATCATTCATCGCAAGACACATCGAGCAGCCCGGCTCACGCCAATCAAAGCCTGCTTCGATGAAAATCTTGTCGAGGCCTTCAGCTTCCGCCTGTTCCTTCACAAGACCAGAACCCGGAACGATCATGGCACTGACGCCCGCGGCAACTGTCTTGCCAGCAGCCATACGTGCCGCATCGCGCAGATCTTCAATACGACCATTGGTGCAAGAACCGATGAAAACACGGTCGATCTTAATGTCGGTCATCTTGGTGCCCGGCTTCAGACCCATGTAATCAAGCGCACGCCACTTCGATGCACGCTTGGTTTCGTCCTTGATTTCGTCTGGGTTAGGAACGATGTCAGTCACAAAGACCACGTCTTCTGGCGAAGAACCCCAGGATACAACCGGCGAAATCTTAGCGGCATCCAGTTCAACGATCTTGTCGAAATGCGCGCCTTCATCCGAATGCAGCGTCTTCCAGTAGCCAATGGCCTGTTCCAGTGCTTCGCCCTTTGGCGCGCGTGGCTTGTCAGCGACATAAGCAAAAGTTGTTTCGTCCGGCGCGATCAGACCAGCGCGTGCGCCGCCTTCAATCGACATATTGCAGACGGTCATGCGACCTTCCATCGACAGCGAGCGAATAGCACTGCCTGCATATTCGATCACGTAACCGGTTCCGCCCGCGGTACCGATTTCACCGATGATCGCAAGTGTAATGTCCTTGGCGGTAACGCCTGCGGCCAGTTCGCCTTCAACACGCACCAGCATGTTCTTGGCTTTTTTCTGGATCAGCGTCTGGGTTGCCAGAACGTGCTCAACTTCCGATGTACCGATACCGTGCGCAAGCGATCCGAAAGCGCCGTGGGTCGATGTGTGGCTGTCACCGCAAACAATCGTCATGCCCGGCAGCGTGAAGCCCTGTTCCGGACCAACGATGTGCACAACACCCTGACGCTTATCGCGTTCAGAATAATATTCAACGCCGAAGTCGGCTGCATTTTTAGCAAGCGCTTCAACCTGAATACGGCTTTCTTCGTTCTTGATGCCGTTCACGCGGTCAGGCGACGTTGGAACGTTATGATCGACAACGGCCAGTGTTCTCTCAGGATGACGCACCTGACGTCCAGCCATACGCAGACCTTCAAAAGCCTGCGGGCTGGTCACTTCGTGCACAAGATGGCGATCAATATAAAGGAGGCAGGTACCATCGTCCTGCTGATCCACTACATGGTCGTCCCAGATCTTGTCATAAAGTGTACGCGGCGCGCTCATTGCGAGAGTTCCTTTGAATAGTTCTTAATTGGCTGTCATATGCACCCGCCGCAGCATTTCGTCAAGAAAGCGCAACCGCAACAGGGTGTCGCAGTAACAATCTTGCGCAATATTGGCGGAATTATGCAATATGTTACGCAGGCTTTTGAATTTTGCAAATAAAAAAGGCGGCCCAAAGACCGCCTTTTTCAGATTCTTGCGAAAACTGGCTTATTCAGCAGCAGTCTTTGCAGCTTCTGCCTTAGCAGCAGCGGCCTTGTCAGCTTCGCGTTCTGCCTTGGTGCGGTTGTCTTTCTTCTCAGCAATACGTGCAGCCTTACCAGTAAGGCCACGAAGGTAGTAAAGCTTCGCGCGACGAACCTTACCGCGGCGAACGAGTTCAACACCTTCTACGATTGGCGAGTAAACTGGGAATACGCGCTCTACGCCTTCGCCGTAAGAAATCTTACGAACGGTGAAGCTTTCATTGATGCCAGCGCCGGAACGCGCAATGCAAACGCCTTCATAGGCCTGCACACGAGTACGCGTACCTTCTGTAACGCGAACCTGAACGCGAACGTTGTCGCCTGGCTTAAAATCTGGAAGCTTGCGCTTTTCTTCAATCTTTGCTGCCTGTTCGGCTTCAAGCTGACGAATAATATCGACCATCGTCTGATTCCTTTACGAATTATTCTCAAACAGCCAGAGCGCTCTGCACTTACCACCAAGCATCTTTGGCCCTGTGGTTATGCCCGAAAAATCAGGCAGGAGCGGTGCACCATTTATTAGTTAAAAGACGTCGGGTTTTCCCGAACTGGCGCGGCAATACACCAATACGCGCATTGAATCAATATCACGGCTCAGATTTCGCTATTTCCCGCCAATGCGTCCGAGATGCGTATCCTGAAAACTGGTTCCATACTTGAGACCGAAACCGAGGGCACGATCAATACCAATATGAACCGCCCAGATAAGCGCAACAGCGAAGCAAAGCGGCCAGCTCATCACCCAGCCAAGCAATGCCACAAGCACAACGCCAATCCAGCTATGCGCGATGTTATAGATGATCGCACCCGTGCGGGGACCTTTGAGATAGGCGAAGAACGATAGATCCGGTGCGAGGATGAGAATCACAAACAGCCACCAGCTCACACCACTCACCCAATAAGCCCCCAGCGCCAGCAGCGCGAGTGAAAGACTTTCGAGCCGCTGGATCAGGTTCATTTGCGTTTGCCCTCGCGATAAGTGTCCCAGAGATCAGGACGCCGTTCCTTTGTGATGCGTTCTGCCTGCGCATGACGCCATTTGGCAATGGCACCATGATTGCCGGATGTCAGCACATCAGGGATTGCTCGATCTTCCCAGACTTGCGGACGCGTATAATGGGGATGCTCAAGAAGGCCGGTCTCAAAACTTTCCGTTTCGCCCGATTCCTGATTACCCATCACACCCGGAAGTAGCCGAACAATCGCATCAAGCAGCACGATAGCCGCTGTTTCTCCACCTGAGAGAATATAATCGCCAATCGAAATCTCTTCGAGTTGACGGCCTTCGATCACCCGCTCATCAACGCCTTCAAAACGACCGCACAGAATGATGGCACCCGGACCGTCGGCCAGTTCGCGCACGCGCTTTTGCGTCAATGGCGCACCACGCGGGCTCATCAGCAGCATGGGGCGATCATCAGAAACAGAATCAAGCGCACGCGCCACCACGTCCGCCTTCATAACCATGCCAGCGCCACCACCCGATGGCGTGTCATCGACCATGCGATGCTTGCCTTCGGCAAAATCTCTGATCTGAATTGTATCGAGAGACCATGTGTTTTCAGTAAGCGCCTTGCCTGCAAGCGATACACCCAATGGCCCCGGAAACATTTCGGGATAAAGGGTCAGCACCGAGGCATGAAATCCTTGCTTCTCTGTGTCAGGCAGATCGTTCATGACTTCTTTGGCCGCTTCTGCTCTTTTTCAGGTCTATCACGCTCATTATCCGGATTGTCATCGTCGTCGGCAATAAGCCCCGCAGCATACGGATCGACACGAATAGTACCCTTATCGAAATCGATTTCCGGCACTGCCGCTTCCGTAAAAGGAATTAGCATAGGGCGCTTGCCCTTAAGGCTCAGCTCGATCAGATCGCCAGCACCAAAATCAAAGAGGGCGCTCACAATGCCATAGGATTTGCCATCAGCATCAAAGGCTTCAAGACCAATCAGATCCGTTTGGAAAAACTCGTCTTCATCCAGTTCTTCATCATGAAGCTGCGAACGGTCGATGAAAAGCTCGGTGCCGTTCAATGCTTCGGCAGCGTTGCGGTCATTAACGCCTTTGAAACGAACAACAACCACAGTCTTGGCAGAACGTGCTTCAAGCACTTCATAGGCCTTGCCTTGTGCATCATAAAGCAGGCCATAATCAGCAATGGAAAGCGGATCATCGGTAAATGTCTTGACCCGGACTTCGCCACGTATGCCATGAGCGGCTCCGATGACGGCAAGCTGGATCGGGTTTTCTAGGCGCGACATGAATATTTCCGTAATTGAAGGACTATTTTCTATCGCTTACTCAATTTCCCATGAAAACGCCAAGAAAAACGAAAAGCGGCAAGTTTACCGCCCGGCAACCTATCGCTGGCAAACTGCACGCAGCCCAACAAAAGTAGCGAATCCCGATCATGACGACCAAAAGCGAATTCCTTATCCCTGCCCGCGCCGATCTTGCGGCCGCACGCGAGGAATGGCTGAAAACGCTCAAAGATATGCGTCGCCTTTCGGAAAATACGCTGGAAGCTTATGAGCGTGACACGCGCCAGTTTCTGCAATTCATGACCGGGCATCTTGGCGAACCACCGTCAATCAAAGATATCGGCAGTCTGCGCGTCGCTGATCTGCGCTCCTATCTCGCAAACCGCCGCAGCGATGGGGCTGGTGCGCGCACATTGGGGCGTGGCCTTGCTGGTGTCCGCTCCCTGCTTAAGCACCTGGAAAAGCGCGGTCTGGTGAATGCCGCTGGTGCTACCGCCATTCGCGCACCGCGTCAGCCCAAATCTCTGCCAAAACCGCTGACCGCAGAGGATGCCCGCAAGGTTGTGGCCGCCGATGGCCAAATGGCGGAAGAGCCTTGGATCGCTGCACGCAATGCGGCTGTTCTGACATTGCTTTACGGCTGCGGCCTTCGCATTTCCGAAGCACTGGGCCTTGCAGGTGACGCATTGAGCGATGCGTCTGCACTTTCCATCACCATAACAGGTAAAGGCGGGAAATCCCGCATGGTGCCATTGCTTCCAGCAGTCCATCGAGCCGTTGCACAATATCGCGAACTCTGCCCGTTTGATCTTTCAGCCGACAAGCCTTTGTTTCGGGGAGCTAAAGGCGGCGAACTTCATGCAGCCATCATCCAGCGCGAAATGCAAAAGCTGCGCGCAGGTCTCGGCCTTCCTGACACCGCAACGCCGCATGCGCTGCGCCATTCATTTGCCACGCATCTGCTTGGCCGTGGCGGCGATCTGCGCACCATTCAGGAACTGCTTGGCCACGCAAGCCTCTCAACCACGCAGGTCTATACTGGCGTCGATAGCGCAAGGCTTCTTGATGTTTACGACAAAGCGCATCCGCGCGCTTAATCTGGGGTGCCATCTTGCGCTTAAAATCCTATATTCACCTTATGAAAAAGCTGTTCTTTCTTTTTGCCTGCGCTCTTGTCGTCAGTTCCGCACATGCCCGCGCTGAAAGCAAGCAAGCCACCTGTGCCCCACACGGCGTCAATCTTATTGACGGTCTGGCCAAAAGAGACCCAAAACTCTGGGACGAGCTTCAGAAAGAAGCGAGCGAAATGCCCAATCACAAGGGCATCTTCTGGAAAATCGAGAAACAGGGTCTCAAACCGTCTTATCTGTTCGGAACCATCCATCTAAGCGATCCGCGTGTGATGGCCCTGCCCGATGCGGTAGCAAAGGCCTATGATGATGCCGATACGATTGTCGTCGAAGCAACCGATATTACCGACCCAAAAGCCTTTCTACGGGTTAAACTTGAGCAGCCGGAACTGATCCAGTTCACAGATGGCTCAACGCTACAATCGCATCTGCCACAGGACCAGCTTGAAGAAATCGATAAGAAACTGGAAGCGCGCGGCATCATTCTTGGTGCCGTTGGCAAGATGAAACCATGGATCATCACAAGTCTGCTTGCACTTCCCAAATGCGAAAGACAGAGAAAGCTTGAAGGCGCGGACTTCCTCGACGGCTACCTGATCACAGAAGCGCAGGATCAGGGCCGGACGGTCCTCGGTCTTGAAAACGCGGTTGAGCAGCTTGAGGCTATGAACAGGCTTCCGCTTGATTTTCATATCCGCAATCTGATTTCTAGCGCCCAATATGGCGACACGATTGAAGACGCCATGGAAACGACGATTGCGCTTTATCTTCAAGGCGAAACCGGAATGGTCATGCCAGCATTGCGCAAGATTGTGCCCGACGGCATGTCAGAAGACGATTACGAGCTTTTCCAAAAGGTTCTACTGACAGATCGCAATCATATCATGGCAAAGCGTGCAGCACCTATTCTTGCAGAGGGCGGGGCTTTTGTTGCCGTTGGCGCATTGCACCTTCCCGGACAAGAAGGACTGATCGAACTCCTGCGTGCGCAGGGCTACTCGGTCACCGCACAGTAAACCGGAACAATTGCGGCGCGCTCGCGTTAAGTCTTCCAATGGTTGCAACCAACCGGAGGAGAGCAAATGGTTGACCCACTCGATCCCCGTAATGATCCTTTAAACAATCCGCGTCAGACGGACCCGCTTGCAAACCCGGTCGGACGGCCACCGCAGCCCAAAGGTGGCAGCGGTATGATGCTTGCAGTTATTCTGCTCGCCGCAATCCTCATTCTGGGCTTTTTCTTCTACAGAAGCGGGACAACAGATACGGCAGCGCCACCGCCACCAGCGGCGCAGGGCGAAACCACGATGCCACCTGCGGCACCGCCAGCAACGCCACCTGCAGCAGCACCGGCACCAGTTGAACCAACAACACCGCCACCGCCTGCACCACCTGCACAGAACTAACCATACGAAAAAGGCCCGCTTACGCGGGCCTTTCTTCATAGAGCTGAAACCAGCAATTACATATGAATTGGCTTGGCGAAAGTCGCCAGCGCCGATTCACGTACAGCTTCCGACATGGTTGGGTGTGCGTGGCAAGTGCGTGCCAGATCTTCCGACGAACCACCAAACTCCATCAGAACAGCCAGTTCGTGGATCATCTCACCGGCATTATAGCCGAGGATATGCGCGCCAAGAACGCGATCTGTTGCCTTGTCAGCAAGGATCTTCACAAAGCCATCCGTGTGCTGCATGGCGCGTGCGCGACCGTTGGCAGTGAACGGGAATTTGCCGATCTTATAATCAACGCCAGCGGCTTTTAGTTCTTCTTCGGTCTTACCGACGGAAGCCACTTCTGGCTGCGTGTAGACAACGCTTGGAATAACGTCGAAGTTTACGTGTCCGGCCTGACCAGCGATGATTTCGGCAACTGCAATGCCTTCATCCTCAGCCTTGTGCGCCAGCATCGGACCCTGAACCACGTCGCCGATAGCATAAATGCCTTCGACATTGGTGCGCCAGTGACCATCAATTGCCACACGACCGCGATCATCGACATTCACGCCCGCTTCCTGAAGACCCAGACCATCGGTGTAAGGACGACGGCCAGTCGAAATCAGAACTGCATCGGCTTCGATGGTTTCTGAATCGCCACCCTTAACCGGCTCAAAGGTCACTTTCGCGCCCTTTACCGATTTTTCAACGCCGGTTACTTTCGCGCTGAGCTTGAAAGCAATGCCCTGCTTTTCCAGCAGACGCTGGAACTGCTTGGACACTTCACCATCCATCGCACCAAGCACCTTGTCGAGATATTCAACGACAGTCACTTTCGCGCCGAGACGCGCCCAGACCGAACCAAGCTCAAGACCAATCACGCCACCGCCAACAACGACGAGATGCTCTGGAACCTTGTCGAGCGCAATTGCGCCCGTCGAAGACAGAATGACCTTCTCGTCAATATCGACCTTAACGCCCGGAATGCCAGCAACGTCCGAACCGGTTGCGATAATGATGTTCTTGGCTTCGATTTCCTGAACGCTGCCGTCTTCGGCAGTCACAGAAACCTTGCCCTTGGCAATGACCTTGCCGGTGCCGATGAAAGCGGTAATCTTGTTCTTCTTGAACAGGAATTCGACGCCCGAGGTGTTCGACTTAACAGTCGCATCCTTATGCGCCATCATCTTTTCAAGATTGAGCTTCGGCTTGCTGATTTCAACGCCGAGCGTGTCGAATGAATGACCGGCTTCGGCAAAGACTTCAGACGCATGCAACAGCGCCTTGGAAGGAATGCAGCCAACATTGAGACAGGTGCCGCCAAAGGTCTTGCGCTTTTCCACCACAGCGACCGATAGGCCGAGCTGTGCGGCCTTGATTGCAGCAACATAGCCGCCGGGGCCGGTACCAATGACAACCACATCATAAGACATTGAACTATCCTTCTTACGTCTGAGCCACTCCCGGCTCGTCAATTATTTTCAACCGGAAATCCGGTCATTCCTCAGGTGTGCAGGATTTAAAGCGGAAGCTTTCAAACTGAAGCGGCTTTTCTGGCTTCGCTGCACCAAAATCATATCCATCAAGCGCTGTTACAAGATCAGGAAACAGAATTGCCTGTGCTGCTGGTTCATCAGCCTTTGGCAACACATCGGCTTCCGCACCTTCTTTCAGCGCATAAACAACGCTCTGCCAGAGACTGCAATCATCGAGGTCTTCCGGCTCCGTACCGCCATTCTTGCAATTATAGGTGATCAGCGCATAGGGGCGCGCAATTCCCTCTTCCGGCCAGATCACAAGACCCGTCAGCTTAAACTCCGGCTTGTCATCAGCAGTGATTGTAAATTCATTGGTGGGTGCCGGGCTCATCTTGAGCGCATTCGACTGCGCCTCATGAAAAGTGAGCGTGTAAGCATCGCCCTGATCGCGATAAGTCGCGCGGTTTTGTGTGCAGGCGGCCTGAACAGCACTTGAGAAAACCGTCACAGCAAGCGCTGATGCAGCCACCACTTTGAAAAGCTTCTTAACGTCATGCATCTGTCGGTTCTCCTCAATCGTCCGGCAGCGATTACTGCGCTTTAGCGATGGCAAGTTTGAGACCAAGCGCAATGAAAACCACGCCGCTTGTTCTGTCGATCCATTTTGAAGCACGCGAGAACACGGCACGCATTTTTGGCGTCGTCATGAAAAGGCTGACACCGATGAACCACGAAATCAATGCCGAGGCCATCACAACACCATAGCCTAGCTTCACTTCATTGGGGGTGTGAAGGCTGACAACGGTCGAGAAAATCGAAAGGAAGAAGAACACGGCTTTTGGGTTCAGCGCATTGGCAGCGAAACCAAGGCTGAACGCCCGAACTGCGCTCTGCGCGGCGCGTGGTTCCTGTTTGCTCATATCCACATCGATCTTGGTTGTGCCTGCGCGCAACGCTTTAATGCCGATATAGACCAGATAGGCCACACCACACCATTTGACGATGTTGAACAAATAGATCGACTGCGAAATGATCAGCCCCAGACCAAGCACCGTATAAGTGACATGCATCATGAGTGCTGCACCAATACCAAAGCTGGTAATGATTGCCTCGCGACGGCCATGCATCAGCGACTGACGAATAACCATCGCCAGATCAGCGCCCGGCGAAACGATAGCGAAAACAAAGATCGCCATCAGGGATGCA
>Ga0308157_10003703_pt1 | contig 21669 bp, 12 predicted proteins | sample PhyBR1_FD_201035 | JGI IMG/M metagenome (GOLD analysis project Ga0308157, IMG submission 201035) | Phyllosphere microbial communities from UC Gill Tract Community Farm, Albany, California, United States - DLSLB.R1 | ecosystem: Host-associated > Plants > Phyllosphere > Unclassified | place: USA...
ACGCGCTGTTCCAGATCGACGTCGACCACCAGCACAAGGAGCAAGTTACCGCCCCCGGCTACCAGCTGCTGCGCAACGAAGTCCTGCCCACCGGGATCTCGGCGAAAACGCTGCTCAACGACCAGCCATGGACGCGCCCCGTCGACACCGACAGCAGCAACCTTGGCCTGCGCTTCGAGTACCGCATCAGCGACACCTGGACTGCGACCGTCAACGCCAACAAGCACTGGTTCAAGCGCGACGACTTCACCGCGTTCCCGTACGGTTGCAGCAACGAGGGCGACGGCTACTATCCGGGCTACTGCTCGAACGGCGACTATGACGTGTATGACTTCCAGAGCACCGGCGAGCGCAAGACGCCGTGGGGCGCGCAAGCAATGCTGCAGGGCCGCTTCGACACGGGCGCGGTGCGCCACGCGCTGACGATCGGCAGCGCTTACGCCGAACGCCACGACAGCTTCGGCGAATATGTCTATGACTACGTCGGCTCGAGCAATATCTGGCAGAACCAGATCGTGCCGCCGGTGGACAGCAGCCGCGTTACCGGCCCGGTGATGGAACGCCGCGCAACCGAAGAGCGTTCGCTGTTCGTGCAGGACATCCTGACCTTGTCACCGGCCTGGACGCTGCACGCTGGCGTGCGCTATGTCCAGCTCAAGCTCGATGCGCTGGAAGAAATCGACCAGGCCCGCGTGAAATCGAAAGACTCGTTCGCGCTGCCGAACGTGGCGCTCGTGTATGCGCCGGCGCCGGACTGGCGCGTCTACGGCTCGATCAGCCATGGCCTGCAATACGGTGGCATCGCGCCGATGGAGACCGTCAATCAGAACACAGTGCTCTCGCCAAGCCGCTCGAAGCAGGTCGAGTTTGGCGTCAAGCGCAATGTGAACGAGCAGCTGGCATTGTCGGGCGCCGTGTTTGAAATCACCCAGGGCCTCGAATACACGAACGCCGCCAATGTCTTCGTGCGCGCGGGCGAGCAGACGCACCGCGGCGTCGAACTGTCGGCGCAGGGCCGCGCCCTGCCCGGCCTGAACTACAACCTGTCACTGATGGCGCTCGATACAAACCAGAAGGACACGGGCGACGCCAGCACCGAAGGCAAGCGCGTGACCAATGTGCCGGAACTGCGCACGTCTGCGTGGATCGAGTACGCGGTGCCGCAGGTGGCAGGGCTCAAGCTGGACGCGCAGTGGCAGTATTCGGGCAACAAGGCGTTCGATCCGGCCAATCGCGTCAAGGTGCCGGGGTACCACGTGGCGGGGTTTGGCGCATCGTACCTGCTGCGCGCGGGTGGGTTGAACACGATCATCCGGGCACGGATGGACAATGCGTTCGACAAGTTCTATTGGCGCGACGTGACGCAGTCGCTGGGTGGGTATTTGCTGCCGGGGGCGCCGAGGACGTTCAGGGTGTCGGCGCAGATTGATTTTTGATTTGATTGAGTACCTAACTACGGTTTCTAAATAACCGTAGTTCTCAAATTTGATCCGCATAGTTGGCTAGAGACGCGCTGATTAATTCAGCGCCCTCTTTGCGGTGGCCTCATCGAAGAAAGTCCAGATCTTTGAGACGATCAACCGGCCGAAGGCAGAGAAAGAATTAATGACGCGTGAGGGTATCATCGTCGACGCAGCGCTGAAGCGCTGCGCCGTCATCGCGAAGAACAAGGATGGTGAACGCGATTAGAACATGCACCAGTCGAAGAAAGGAAACGAACCATACTTCGGTATGAAGGCACGTGTTGCTTTCAATTCTGCTTCGGGTTGGCACACTCTGTCATCGACAAAAGCTGATAGCGTCGCTAACCTCCCAGACGCACTTTCTGCTGCATGGTCAGGAGTGCAGCGCCAAGCGACGCCGGTTACCAATGCACGGTAAATCCTCCAGAGAATATCGGAAAGTGCTGGTAGGTACGTCGCCATAAAATGCATCTAACGCAAGACTCTGCCCAAGGACAATCTGCAGCGCATAACGTAAAAGCTGTAGCATCTGAAGGCGAGCGTCCAAGCAAGATTCGAGCACCGTCCAACGGCCTCCAGGATCTTTTCCATCATCGCAAGAAACTCACTATCGCGGCCTGGCCAACCACACTTTATCCGCTTATCATGTTAGAACCGGAAAATTTGGTTCTGGCTGGCAAGCATTTTAAGATTATTAGATCCGTCAATCATCCTGATTGAAAACTGGGAGATATTACGTTAAAACCGAGAGAAAAAATGCCCAGGCGGATTGCCGTTCGATCATCTTTTCTGACAAAGCGCATTGATAAGTGCTTCCCTAAGCTGGCTTTGAGAAACTGAACATAGTGGCGGCAAAGCTTAGGTCGTGCAGAACTTCTCAAGTGATTCAAAAACGATATTACTTTATATTAAACATCTGGAGATCCGCATGATTTCTATTCGCCCCTACGGCTCACTCTTCTCTGTTTTCGGCGCAGTTATCTTTGTGTTGCTATTAGCAACAGCATGCTCCAGCACACCTAGTGAGATACGTCCGATTACTTCAAGCACATATGCGCTGACCGAAGATCACCTTTTAGTCAATGACGTTCTGAAATATAGGCAGCAGAAGATTATGCACCTAGCATCGCCTTCACTATGTACTCCTCAAAATAAAAGTACAGCGTTTTTTGTGACGCTATCTGGCGGTGGTAGTCGTGCAGCATACTTTGCCGCAAGTGTTCTTCATGAGCTCGACCAGCTTGGGGGCGATCCACTTAGCAACAAAATAGATGGAATATTTTCCGTTTCAGGCGGAAGCATTGCAGCTGCACTCTATGCGGTCAGCGCTGACCAGCCGAAAGCGGGCTCAACGCAAAGTGACCGCCTTATCTGGTCTGAAACTTTGACAGACAAGGTCTTGACTCGAAACCTGGGGCGCATGATGGCGGGGCAGTTAGTTAGCCCAACAATTCTAGGTAGTTATCTATTTTCAGACTTATCCCGCACTGATTTACTTCAGAACGCTATCGAGAAAGAGATTTTTCTCAATACTGGCAAGGCATTGAATTTTCAGTCACTCAATAAAGATCGCCCACCGATTTATATTGTTTCTACGATTGCTACATCGCAGAGTTCAAGCTGGCCGGATCCGCGTCCCTTTGGCTCATTGTTTTTATTCGCACAGCCCGACATGATCAAGCTTGGGGTTGATCTCGATTCAGTCTCGCTTTCAAAAGCCGTTACAGCATCTGCAGCTTTCCCTGGTCTTTTATCCCCGGTTTCTATGCCTCGTTACCGATTAAGCCAGCATGAAGCGGAACTTGGAATCCCGAGATATGTACATCTAATTGATGGTGGCAACGCGGACAATTTAGGGTTACTGGGAGTGAAGCGTATATTGCTTGAAAACGATTATCGTATTCTCCGCGACTGCGAGAATATTGTCGTACTTTCCGTGGATGCATTTGGGATTCAAGGAATAAATCGTGACGACCATGCCCGTGAAAAATCGCCAGTCGGATGGTTTTTTGACCACAATAGCGCATTGGCCAGTTTCGATGCGTTGCTTGCAGCCAACCGTGTGCGGTTGCTTGGCGAATTCAAGTCAAGAATATTTATGCCTCCTGGCAGTGAAGATCTGTGCCGAAAAGATGGTCTACCAGACGATGTCTGCGGCGGCGGGGTGCGTTCTAACTGGACAGAGATAAATCACCTGCTCAAAGAGAAGCTTTATTTTATTCATCTCAATTTCAATAGCCCGGAAGTTGCAGCACAAAGAGGTGTCACTTATTGCAGCAGCGCCTACCCTGACAGTTCAGGCTGCGAAAAAAAGCCAGTAAATGACGGGAGATTTATTTTTGAAAAGCGCAATCTGATTAAGCGGGTGCAATCTATCCCTACCACATTCGGACTAAGTTCAGAAGAGGCAGCCGATGTACGTGTTTTTACCTCATTATTAAACCATCCAAATAACGTTTGCTTGCAACATCTTTCAGAAGTCGTTTTAAATAAGAAACGGCATACACAGAATTTTTATTCCCGTGCTTCTGCAAGTTGCGATGAAACTCCTATTATAAATAGAGGCGAAATACCACCATCGGCATGCCATATTCGAGGACAAATCTTTGGCGATTCAATACCTATATTTAAAAATACGAAGGAAAAGCGTATCGACTTACTTCAGCAGCTTCCGGCCACTACACACAAAGAAAGTATCCAATTCTTGCGCTACGCTAAAAAGAAATTAATCGAACACCCAAAATTTCTCGCAGATGCATGTGACTCATATCGAGAGTAGCCACAAATTCTTAACCGAGGCATAAAACTTTGGAGGCCTGTTAACTTTTTATAGCCCCCTCCCTGTCGTGGCTAACCCAAGAAAATAAAGACACCTCCAAAGTTCAACCTCAATTATTTAAAAAATTTTTCTGATCTTGAGTACGCGGCCCAAAAAAACTGTCCGATTGCGCCCGCTTTCTTATGAGGTTGACAACGGCCGCATAGTCGGGAAAGTTTAAACAAGAAATCGGAACACTTTACCGAAGGGTCAAGGGTGATAGTCGCCCGCTGATTGTTCTAGCGCGCATACTGCTCAGTACGCAACTCACGGTGCCTTAGACTTTTGTGTGGAGATATCAAGGACGCCTTTAAGATCGACCGGCTATTTGTCAATTTATCGGAATCGACCGCAACTGGGAGTCAACACGGACGCGACGAAATTGCTGATTGGCAGATACGACCGGTTCGCCTGCTGGATCCACAGCGTGACTGGCTGCGCGATGAGGTTTTTCAGCTCGATATCGCTGCGCACTGAGACAGTGTCGACCACGTACTCATAACTGCGACCTAGTCTGTCATGTCCCATCACACGCTGCGGCAGCAACATGTCGTCACCGAGAATCGTGGTGAGTTTGAGAAGTCGGTTGTGCTGGGCAATCAGTGCTTGGCGAAGCGACTGGGATGGGTGCGGACCGTCCATGCTTGGGTAACCTCCATCTCTGAATTGAGGTCGTCACCGCCATGTCAAGTCGCTGCGATGAGGAGCGCAGGATCTGTCAACTTCTTGTCGGCTAGAAGGAAGAGATCGTAACTTTGAGATATTTGACTGTCCATGCACTGGGAATACCGCCGTGCCGACTATTGAGCGAACTCTTGGTTAGGAAGGGAAATCACGAAGGCGTGTCGATCCGGCACCACATATTTTCCTGATCACGGGACGTATCTTTCCCAAGATAGCAGGTGAATCTCTGATGAGGCAGAACAGAAACTTGACAGGAACGCAGCGCCCTCCTGCTGCACGCCTGAACTGGACCAGGACTTATTCCGACAACTCCAACAACTTGCCCAGACAACGCCGCTCAAACCCATTCAACCCCTGCATCACGAGCGGGTCATCATCACCAATTACACCCGCGTCCAGCAGCAAGCGCAGCGTCGCGATCCGGTCGCCCAGCGCCAGCGCCTGCGCCGGATGCGAACCCTCCGGCTCATGCGCGTGCGCGATCGCCTTGACGACATCCGGCGGAAAATCCCAGTGGCTGGCGATCACCGACGACAGCTCGCGGCTGACGGCGAAGAACGCGATGCCAAATTCGCCGGAACCCGGCACCTTGCCTTCGCAGATGCGGTCGGCCACCTGAAACGCCACCTGCAAGCCGAGGTTCTGCATCAAGCCCGACAGGTAGGCTTCGAACACGCCGGCCGACAGCCCCGGCGCCACGACGCTGGCGGCGAATGCGCAGCGTTCGGCATGCTTCCAGACGATCGGCGCGACCTGGCGCGCCACGCCCTGCACCGTTACGCGCAGCAGCGGGCGGAACGCGATGCGTGCGAGCAGCATGCGCAGGCCGTTCAGGCCCAGCATGGTGACGGCACCTTCCAGCGTTTCAATCGGCGTCACCGGGCGGTAATAGGCGCTGTTCGCTTCGCGGATGACTTCGGCGACCAGCACCAGGTCGCGGCCCACCTGGGCCGACAGCGCACCGGTCGAGATGTTCTCGTCTGACAATGAGGTCAAGAGCTGTGCGATCAGTTCGGGAATACGTGGCACCAGGCCGGATGCGCAGACGGGATCAGCGGCGAGCGAGCGCACTTCGCGCAGGATCTGCGCCTCTTGTTCGGGGGACGCCGTGCAGCGGCTGGTGCCCGTCAACCAGCGGTAATACGTGGCCTGGACCTCGGTCGCCATGGCTTGACCGTCGTCGAACGTCAGCGTTGCGCTGACCGGTGCTGGCGCGGCGGTTTCCTTCTCGGCGCCGCCCAGCAAGCGACCAATCCAATTTTTCATCGCGTCCCGCCCCATGTTCAGAAAGTGGCATATTGTAATGCCACAAAGAAACAAAATGACGTCGCCATGAAACTATTTACCGTCACCCTGCCCGTCTCTGTCCTATCGGCGCAGCGCGAGACAAGCACATGATGGTGATCAAACGTCCTGGCAAGCCTGCAGACGATCTCGCTTACGGTGCCCCGAGGAGCTGTTCCACCTGCCGCAAACGTTGCGGCAGGTCCCCTGCCAGCAAGGTATACGCGATGCCGCGCGCGTCGAGCGTCTCGAGCAGCAGCCGGTGCACCATCTGGCGCACCTCCTCCGATTCGCGCTGCAGCCCGTCCGGTTCCCACGGACCATCGGGCGCCGTCACCAGCGTGATGGCGTAGGCGTGATTCGCGGCGAGCTGCGCCAGTTGCGCGTCTACACGGTCCCAGTACACGCGGCTGTACAGCGCCGTCATCAGCGCGGTCGTATCGCAGAACAGGTAGCGCTGCGCGCATTGGGCGGCCGCGTCCTCGCGCGCCAGTTGCGTGCGCGCGATGCCGAACTGGTCTTCCTCACGCGGCACGCGCGCATGGACGTCGACGAATTCGCGCAGGTATTCGGGCACCCACACTGTGCTGTAGCGACGCGCCAACGCTTCGGACAAGGTGGACTTGCCCGACGATTCCGCGCCCAGGATTGCAATTCGGGCCACACCGGCAACGGGCATCTTCACACCCGCTGCTCCACATGCGCCGCCCAGGCACGCAGCCCGGCAATGGCCAGCAGCACGAACACGCCATACAACACGGCCGTGAGCATCAGGCCCTTGTAGACATACAGGCCGACATACAGGATGTCGACGGCGATCCAGATGTGCCAGTTCTCGAGCTTCTTGCGCGCCAGGAGCAGTTGCCCCATCAGGCTGCCGGCGGTGAGGAAGCCATCGGCGTGCGGCACGTCGGTGTCGGTGAAATGATCGAGGAAGGTCGAGAGCACCACGAAGCCGGCGAACCAGGCGACCAGCACCCAGGCGCGGGTGCCGGGATTGAGGCGCTTGACGACCAGCGGCCCATTGCCGGCGCCGCGCAGCCACATGGTCCAGCCCCAGATCGACGCGATGATGAACACGAACTGCAGCCCCATGTCGCCATACAGCCGCGCGTCGAAGAACACCACCGCGTAGGTGGCGGACGATGCGATCGAGAACAGCCAGGCCCAGTGTTTCTGGCGGATGTTGAGCACGACGGTGATGACGGCCAGCACGAACGAGATCAGTTCGAGTGGCGACGTCACCAGGCCGGCAAGGACAAGGGGTTCGTTCATGCGGACGTACCCGGATTACTTCTTCGGATACTTGATCGTCATTTCCTTGAGCAGGTTGTCGGCATGGTCGACCTCCTTCATCACCCACAGCATGTAGCGGATATCCACGTGGATCGCGCGCGTGATGGCGGTGTCGAAGTACCAGTCCTTGGTGATCGATTCATAGGTCGAATCGAAGTTCAGGCCCACCAGCTCGCCCCGCCCGTTCATCACGGCCGAACCCGAATTGCCGCCCGTGGTGTCGGCGCTCGACAGGAAGTTGACCGGCACGGTGCCCAGCGCCTTGTCCTTGAACACGCCGTAGCGCTTGCCCTGGATGGCTTGCTTGAGCGCGGCCGGGACGATGAACGGATCCTTGTCGGTTTCTTTCTCAAGAATGCCTTCAACGGTCGTAAACGGCCCTTTCAGCAGGCCGTCGCGCGGCGCGTACGGCGACACCGTGCCGTAGGTCACGCGCAGCGTCGAGTTGGCGTCCGGGTAGACCGGCTTGCCCTGCGACGTCTTGAATGCGATCACGGCCGCCATGTATTGCGGGATCACGCGTTCGAGGTTGCCGTCGATCTCGTTGCGCCCGTTTTCCAGCGCCATGCCGGCGTCGTGCAGGCGCACGGCCAGCGCGATGAACGGGTCATTCGACGCGCGGAATGCCTGCGGGTCCTTGCCGATCCACGCCAGGCGTTTGGCGGTGTCGGCCAGCTCGCTGCTGCGGTACATTGCCGGCAGCGCCGCTGCGGTCGGCAGCAGTGCGTCAAGGCCCTGCGGGCGCACGGCGCCATCGATGCGCGCGTAGCGGGCCAGCGCCGCCTTGTAGCGCGCTTCGTCCACGGCTGGCACGAACGATTGCTCGAGCCGCGTCAGGCGCGCCTTGATGAACGACAGGTCGCGTTCCTGGTAGCCGCCTTCACGCTCTGCGTCCGGCTTCTGGCGTTCGAGGGCCAGGCGATACAGTGTGCGCGCGCTCTTGAGCAGGTCGCTGTGGGTCGCTTCATTCCAGGCGGCTTCCTGGCGTTGCAGGGCCATGTCGCGGGCGATCACGGCGTCCAGTTCGGTCAGCAGGTTCTTGTTGGCGCCGGCGTGGGCTTGCTGCCAGGTGCGGAACTCGGCGTCCTGCACGTCCTTGATGGCGGCGATGTCCTTGCGCGCGAAGCCGTCCATCAGGCCTTGCGTCTTTTTCAGCACGTTGTTCAGGCTCTTGGCCACGCTCGCATAGCGCACGTCCCAGGCCGGATTGCCCTGGGTTGCAGCGGCGATGATGGCCAGGTCAGCCGTGATCGTGGCTGCCTTGGCCGGGAAATCGACGTCGCGTGCGAAGCGGATCTCGCTTGGCAGCTTGTAGCGGCTGGTGCGGCCCGGATAGCCCGCCAGCAGGATCGGATCGCCGTTCTTCAGGCCTTCGGCCGACACCACCAGGAAGTCCTTCGAGCGGTATGGCACGTTGTCCGGCGACGGGTCAGCCGGACGGCCGTCCTTGCCAACATAAGCGCGCAGGAACGAGTAATCGCCCGTCTGGCGCGGCCACTCGTAGTTGTCGATGTCGCCGCCGAAGTTGCCGATGCGGTCGGACGGCGCGTGCACCAGGCGCACGTCGCGGATCATCAGCTGCTTGATGCGGTAATACTCCAGGCCGCGGTGAAACGCCGGCACCGAGCAGCGCGTCGATTTGTCGGTCTCGCATTCGGCGATCAAGGCCTTCACGCGCGCGGCCACCAGCGCATGGCGCTCGCTGCCCGACAGCGTGGGGCTCAAACCATCCAGCACCCGCTTGGTGACGTTCTCGACCTGTTCGGTTACGTAGATCAGCGTGTTCGGGCCGCCCGGCAATTCTTCGGCGCGGGTCTTGGCCAAAAAGCCATTGACGATGTAGTTTTGTTCCGGGGTCGAATTGCGCTGGATCGCGCCGTAGGCGCAGTGGTGGTTCGTGACCACCAGGCCATCGGGCGAAACGAACGAGGCCGAGCAGCCACCGAGCGACACCATGGCGCTCATCGGATGCTTGCTCAGGTCGGCCAGCTTCGCGGCCGGCATCGTGATGCCGATGCGCTTCAGTTCGGACGAGAGCTGCGGCAGCTGGTGCGGTTGCCACTGGCCTTCGTCGGCAAAGGCGGGGGTCGCGGCGCCCAGGAGGGCGACAGGCAGGAAGATCGATTTGAACAAGACAACACCCTGGATGAAAAAAAGCAATGCGGGAGTATATCGCCGTTGTGTTGAAACCGTGGGAATTATGGCGTCGCGACGGCCGTATCGGTCGCGTCAACATTGCGTCACATTGGTCTGGCAAGATGCAATATTGTCGTTTTGCAAGACAGTCATACAAAGAAAGCATGCATTCATGACAAGCGAGGCGCCACTGTACCGACATACTGTCCTGTACTTGTGCCAGAGTTTCTTCATCAAGGACAACCGTGCAGAGTTGCTGCTGCATGCGCACAAATACGATTTCGACATTCGCTTCTTCAGCGAGCTGGCGCAGTATGTCGCCGCCGTCGACGCCGATCGCGGCAACAGCCTGTTCGTGATTGATCTCGATACCCTGCACAATATGCAGGCCGACCTGCACGATGCGCGCAAGACGCTGATGCTGGGTGAATTGCTCGCGCGCCTGCCGCCCGGCCAGCGGTATGTGTACCTGCAATCGAGTCGCCAGGGCAGCCGCTTTCTGCTGCAGCAGCGGCTCGTCGACAGCCATTGTCTGGCATACGCCGAAAAGCCGATCGCCAACGACGTGCTGGTCGACAAGCTGTTCAACCTGTTCGTGCAGAACAAGCGGGGCGACGCCGTCACACTGATCAAGCTTGGCCTGCCAGGAAGCCTCGATGCAGCGGCGCTGCGCGACCAGTGCATCGACGTCATTTACCACGCCGACCCGTCGACGCTGCACCTGCGCGTCAAGGAGCTGCAGCCTGACCTGGTGCTGATCCCCGACAGCGACTACCTGCGGGTGGACGCGCTGGCGCGTGTAATGCAAAAAAATATCGAGGCCGATCCGGTGCGTGAAATCGTGCTGCTGCAGCGGCGGCCCGACGACGCCCTGGCCCGGCGCGCACTGGGCGATGGCTTCGATGCGGTCCTGCCCGACACCGGTTCAGGCATGCTCGAAGCCCAACTGGCCAACCGCGCCGCCAAGATCCGCGTCAACAAGGATTTGATCGGCAAGGACCGCGCCACGGGCCTGCTCAACAAGGTCGGGCTGAGGCGCAAGACGCAGGACCTGATCCGCCAGGCCACGCTGGCCGGCACGCCGCTGGCATTCGGCGTCATCGACATCGACAAGTTTAAGACCATCAACGATACCTGGGGCCACCATTTCGGTGACATCGTCATCAAACGGCTATGCCTGTGCCTGGCGCCGCAGATGGGCGAGCGCGATCTGCTCAGCCGCTTCGGCGGCGAGGAATTCGTGGTGGTGTTCTGGGATTGCACGCTGGCGCAGGCCTGGCCCCGCCTGGATGCGCTGCGCGCTGCCTTCGGCGCCATTGCATTCCAGGTGGCGCCGGGCGACGAACGGCGCTTTTCGTTCAGCGGCGGCCTGGCCGCGTTTCCAGCGCAGCGCAGCGAAAACGAACTGTTCGTGCAGGCCGATGCGATGCTCTACACGGCCAAGCAGGATGGACGCAACCGGATTTGCCCGGCGCCGTGAGCTTAAGAGCGGTCGTCGGCCAGCTTGCACAGGCAGCGCCGTTCGAAGCTGTCCAGGCCATCGGTGACGAGGCTGTCGTCTTCTGCGACGACATGCGCATCGATCAGCAGGCGCAGCTTGGCGATCTGGTCGCCCCGCTCCAGCGCCCGGGCCAGCGCCGATGCGGCCGGCGTGCTGGACGTGGCGATGGCTTGCACGACATCCGGCGGGAACTCCCAGTGCGCCGCGATCGACGCCGACAGCCCCCGGCTGACGGCAAACAGCCGTGCGCCGAATTCGCTCGAGCCGGGAATCTTGCCCGCTTCGGCCGCGCGCTCGGCCAGGCGGAAGGCCACCAGCAAGCCCAGGTTCTGCATCAGGCCGGCCAGGTAGGCCTCGAACACGCCGGCAGCCATGCCCGGCGCCATGAGGCTCGACGCCAGCGCACACTTCTCGGCCTGGTGCCACACCAGCGGCGCGGCGTGGCGCGCAAAGCCGGTGTCGGCCATGCGAAGCAGCGGGCGGAACGCAATCCGCGCCAGCAGCATGCGCAGCCCGTTCTGACCAAGCATCAACAGCGCGGCATCGAGCGACTTGATGGGCTGCAGCGGGCGGTAATAGGCGCTGTTGGCCTCGCGGATCACCTCGGCTACCAGCACCGTGTCGCGCTCGACCGAGCGCGCAAGCGCGCCCTGCGACACCGTGTCGTCGGCCAGGTCGCGCAGCAGTTCCGGGATCAGTTCGGGAATGCGCGGCACCAGGCCGCTGGCCGCACCCGGGTCGAGCGCCAGCGTGCGCACCAGGTCGAGCAGGTGCTCTTCGACGTCGGGCGTGGCTTCGTAGCCGGCCGAGGCGGTCAGCCAGCGGTAATACGCAGCGTCGACCTGCACCGCAAGGTCGTGCGCCGGTTCGCCGGCCGGCGGTTCGTTTGCGTCAGGGGCCGGCGCCTTGTCGGCGCCCAGCATACGGTCAATCCATTTTTTCATGATGTCTGTCGGGCCTCGGATGCGTCATTGTAAGCCCTGGCGCGGCTCAATTGACAATCGCCGGCGCGCTGTTGCCATCGCCGGCGACCCAGCCGCCGCCCAGCGCCTGGATCAGCGCCACCGCCGCCGTCTGGCGGTCGGCCTGCACCTGCACCAGCTGGCGGCGCGCATTGAGCGCCGTGACCTGCGCCTGCACCACCTCGGTATAGCTCACCTGCCCCGCCTGGTAGCGGTTCAGGATCTGCTGTTCGACCAGGCCCGCCGCTTCCGCTGCCTCGACGCGCAACTGCTGCTGCTGCTCGAGCACACGGGTCGCGGCCAGGCCGTTCTCGACATCGGCGAACGCCGTCAGGACCACCTGGCGGTAGTTGGCCACGGTGGCCTGGTGGCGCGCCTCGGCGCCTTCGACACTGGCGCGCGTGGCGCCGGCATTGAACAGCGTCTGCGCCGCCGACAGGCCGAACGACCAGGCCGCGTTCGACAGCGAGAACAGATCGCCCACGCGGCTCGTGTTGTTGCCGTACGAAGCTGACAGCCCGAAGTTCGGGAAATAGGCCGAGCGCGCGATGCCGATGTCGGCATTGGCCACGGCCACATTGCGTTCGGCGGCAGCGATGTCGGGCCGGCGCTGGAGCAGCGTGGATGGCACGCCGGCCGGCACGGCCGGCACCACGACCTGCCACGGCGTGCTCGCCAGCCCAAAGCTCGACGGGCTCTGGCCGACCAGCACGGCAATGGCGTGTTCGAGTTCGGCGCGTGAACGCTGCAGGCCAAGCGCATCGCTGCGCGCCGTCGCCAGCTGCGTCTGCGCCTGCAGCACGTCCGAGCGCGCCGAGACGCCCGCTGCGAAGCGGTTCGACGTGATCTGCAGCACGCGCTCGTAGCCCTCGATGGTGGCCGTGAGCATGCCGATCTGGGCGTCGGTCTGGCGCAGCGAAAAGTAGTTGATCGCCAGCTCGCCGAGGGCCGCGAGGCGCACGCTGGCCAGGTCGGCGGCGCTGGCCTGGGCGCTGGCTTCGGCCGCGTCCACCGCGGTGCGCAGGCGCCCGAACACGTCCGGCTCCCAGCTCGCGCCGATCTGCAGGCGGTAGGCGCTGGCGGCGCCGCGGTTACTGTCGCCGCTGCCACCGCCGGCGCGATCGCCCCCGGCGCCAAGCGACACCACCGGGAACAGCGATGCGCGCTGCTGCGCGACAATGGAACGCGCCTGCGCATAGTTGGCCACGGCGACGGCGATGTTCTGGTTGGCCACCTCGACCTGGCGGCTGAGGCGATCCAGTTCGGGGTCGTTGAACAGCTGCCACCATGGACCGCGCTCGAGTGCGTCGGCGGGCGCGGCAGGCGCCCAGCCCGGCAAAGGCGCGTTGACGCCCTTGTACGATTCGGGTACCGGGCCGGCAGGCAGCGCGGCAGGCCGTTCATAGGCCGGACCGACGGCGCAGCCGCCAAGGCCGAGGGCCATGGCAAGGAGGGTCAGGCGCAGGGAAGCAGGGATTTGCATGGGCATCATGGTTTGGCGAGCGATGGACCGGCCCCCGGCGTCGGATCGACGTCGTGCGGATGGCGGGTCAACGCGTGTTCATCGGGTTTGCGGGTGCGCAGCTTGTCGAGCAGGACATACACGACCGGCGTGGTGAGGAGCGTCAGGAGCTGGCTGGCGACCAGGCCGCCGATGATGGCGATGCCCAGCGGCCGGCGCAATTCGGAGCCTTCGCCGAAGCCGATTGCCAGCGGCAGCGCCCCGAGCGCGGCGGCCAGCGTCGTCATCAGGATCGGGCGGAAGCGCAGCATGCAGGCTTCGCGTACCGCTTCCATTGCGGTGAGGCCCCGCGCGCGCTCGGCTTCCAGCGCGAAGTCGATGATCAGGATCGCATTCTTCTTCACGATGCCGATCAACAGGAACACGCCGATCAGCGCGATGATCGAGAACTCCATCTTGAACATCAACAGCGCCAGCACCGCGCCCACGCCCGCCGACGGCAGCGTCGAGAGCACGGTAATCGGGTGGATGAGGCTTTCGTACAGAATCCCGAGCACGATGTAGATGACGACGATGGCCGCGAGGATCAGCAGCGGCTGCTCCTGGCTCGATGCCTGCGCCGCTGCGGCCGTGCCCTGGAAGCTGCCGCGCACATTGATCGGCATGCCGATGTCGGCTTCGGCCTGGCGCACGGCTGCTTCGCCGTCGGTCAGCGTGAAGCCTTCGTTCAGGTTGTACGATACCGTGGTGGCCAGTTCGCCATCCTGGTGGCTGACCGAGGTCGCGGTCGCGCTCTCGGCGAAGCGGGCAATCGCCGACAGCGGCACCATCGTCGCGGCGTTGTCGGCAAGCGCCTGGCCACCGGACGGATCGCGCGCCGCCGTCAGGCTCGCGGTCGCCGAGGTCGCCGCGCCGGCAGCGCCGGCGGCGGCCGCCGTACCGGTGCTGGAAGAGACCACGTTCTCGCTCCCGCCGGCCGCCCGCGCCGGCACGTACACGTCCTTCAGCGCTTCGGGCGACTGCGCATACTTCTGCGCCACGCCCATCACCACGTGGTACTGGTTCAGTTCATCGTAGATGTTCGCCACCTGGCGCTGGCCGAACGCGTTATAGAGCGCATTGGTGACGTCACGCGTGGTGATGCCCATGCGCGCCGCGCTTTCCTTGTCGATCGTGACGTAGGTTTCCACGCCGTTCTCGGCCTGGTCGGTGTCGACGTCGACCAGCGCGGGCTGCCCTTTCATGGACTCGGCAAGTTTGGCGGCCCACTGCTTGAGGTCTTCCGCGTTGTCGCTCTTGAGCGTGTACTGGTAGGTCGAGTTGCTCGAACGCCCGCCCATGCGCAAGTCCTGCACCGGATTCAGGAAGATCGTGATGCCGGTGACCTTGGCCAGTTGCGGACGCAGGCGCGCGATCACGGCCTGCGCCGCGACATCGCGCTCGCTCACCGGTTTCAGGTTGACGAACATGAAGCCGCCGCCGGCCCGCCCGCCGCCCGTGAACGCCACGACCGTTTCAACGGCCGGATCCTTGCGGATGATCTCAACGAGCTGGTAAATCTTCTTCTGCATCGCCTGCGACGAGATGCTCTGGTCGGCGCGGATGCCGCCATTCATCTGGCCGGAATCCTGCTGCGGGAAGAAGCCCTTCGGCGCATTGGTGAACAGGTAGATGTTCAGGCCGACCGTAAACAGCAGGATGATCATGACCAGCACCTTGCTGGCCAGCGCCCAGTCCAAGGCATGCTCGTAGACGCGCAGCACGCGCGCAAAGCCGCCTTCGGACCAGCGCGCAAGGCGCCCCGGCTTCTTGTCCTTGTCTTCGGGACGCAGCAGCCAGGCGCACATCATCGGCGTCGTAGTCAGCGAGATCACGAGCGAAATCAGCACCGCAGCCGACAGCGTGACAGCAAATTCACGGAACAGGCGGCCCACCTGCCCACCCATGAACAGCAGCGGGATGAACACGGCCACCAGCGACAGCGAAATCGACAGCACCGTGAAGCCCACTTCACGCGCGCCGAGCAATGCGGCCGCCATGCGGTCCATGCCGTTCTCGATATGGCGCGCCGTATTTTCCAGCACCACGATGGCATCGTCGACGACAAAGCCGGCCGCCACCGTCAGCGCCATCAGCGACAGATTGTTCAGCGAAAAGCCCAGCGCATACATGACGCCGAAGGTGCCCAGCAGCGAGACGACTGTGGCCACCGCAGGAATCACCGTGGCGCGCAGGCTGCGCAGGAACACGCTGACCACGGCCACCACCAGTACGATCGACAGCACCAGCGTGAATTCGATCTCGTGCAGCGAGGCGCGGATCGAGTTGGTGCGGTCCGACGCGATCGCCAGCTGGATGTCCCCTGGCAGCTGCGCCTGCAGCGACGGCAGCAGGTCGCGGATGCCGTCGACGGTTTCGATGACGTTGGCGTCGGGCTGGCGCGTGACCAGCACGATGACGGCGGGCTGGCCGTTGAACAGGCCCAGCGTGTAGATGTTCTCGGGCCCGTCGAACACGGTCGCCACGTCGGACAGGCGCACGGCGGCGCCATTGCGCCACGCGACCACGAGGTCCTTGTAATCGGCGGCGCTGCGGCCATCGCCGCCAGCGGGCTGCGAATAGATCTGCAGGCGGTTGCCGTTGCTGTCGATCTCGCCCTTGGGGCGGTTCGGGTTGGTGGCCTGGATCGCGGCGCGCACGTCCTCGGCCGACACGCCATAGCGGTTCAGCGAATACGGCACCAGCTCGACGCGCACGGCCGGCAGCGAGCCACCGCCGATTTCAACTTCGCCCACGCCCTTGACCTGGGCCAGGCGCTGCTGCACGAGATTCGAGACCGATTCGAAAATCTCGGCGGGCGCCTTGGTTTTGGACGTCAGCGCCAGGATCAGCACCGGCGCATCCGACGGGTTGGCTTTACGGTAGGTCGGATTGCTGCGCAGCGTGGCCGGCAGGTCGGCGCGCGAGGCGCTGATCGCCGCCTGCACTTCGCGCGCGGCGGAATCGATCTGGCGATTCAGTTCGAACTGCAGGTTGATCCGGGTGGAGCCGGTACCGCTGCTGGAGGTCATTTCGTTGACGCCGGCAATCGCGCCCAGGCGCCGCTCGAGCGGCGTGGCCACGCTCGACGCCATCGTGTCAGGGCTGGCACCCGGCAGCGAGGCCGACACCGAAATGGTCGGGTAATCGACCTGGGGCAGCGGCGCCACCGGCAGCACGAAGAACGCGGCGATGCCGGCCAGCGCGATGCCGATGGTCAGCAGGACCGTGGCGATCGGCCGTTCGACGAAGGGGCGCGACAGGTTCATGCGCCCGCTCCCTCGGTCTTGTGCGGGGCGTTGCCCGTCAGGCGCCGCGCGGTGCGGTCAAACGCCAGGTAGATCACCGGCGTGGTGAATAGCGTCAGGAGCTGGCTCAGGACCAGGCCACCGAACATCGCCAGGCCCAGTGGGCGGCGCAGTTCGGCGCCCTCGCCCGTGCCCAGCATCAGTGGCACCGCCGCGAACAGCGCCGCCAGCGTCGTCATCAGGATCGGGCGGAAGCGCAGCAAGGCCGCCTGGCGGATTGCGTCCAGTGGCGATTTGCCTTCTTCACGCTCGGCCTCGATCGCGAAGTCAATCATCATGATCGCGTTCTTCTTGACGATGCCGATCAACAGGATCATGCCGATGATGCCGATCACGCCCAGCCCCTGACCGCTGACCCACAGCGCCAGCAGCGCGCCCACGCCGGCCGACGGCAGCGTCGACAGGATGGTCAGCGGGTGGATATAGCTTTCATACAGCACGCCCAGCACGATGTAGACGCAAACAACGGCTGCCATGATCAGCCACAGCTGATTCGACAGCGACGACTCGTAGGCGCCGGATGCGCCCAGGAACGTCATGCTGACCGACGCCGGCATCCCGATGTCCACCGCGGCGGCGCGAATTGCAGCCACCGCATCGCCCAGCGAGGCACCGGCTGCGGTATCGAAACCGACCGTGGCGGCCGGGTACTGCGCCACGTGGATCACCTGCAGCGGCGCCTGGCGTTCAGTGATCGTGGCCACCGCCGACAGGGGCGTCGACTGGCCCGAGCCGGTACGCAGTTGCAGCCGGCCCAGGGCGGCGATCGACATCGCCTCGTCCCGCTGCGCTTCCAGAATCACGCGATATTGGTTGGTCTCGGTGAAGATGGTCGAGACGATGCGCTGGCCAAATGCGCTGTAGAGCGCATCGTCAATGGACGCCGCCGTGATCGACAGGCGCGACGCCGTGTCGCGGTCGATGTCGATGAAGGCGGCGGCGCCGGTCGCGCCGGCATCGGTCACGGCCGTGCGCAGCTCGGGCAAGGTGCCGATCTTGGTCGTGAGCTTGCGCGCCCATGCGTTGACCAGCTCCGTATCGGCGCCTTCGACCGAGAAGCGGTACTGGGTCGGGCCGCTTTCGGCGTCGATCGTCAAGTCCTGCGTCGGTTGCAGGAACAGCTGCAGGCCCGCCACATTGGCGACACGCTCGCGCAGGCGCAGCATGGTGTCGGCCTGGTCGCCGCGGTCGGCCTTCAGGTTGATCAGCATGGTGCCGGTATGGAGCATCGTGTTGTTGGCTGCGTCGACGCCCACATACGACGCGACCGACTCGACCGCCTCGTCCTGCATGATGCGGCGCGCTGCTTCCTGCTGCAGCTTGGCCATATCTAGGTACGAGATCGACTGGCGTGCCTGCACGCGCGCCTGGAGCTGGCCGGTGTCCTGGGTCGGGAACAGGCCTTTCGGGATGATCGTCCACATCACGGCGGTCAATACCACCGTAGCCAGGGCCACCAGCAGGGTCAGGCCCTGGCGCTTCAGCACCCAGCCCAGCATCACGTCGTAGCGCGCGATCACGCGGTCGAAGAAGGCCTGGAACTTGACGGCAAAGCGGCTCGGCTTTTCATTTTCGTGACTGCGCAGCCAGCGCCCGGCCATCATCGGCACGAGCGTGAGCGACACCACACCCGAGATCAGGATCGTGATGGCCAGCGTGACGGCAAATTCGCGGAACAGGCGCCCCACCACATCGCCCATGAACAGCAGCGGGATCAGCACGGCGATCAGCGAGACGGTCAGCGAAATGATCGTGAAGCCGATCTGCGTGGCGCCCTTGATCGCGGCGGCCATCGGGGCTTCGCCTTTTTCAATGTAGCGCGCGATGTTCTCGATCATGACGATCGCATCGTCGACGACAAAGCCGGTGGCGATCGTCAGCGCCATCAGCGACAGGTTGTTCAGGCTGTAGCCGAGAAGGTACATCACGCCGAAGCTGCCGATCAGCGAGATCGGCACGGCCAGGCTGGCAATCACGGTCGCGCGCAGGTCGTGCAGGAACGCGAAAATCACCAGCACCACCATGATCACCGCCAGCACCAGCTCGATCTGCACGTGCTTGACCGAGGCGCGAATGCCCGTGGTGCGGTCGCTCAGCACGTCCATGCGCAGCGCGCTTGGCAGGCCGGCCTGCAGTTCGGGCAGGCGCGCCTTGATCGCGTCAACGGTGGCGATGACGTTCGCGCCCGGCTGGCGCTGCACGTTCAGGATGATCGCCGGCTTCATGTTTGCCCAGGCGCCCAGGCGCACGTTCTCGGCGCTGTCGACGACCTTGGCCACCTCGAGCAGCTTGACCGGCGCGCCGTTGCGGTAGGCGACGATCAGGTTCTGGTAGTCGGGCACCGTGACCAGCTGGTCGTTGGCATTGATCGCGTACGAGCGCGTCGGGCCGTCGAAGCTGCCCTTGGCGCTGTTGGCGTTGGCGGCGGTGATCGCGGTGCGCAGCGTGTCGAGGCCCAGGCCATACGATGCGAGGGCGTCGGTATCGGCCTGGATGCGCACGGCCGGCCGCTGGCCGCCCGACAGCGACACCTGGCCCACGCCGGACACCTGGCTGATCTTCAGGGCCAGGCGCGTGTTGACGAGGTTCTGGACTTCGGTCAGCGGCAGCGTGTCGGACGTGATCGCGAGCGTGAGCACCGGCGCGTCGGCCGGATTGACCTTGGCGTAGACCGGCGGCGCCGGCAGGTCGGTCGGCAGCAGCGAGCCGCCGGCATTGATCGCGGCCTGGACTTCCTGCTCGGCCACGTCGAGCGTCTCGCCCAGTGCGAACTGCAGCGTGACCATCGACACGCCGGCGGCGCTGGTGGAACTCATGCGGGTCAGGCCGGACATCTGGCCGAACTGGCGTTCGAGCGGCGCGGTGACGGTGCGCGCCATGACTTCGGGGCTGGCGCCCGGATACAGCGTCTGCACCTGGATGGTCGGGAAGTCGACCTGCGGCAGCGCGGCCAGCGGCAGGAAGCGGTAGCCCACCAGGCCGGACAGCACGATCGCCAGCATCAGGAGGGCCGTGGCGACCGGCCGCTGGATGAAGGGGGTCGAGGGACTCACGCGTTGCTCCCGTGCGCCGGATACGGCACCATCATTGCGGTGCTCCCCGCGCTGGCCGGCCTGCGCCTTCGCGCCCGCCCTGCCCCGCGCCACGCGCGCCGCCCGGCTTGTCGCCCGGCAGCACGACGCTCGCGCCATCGCGCAGGCGGTCGGCGCCTTCCGTAATCACCTGCTCGCCCGCTTTCAGGCCGCTGGCGATCTGCACCTTGTCCACGGTCGCCTGCCCGCGTTTGACGGTGCGCAGCGACACGGTGCGCTTGGCGGCGTTGAGCACGTAGACGAAGTCGCCGTCGGTACCATGGCGCAGCGCCGTGACCGGCACCTGCACGGCATTCTGGATCGTGTTGACGGTCAGGCGCAGGTTGACGAACTGGCTCGGGAACAGCTTGCCATCCGTGTTGGTAAAGCGAGCCTTGGCGCGCACGGTGCCGGTCGACGTATCGACCTGGTTGTCCAGCGCGATGAAGCTGCCCGTGGCCAGCGCGTCGGTGCGGGTGCGGTCCAGCGCGGTGGCCGGCAGCTTCGCACCCTGCGTGATGCGCTGCTGCAGCACCGGCAAGCCGTCCTGCGGCACCGCGAATTCGACGTCGATCGGCGCCAGCTGCGTGATCACGGCGATGCCGGCGGTGTCACCGCTGCCCACCAGGTTGCCCACGTCGACCGTGCGCAGGCCGACGCGTCCGCCAATCGGTGCGCGCACCGTGGCGTAATCGAGATTGAGCTGGGCCGTGCCTTCATTGGCGCGGTCGATCGTCGCCGTGCCTTCGAGCTGCTTGACCAGCGCGGCTTGCGTGTCGACTTCCTGGCGCGCGATCGAATCCTGTTCGAGCAGCGTCTGGAAGCGCTTGAGCGTCACACGCGCGCTGTCGAGCTGCGCTTCATCGCGCTGGCGCTGGCCGCGCGCCTGCAGCAGCGCCATCTGGAACGGGCGCGGGTCGATCGTCGCGAGCACCTGGCCCGGCTTGACCAGCTCACCTTCGGTAAAGTGGATCTTCTGGACCACGCCCGAGACCTGCGGACGCACCGTCACGATCGCGGCCGGCACCACGGTGCCCAGCGCTTCGAGCGTGACCGGAATGTCGGCCACCGTTGCGGTGGCGACACCGACCGTCGTCGCCGGGCCGCCCCGTCCACCGCCGGGGCCACGACCACCGCCGCCACCACCGCCAGGCCCGCCTGCCGACATGCCCGGGCCGCCCGGGCCGCTGGCAGGTGCCGGGTTGATCAGCGTCCAGGCCATGTAGCCCAGGGCGGCCATCGACAGCACGGCGATGGCTCCGCCAATGACACGGGTGCGCTTCTTGCGCGGCGGGCGGCTGGTGGCGGGAGGGATCGGAGAATGCTGGTCCATGCTTGTCCTTGTCGATTTTTTTTGTCGATGCGAGCTACGCACTACTACTCACGACGACTGTAGCATGCGAATTTCGCATGGAATGTTTCGTAACGTACATAGAATACCGGGCGAACCGGCCTTGAAACGGCACCCTGCCATTCCGCTTAACACCGATTTACACGGTTAGCCCCTGAATGACGGCCGTAAACGGCAAACGGGCGCAACACCAGGGTGTTGCGCCCGTCCCGCCTTTGTCTCAATCAGTTACAAAGTCGCTACATGTGGACCATGCGCGCTACCGTGCTTTACCAGTTGCCGCAGAAGCAGTGC
>Ga0308157_10003706_pt1 | contig 21655 bp, 13 predicted proteins | sample PhyBR1_FD_201035 | JGI IMG/M metagenome (GOLD analysis project Ga0308157, IMG submission 201035) | Phyllosphere microbial communities from UC Gill Tract Community Farm, Albany, California, United States - DLSLB.R1 | ecosystem: Host-associated > Plants > Phyllosphere > Unclassified | place: USA...
CCCATTCGAAAATAGACAGAAAAACGACCAGCTCCAGAACGGCTACGGAAAAATAAGCGACGGCTGCTCCGATCGGAGTCGCCAACAACGGATCGATAAACGTGTTCATTGAGTTTGAGACCTCGTTCCTTCCGTTAGTTGAGCTCAGCCACGGTTACCCCGTTGCCGCCCTCGCCATAGTTACCCAACCGGTATGACTTGACGAGCTTATGACGACGCAAATGCTCTTGGATACCCGTACGCAAAATGCCCGTTCCTTTGCCGTGAATCAGATACACTTGACCCATATTCGATAAGAACGCTTCATCGAGGAAGCGATCCGTCTCGATTAAAGCCTCTTCCAGATTCGTGCCCCGCAGATCCAATTCGGAGCGCGTGCTGTCATCCTTGGTGCGTTTGACCGCCGTAACCGGCTTTTGCTTCGGCGCGGTAACCGGAGCCGCTTGCACGCGTTCGAGCGAGTCGAGCGACACCTTCATTTTCATGATGCCCACCTGTACCAGCGCATCTTTGCCGTCCAGCTCGATGACGTGCCCGCGTTGCCCCAGATTTGCCAAAATGACTTCGTCGCCGGCTCCGATTTTTTGCGCGGCTTTCGCTCCGGTCGGTTTTTTGACCTTTTTCGCGCGAGCTTCAGGCTCGGCTTGGTCAAGCTGCCTGCGCGCCGCGATCAGTTTATGCTCCTTGACCGAAGCCCCTTCTTCCATCGCTAGACGGCGCAGCTCGGATACGACCTCGTCGGCTTCCTTGCGCGCTTTGGCGATGATGTCTCGCGCTTCGTTCTCGGCTTTTTCGAGTCTGGCTTCGCGCTGGGCTTCCTGCTTCTCCAACTCGCGTTCGTGCCGGGCACGCAGTTCTTCCATCTCGCGGCGCAGACGCTCGGCTTCTTCGCGCTCCGCTTCCGCCCCGAGCCGGTTTTCTTCCAGCGCGCTGATCATGTTCTCGACGCGCAGGTCTTCTTCTTTGACCTCGCCGCGGGCAAAGCTCAAGATTTTGCCCGGCAGTCCCAGACGCTCCGCGATCGCGAACGCGTTGCTTCGTCCCGGCACGCCGACCAGCAGTCGGTACGTCGGGCTGAGCGTTGCCACGTCGAATTCCATGCTTGCGTTGATGACGCCGTCTCGCTCGTACGCATAAGCTTTTAGCTCGCTGTAGTGGGTCGTGGCGACCATGCGACAGTTGAACTGGTGAATATATTCCAGAATCGCGATCGCCAGCGCCGAACCTTCCGCAGGGTCCGTGCCGGCGCCGACTTCGTCGAGCAAGACGAGGCTTTTCGGCGTCATGTCTTTCAGAATGCGGATAATGTTCGTCATATGGCTGGAGAAGGTACTGAGACTTTGCTCGATGCTCTGTTCATCGCCGATATCGGCGTAAATCGCGTCGAACACGCAAAGTTCGCAACCCTCATCGGCCGGCACGAACAAGCCGGACATCGCCATCATGCTGAGCAAACCGATTGTTTTTAACGTAACCGTCTTACCGCCCGTATTCGGTCCCGTCACGATGATGCTGGAAAAGTCTCCGCCCAGCTCGACGTCAAGCGGAACGACGGCTTTCGCGTCGATCAGCGGGTGACGGCCTTTACGAATGCGCAAATAGCCGCGATCGTTCATGGTCGGCTCGGTAGCTTTCATCCGGTGAGCCAGACGTCCCTTTGCAAAAATAAAGTCCAACTGCGCCAACACGTCTACGTCGTACGCCAGCAGATCTGATTGTTCGCCGACGGCTGCCGTCAGCTTTTGCAAAATGATCTCGACTTCTTGAATCTCGCGCAGCCTCGTCTCGCGCAGCTTGTTGTTCATCGCGACAATCGCTTCCGGCTCGATGAACATCGTCGCGCCCGAGCTGGATTGGTCGTGCACGATCCCGCCGAAGTGCGAGCGGTACTCGGACTTCACCGGAATAACGAAGCGGTCGCCGCGGATCGTGATCAACTGATCCTGAAGCATTTTCGCTACGCTGGACGAACGGATCATCGACTCCAGCTTTTCGCGGATACGGGATTCCCCGCCTCGCAGCTCGCGCCGGATATTGGCAAGCGTCGGGCTGGCGGAATCCATCACTTCGGCGGATTCGCCGATGCACGAATTGATAAGACGCTCCAGCTCTTTTTGCTCCGAGATCAGCTCGGCAAGCCCGTCAAGAAGCTCAACCGGATGCTCCTCGTGCACGGTCTGGATAAACCGGCGCAAACGACGCGAACCGTACAGCGTCGTTGCGATGCCGAGCAGCTCGTGCGGGTTCAGCATGCCGCCGATTCGCGCGCGCTGCACGGCCGGACGGATATCGACGATGCCGCCGAACGGCGGAGATCCTTTCAAACGGTCGACGTGAAACGCTTCGTGCGTCGCTTGAAGCAGCTTCTGTACCGACGACAGGTCGGTATCCGGCTTCAATGCGCGCGCGGCTTCTTTGCCGAGCGACGTCTGCGCCTGATCGGCCAGCGCGCTCGAGATGCGTTCATATTGCAATATTTCGAATATTTTATCGTTCAAGAACGTGACAACTCCTTATCGGTTCTGGAGCCTGGACTTGCGCTCCGTCCCTTGATTATAGCGGATTCCTATCGGCGAAACCATGATCGCGTGCCGATGCTTCTCGGCAGACGAAAGCCCTCCCGCGTTCGGCGTCGCCGGGTTTTGGGGAGGGACTGCCGATTCTGAACTTTTCTTCTATGGATGTTCTATCGCCTTTGCTGAGCAATATCCCGGCCCGCTTCATACTGCTCCACTCGATTTTTGCCCGAGCGCTTGGCGCGATACAATGCAGCGTCGGCTTTGCTGAACATCTTTTCCGCCGTATCCTCCGGTTCGTATGTGCATAACCCCACGCTGACCGTAACCGGATGATTTCCCATGTACGAATAGTTGGCACTTTCTACAGCAGCACGGATTCGCTCTGCATACTCCGCCGACTCCTCGATACTTTTCTCCGTAAAAATAACCGCGAACTCTTCGCCTCCGTACCTGGCGGCAAAATCATTCGGCGAGATATTCATGCCGAGCCGGATCGAGACCTCTTTAAGCACCAAATCGCCGATCAGATGACCGTACGTATCATTAATCTTTTTGAAATTGTCGATATCGAACACGGCTACCTGAATTTGCAATCCGTTTCGCCGGCTCTGATCGACCAAATCTTCGAGATACTCGTAAAACGTGACATGATTGTACAACTGAGTTAAAGCGTCCGTCTTGAGCATCCGCTGGGAAACGGCTTTGTCGACGAGCATATCCTGTTGGGACTGCGTTAACTGTTCAACTTGTCTGCCGATCTCGATTGCGCGAACAAGCACCGTGCGTCCCAGAATCAACGAGGCGACCAGCATGAACGCCGTAAGCAAAAACTCCTCGATGCTTCGTTGATAAAACAATCGCTCTACGGCGAAATAAAATACCGTATAGATGGCGATATTCAGCGCGCCGAACACATCCATCAGCTTGCGGTCAAAGTAAATCAGCGGGACAAACATGGGAAGAATGAGCAAAATGCCGGGCGCATTCTCCATGTATACGCCCAAGTTCAAGTAATTGACGTAAGCCAGCGTCAAACTGACGCCGACCACAACCTGCCTTCCGTAACGGCGCAGCCGCACATACAACACTTCGCCCAGGCCGGCAATCAGCAAAACCATGAGGCTTCTGCCTATAAGCAACCCGACGTCGCGCTGCGTTTCAGTGCCTCCGCCCGAGAAGAAGTAGCTTACTTCCACAGCCAATACCATGGCCGCCACGATCCAATAGGCGTTAAGAATCTGCCGGTTCAGATTATCGACATTACCCATGATTCACCCTAATGCTGCTCCTGCTCCAGCAATTCCATCCATTCGTTATATTCCTTGCGCAGGGCCGCATGCTCCTCCTGAAGTCGGGCATATTCCCGTTCGGCCGCTTCGCGCTTATCTTTATCCAATTCCCGTTCGACATGAAGAACGCGAAGCTGGTGGGAAAGAACTTCATATTGCTCCGTCACCTGCCCTAGTTCGTTTTGCAGTCGTTCACGCTGCGCATCTTCGCTTAATACGCCGCTCTCGGAAGCCAAGAGCCGTTGTTCAAGCTTCGACTTTTCCTCGTCCCATGCAAGCCGGCGTTCCTTAAGCTCTTCCAACTCGGATTGCAAACGACGGGCCTGTCCGTTAAGCTCCTGAACGGACTTTTCTGCCATAAGAAGTTCGCTTCGCAGATTGCTGTTCTCATTTCCTTTTTGCGCTTCGCGCACCGCAGCCTCTTCCAGCTTGCGTTCTGCCGCATTCTTTTGCTTGGTCAACAACCGCTCACGCTCGTTCAACTCTTCCAGCTCGCGACGCTGACGCGCGGTCTCGATCCGCCACGATGCTTCGCGGCCGCCAAACTCTGCGACGCGAGAAGAAAATCGTTCGCGTTCTTCTTGCCATTTCTTCTCGGCCTCCAGAAGATCATTCGTCTCCTGCTCGGCTGCTTCCAAAGCTTCCGTAGTACGCAATCGCGCTTCGCGCTCTCCTTGCAATTCGCCCTCAAGCCCTGCCACTTGCGTTTCCAGACCTGCAACGCGTTCGCTCGATGCAGCTGCGGCCCGGCGAATATCCGCCAATTGCGCAATCAGATCTTGTTCCCTGCGTTCCGCAACGTCGCTGCGATCGCGGGAAGCCGACAATTCCTGTTTCAGCACGGCATATTCCCGCGCGCGCTCTTCCTCGCCCGACGCCAGAGCTTCAAGAGCGCGTTCCAACTCTTCCTTTTGTCGGCGCAGGCCACGCGCCTGCTGCTCCAAGTCGCCAACAAGCCGCTCTTGGCGATCTCTTTCTTCGTTCCATGCGGATTCGCGACCTGCATACTGCTCCAATTCGCCGGACAAGTCGGACAATTGTTCTTCCAGTTCAGCCAGGCGGCCTTGCAGTCCATTCACTTCGGCTGACAGTTCGCCATTTCTCCAAGCAATGGAATCGCGATCGCTGCGGATCTGATCCAACTCTTCCTGCACGCGGTCCCGAAGAACCGCTACCTCGCGCTCGCGTTCTTCAGCTTCGCCCAACCGACCGATCAACGCATCTCGTTCATGCAAAGCGGATTCGATGCGTTCGTGCAGCGTCGCAATCTCGGATGCCGCTGCACGTCCGGCTTCTTCAAGCAAATCAAGCCGTGCGGCTGCCGCAGACAATTCGGTCTCCAGTCGTGACTTAGTCTCTTCCAAACGAGCGGATTTATCATTCAGACGCGCCTCGCTATCGTTCAGTTCGCGAATGCGTTCTTCCAATCGCGACCGTGTTTCATCAAACTCTTCGCTGCGCGCGGACAATTCCGCTTCAAGAGATTGCTTTTCGTTTCGCAGCCTTTCAATCAGGCCTAATGATTCCTCCAGACGCTGTTCGACTTCCGCTTTGCCTTCAGCCAAAGTCAGAGCCTCAGTGCGAACAGTCTCCAATTCAGCTTCCAGCGCACGTTTCTCGGCTTCAAGAGCATCGGCGCTTTCTCCCATAGCCGCCAAGCGAAGCTCCAGCGAATCTTGCATGTCCGCAAGACGTCTGGATGTTTCCCGTTCGCTTTGAAGCTCGATATCGCGCGCATCGCGCTCTTCTTCGACCTGAGCAATGCGCGTCCGAAGTTCTTCGGCTTCCTGGCCCTGCTTACGCAGGTCGCCTTCCAACGCACGCTCGCGTCCGATCAGTTCATTCAGCTCTTCTTCGAGTCGAACCGCTTCACCTGTCAGATATTCTTCGCTGCCGCTCAGTTCAGCCACACGCGATTCCAGACGCAAACGCTCTTCTTCAAGCTTGGCTGCGCGCTCTTGCGTTTCAAGAAGCTTCGCTTCCAATTCCGCAATTTGCGCGCCGCGTTCCAGAGCTTCCTGCTCTTGGCTCGAGCGCAGAACTTGCCAAGCCTGCTCGGCTTGAACGTATTCGTCCAGTTGAGCACGCAACGCCGAACCTTCCGCTTCCGCTCCGGTCAAGCTGCCGCGCAAATCGGACAATTCGTTTTCGAGTTCCGATTTTTGCGCTGCCAGTGATTCCAATTCGCTTTCGAGACGGCTGCGCTCACTGCTAACCGTATCCAGTTCGGCAGTCAGTCGTTCTTTCGATTCGCCTAAGCTCATCCATTCATTTTCTAACTCTTCTTTTTCGGCAGATAAAGATTCCAATCGACCTTCGAGAGCCAACTTATCACGGTTGAGCGCTTCGGCTTGTTCTTCGAGCAGACTCTTTTCCTCTTGGATATTTCTCAATTCGTCTTCCAGGCGACGCGCGGTTTCGTTTGCCGCTTGCAGGTCCGCTTCCAGGCGATTTTTCTCCGTCGATACGGAGGCAAGGTCAGCTTCAAGACGTTGCTTGTCGGCTCCTTCCGCTTCCAGATCCTGTTGAATGCGAAGTTTATCGGCAGCAGCCGCACCCAATTCGCTTTCAAGACGCACTTGTTCGCCTGTTGCTGCTTCAAGCTCGCCCGCAAGACGCGTATTGGACATTCCAAGCGCTTCCAATTCGCTTTGAAGCCGCTTGGATTCTTCTTCGCGGCTCGCAAGCTCTTCTTTCAAATGCCCGCGGGAAGCTTCAGCTTCCTCAAGCAGTGATTCAAAAGCTGTTTTCTCATCCATCCAAACGCGTTCTTGCTCTTGCCAGAATTCCAACTTCGCTGAAAGTTCGGCATTCTCGGCTGCCATTACAACTTCGGCTTCCGCAAGTTCAGTCGTACGACGTTCAAGCTTTTCATGCTCGCTCTGGCGCTCGCCAATTTCCAGACGCAGACGTTCCTGCTCTTCGCGCAGATCCCGTTCCGTTTCCTTCAACTCGGCAAGCCCTGCTTCCAGCTCGGTACGGCGGGCTTCTTCTGCTGCTTCGCGATCATGCAGTTCTTCCAAACGAGCCCGCGCCTCTTCATAACGCTCGGACAATTCATGTTCGCGGCTTCTCGTTTCATTCAGCTCCGACTCCAGACGCGCATGTTCCTCGCTCCAGATGCCTTCGCCTTCTTCCAGCTCGCTTACGCGCGCTTCCAACTTCGAACGGGTTTCGCTCGCGGCGAGCATGGCTTCATCCAATTCGGAGACGCGAAGCCGGGCCTGCTCGCTTTCAGCTTGAAGCTCCTGCTCGCTCGAACGCGAACTTGCCAGTGCTTCGTTCAGTTTTTGATTTTGGGCTTCGGCGCGAACAAGAGATTGTTCCAACTCTACAACTCGTGATTCAAGTTGCGTTCGCAGTCCCTGAAGACGCGCTTCTTCTTCGCGCAGCAAGCCTAATTCCAGTTCCAGCTCTTCGAGGCGCGAATCGCCGGTCGATAACCGTTCGCGCAGTTCTTCGCCTTTGCGCTCCAGATCGGACGCCAGCTCGCGGCTTTCGACTAAGGCAGCCTGATCGCGATCGAGCTCCAGGCGAACCGCTTTCAGTTCGCCGGACAGACTCTCGTTCGTTTTACGTTCCGCAAGCAGCTTCTCGTTCGCCGTCTTGAGCGCCTGGCCGGATTCGGCGCCGGACTTCTCCGCCTCGCTCAGTTTAGTCTCCAACTGCTTCTTCAATCCGTTCAACCGTTCCAACTCGTCGTTCGCGCGCTGGATTTCCTGCTTGCGAGTCTCCAGTTCCTTTTCCGCTTCAGTCAATCTGGCATTCTCCGCACGAAGCTCGTCAGCGGCCAGCATATCCGCTTCGCGCTGCTCGCGAAGTTCTTCCAATTCCGCCTCAATCACTTCCGACTTCGCCGAAGCTTCGTCCAGGCGTCCTTGCAGATCCTGATTCATCACATTCGTCTCCGCCATATTGACCGCAGCCAACACCGCAATCCGAACCGTGTCCAAGCGCGGATGCCCGGTCGCGATCGCGATCATGCGCTCGTCGACCAAACGGGCTACGCGTTTGACATACTCTTGGCTGCTTCCGAAAATTTTGTAGGACGTTCCGTAAATTTCCACGCTGACTGTTTTCCGTTCTTCAGCCATCTTCGCCCGCTCCTCTCCATAAGTTCAATAATCTATTGCAAGGCAGGCGTGACCCGACTTGCCGGCGTTCAGTCGCCTTTTCATTTCATTGCCTCGTTCAATCGCTTCATTATAAAACATTAGCTCTATCAGGTTAAAACGCCCCGGCAAGGCAAAAGTTGCTCGAGCCTTCGAAGCCGATACGAGCCTACGGCCAAAAACCGCACCCTTCTTTAGAGACCCGGACCACTGAACGGACCGGATTTCTAAAGAATTCGATGCGGTTTTGCTCTTCTCCTGCCGGAACCTGCTTACTTTCTCAATTCCGCGGCGAAAGTTTGTTCCAACTGAGTCACGACGTTTTGCTGAGCTGCCGCAACTTCTTCGTCTGTCAACGTACGCTCCGCATGGCGGTACGTAAGAGCAAGCGCAACGCTTTTCTTGTCCGAAGCGACGCGATCGCCCGTGTAGACGTCGAATACGCTGACGTCTTCCAACAGATCCCCTGCGGATTGACGTACGACTTCGATCAGTTTCCCTGCTTCAAGCGCCAGGTCCACGACGACGGCAATATCGCGCTGCGCGGACGGATAACGCGGCAGATCGCGATATTCGATCTCCGGCGTCGCGCTTGCGTACAGTTCGTCCAGGCAAATCTCGGCCGCATACGTATCGTCGAGATCGTAATCCCGTTGCAGCTGCGGATGAAGTTGTCCCAGCACGCCGATCCGTTTGCTTGGCGCGCTTGTCAGATAGAGCGATGCGGAACGTCCCGGATGGAAGCCGTCCGGCGCGTCGGCGCGGAATTCCGCTTGAAGTCCCAGCTCGTCCAATACGGCTTCGACCGCGCCCTTCAAGTCGAAGAAGTCGACTTTGCGCGATGCCGCTCCGACCGTACCGTCTGCGCGATTGCCCGTAAGCAGCAGCCCCAGCATGGTCAGTTCAACGGGTTGCACCGTCACTTTTTGCTCGCTGGCGTGGAAGACTTTGCCGATCTCGAAGAAGGACAGATTCGCATTTTTGCGGTTGCGGTTGTACTGCGCCGATTCCAAAAGCAGCGGCACGAGGCTCGTGCGCAGCACGCTGCGATCTTCGCTCATCGGCATCGCCAGCGGAACCGCATGAGTACCTGCCGAGAAGGCGGTGAAACGCTGCGTGTTCTCCGGGCGGGTGAACGAGTACGTGATCGCTTCGTGGAATCCGCCGTGCGTCAGCGTACGGCGCGCCGAATAACGAACCGCCTGCGATTTCGTGTACGCGCCCGGCGTCGTCGGTCCTTCGATCACGGTCGTCGGAATGTTATCGTAGCCGTGGATACGGGCCGCTTCTTCGATCAGGTCGACGTCGCGCGTAATGTCGCCGCGGCGCGTCGGCACCTGCACGTCGATGATGTCCTGCGCGCTGTCCGCGCATTTGAAGTTCAATCTCGCGAAGATCGCTTTGACTTCCAGCATCGAAATGTCCGTACCCAGGTAGGCGTTCAGCTTCGATAGGGACAGCGAAATTCTTTTCTCCTGAATTTGGCCGCTGCGCTGCTCGACAATACCATGCGCGACCGAACCGCTCGCATGGCGTGCCAGCAGCAGCGCCGCGCGATCCAGTGCCGCGATAACCGCAGACGGATCAACTTCTTTTTCAAAACGCAGGCTTGCTTCAGAACGAAGACCCAGCTTTCTCGATGTCTTGCGTACCGAAGAACCGGAGAATTTCGCCGATTCCAAAGCGATGTTTACGGTCGTTTCCGTTACTTCCGTCTCCAATCCGCCCATTACGCCTGCCAACGCGGCCGGACGGTCATTGCCCGTAATCAGCAGCATCGACGGGTCAAGCTTGCGTTCTTGACCGTCAAGCGTGGTCAGCACTTCGCCTTCGCGAGCCGAACGCACGCCGATGTCTTTGCCCAGTTTGTCGGCATCGAACGCGTGCAGCGGCTGTCCGCATTCCAGCATCACGTAGTTCGTAATATCGACCACGTTGTTCGTCGGACGAACACCCGCCGCCATCAGGCGGTTTTGCATCCATTGCGGCGAAGGGCCGATCTTCACGCCGGAAATGTAACGAATCGCGTAATGCGAGCACAGGTCGCCGTTTTCGATCGTAACCGAGGCTTTATCGGAAGCGGAACCGCCGGCTTCGATCAGATCGATCGCAGGCAGCTTCACGTCGCGTCCCAGAATCGCCGCCGTCTCGTAAGCCGCGCCGATCATGCTCAGGCAGTCGGAACGGTTAGGCGTCAGGTCGAATTCCAGCACGGCATCGTCCAGACCCAGCACTTGCGTGATCGGCAGGCCGAGTTCGGTATTTTCCGGCAGAACCAGAATGCCTTCTTGCTGGTCTTTCGGCAGCAGCTTGTCGTTCATGCCCAACTCGCTGGCCGAACAGATCATGCCTTGCGAAGCGACGCCGCGCAATTTGGCATTTTTGATCTTGAAGTTGCCCGGAAGCACCGCGCCTACGACGGCTACCGGTACTTTTTGTCCGGCGTCCACGTTTTTAGCTCCGCATACGATTTGCAGGTCTTCGCCGGAACCGACGTCGACCGTGCACACGTTCAATTTGTCCGCGTCAGGGTGCTTTTCTTTATGCTTCACGTAACCGACAACCACGCCGGTCACGCCTTGGTTGCGCTGCTCGATCTCGTCGATCTCGATCCCGGACCGCGTAATTTTTTCTGCTAATTCTTCAGGCGTCACGCCGTCGATATTCACGTACTCGGATAACCATTGCGTCGATACTTTCACTGTCCGCTCACTTCCTTATCTGATTTTGATCTTCTTTTATTTTGCAAAACGAACTCTATTGACGCGCGAACTGCTCCAAGAAGCGTTCGTCGTTGTTGTAGAAATGACGGATGTCGTCGACGCCGTATTTCAGCATCGCAATGCGCTCCACGCCGATACCGAACGCGAATCCGCTGTATTGCTCAGGATCGTAGCCGCTCATCTCCAGCACGCGAGGATGAACCATGCCGCAGCCGAGCACTTCCAGCCAGCCCGGTTCGGTCGCGCCTTTTTTCTTGTACGTCACGTCGACTTCGGCACTTGGCTCCGTGAACGGGAAGAAGCTCGGACGCATGCGAATTTGGGTGTCGCTGCCGAACAGTTCCTGCATGAAATGCAGCAGCGTGCCTTTCAGATCGCTCATACGGATGTTTTTGCCGATGACGAGTCCTTCGATCTGGTTGAACTGGAAAGAGTGCGTCGCGTCGTCATCGTCGCGGCGGTATACTTTACCCGGGCAGATGACTTTAACCGGAACTTCGCCGCTCATCGCTTCCATCGTGCGCACTTGAACCGGGGACGTCTGGGTACGCATCAGCAGGTCCTCCGTAATATAGAAGGAATCCTGCATATCGCGCGCCGGGTGATCCTTAGGCAAATTCAGCGCTTCGAAGTTATGGTAGTCGGTCTCGACTTCAGGGCCTTCCGCGATGCGGTAACCCATGCCGATGAAGATCTGTTCGATCTCTTCGATTACTCGCGTGAGCGGATGTACGGCGCCGCGCGGCAATTTGCGTCCCGGCAGCGTCACGTCGATCGTCTCCGAAGCCAGGCGGCGCTCCGTTTCTTCGCGTTCGAAACGCTCGTTATGCGCGCCGATCGCCGAATCGATCGCGTCGCGCACGTCGTTTGCCAATTGGCCGATGACCGGACGCTCCTCCGCCGACAATCCGCCCATACCGCGCAGGATTTCGGTCAGCTTGCCCTTTTTACCTTGGTATTTGACGCGCAGCTCGTCGAGCTGTTTCGCGTCCGCCACGCTTTTCAAATGCTCAAGCGCTTCGGCTTTCAGTTGTTCCAAACGTTCTCTCATCGTCCGCAGACTCCTTTCCCGCATGGGGAGTAGTAATGGTTGCTTTTTTATGAAAAAGACCCGAAAAACAAAAAGATCTTCCCGCCCCAAGGGACGAAAAGATCGCGTTACCACCCTAATTCAGAAGCTTTCCCGCCGATTGTCGGCATAGGGGAAACGTTGCGGCCGCAGCGGCCGGACTTCTCTCAGAGACGAAAATAACGGATCGTCAACCCGGCTTTCCTACTGGCGTACGCACAGCGTCCCGTTCAGAAAGCGGCTCCGGAGCGAACTTCGGCATCGTCGTTGTCGTAAAAATGCTCTCAATCCATGGCATTTTTTCCCTGTACGGCGGCGTTGCTTACTCTTCTCCATCATCGCGGCGATTCATATGATGAAACTATTGCAAGTTGCCCATCTATTCTACTAAAAAGCCGCAGGCATCGTCAATCGGAATTTGATGGGCCTACGACTTACAACATTGGACGTCTCTATTTATCTTTTTCGTTCAGTTCTACTAATTCCTTTTTCACCTCGCAGATCTCGGCTATGGAACAATACCCAAAATCGCCATAGTGCTGAAAGCAAGCCTAATACAGCACCAACTCAAAACTACTAGATAAAGATGCTTTAATCGAGTCCGTTCCGACTTCGAGGCTTGCAAAAAGTGAGCCTGGAGGTCGTTTCATAACCTGCTCAAGCAGGTAACGAGAAGAAAGAAAAACGAAACAGGGTGACGCTGAAAAGACCCTGGCGTCACCCTGTTTGCACGTACAAGCATGAATCTCTTTAGTTTTCATTCGTAAAAAAACTTTTGGGACAAACGTTTAATGACTATGTCTATTCATATCGATATTAGTTGGATTCTTTTGCATCATACTTCCCGGTATTCTTGGTGACGACATAATCTCCATTTTCATCTTTTACCGCGATTACTTCATCCAAATCTTTGTTTTTAATTGTATAAAGTTTACTTCCGGCTTTGAATTTATTTGAGAACACACCATCGTAACTTCCTTCGTGCTCTACATACTTATCTATTTCGCCAATTTCTTTATCTACTGCATCTGATTTTTCTTGAGTGACTTCATACAGATTATTATTATATACAACAAAGTTAGAATTCCAGTCAGTCTGTTTTTCAGCATTACATCCAGTAAGTGCAAACAAGACTAAAATGCAACTCAAAATGTAGAAACTAACCTTGTTCATGATGTCACCTTCATTTCCATTATTTTTTTGTATCTTTTGCGTTAACTAGTTCTTCAATTTGGGTTAAATCTTGAATTCCTCCATTAGATGGGGGTTGGATTGTATATTCTGAGGTTGTATTCATTTGGGATTGAAGGGACCTATTTGGGTTGATTAAAAATTTTCCTTGATAGGCTCCTTTAATGACATAAGCATCTTCAGCAACTGGACCTTCATATTTGTCTAAAAATACGATGGCTTTTTGTCCGATCTGGAATACAGGATTGTCTTCAAAAACAATATTGATGTTCTGTATCTGTCCGTCCTGATCTACCTGCGTCAATCCTCCAGTTTCCAATATTTTGATGGAGTTTTGATTATATTCACCTTGATGAATTTTTGATACTGAGCTGTTCGTTAATGTAAAAATGACATCAGAATAATTCACTGTTTCTTGTTGTTCCGCTTCGATTTCTACGATGAGATCAGAACTTTGGATTAATTCAGGAACTGTTTCATAATATTCTGCCACATCTCCAGACATTTCTAAAACGGAAATATCTTTTTCAATTTTTTGAGCATTTATATTATTGAAAATATTTGAACCTAAGGCAACTCCTCCAAAAACAATCAGAGATACTGATGCATATTTTATCCAAGTACTCATTTTATTCATTTGTTAACCTCCTAAGTATATAGATACAATAAAACTTATTTGTATAAATGATTAATTCCCGCAATATCGTCAGATCCAGGTTTAAAAACGGCTCTACCATCTGCACTAGTACACATGATTTGTTTTGTATCTGTAACATGTGCTAGGCCCATTCCGTGACCCATTTCGTGACTGAAAACTCCTTTCTTATAAGTTGACGACATACTGTCCATATAGTAAAAATTAGCTTCAATTACTGAACTATTGATGTTACCAAAAGTTATAAAGTCTCTGTAATTGGTGCACTTGGCGTTCCATCCTGTATTTCCATAGTTGTCAGCGCGAATGGTAAAGTCCCTCTTTTGATCCGGAGTATTTGGAGTAAATACAATCTTCGTGTTTGTAGCATTCCAATCCGCTGCCGCATTTATGAAAGAAGTTTGATAATTTGAGGGCACGGAAGACAGAAAAGTATAAGTCATCTTATTGTCTCCGTAACTTCCTCCTAACAAGTTATAAGCTTCTGCAGAAGTTGTGCCAAAAATAGAAGTAGCAGCAATAGTTGAAATAAATGCACAAGCTAAAAATCCTTTTTTCATAAATAAACCCTCCTGAATTCAATGTATATTGCAATTTAAAAACTTTGTTTTCTCCTTTCTTTTTTATTGAACGATTTCCAATTGTAATTAATTTTCTTTTTTCTTTAAAATTATTTGTATTTTTCCAAATAAATAAAATGGCTCTTCTCTATAAGTTGTCCTTGACAGCAGTAGGGCCCGTTCAAGTTGAGCTCAACATATGAAATGAGCCATGTTTCGGTAGCCATAAGCTAGTGAAGTACACCCGCTTTTTTCTCCACAGTAGGGACAGGCTTTTTCGGGTTCAAAGCCGATGGGGAATGCCCCGGCCTTCATTTCGTTGTTTGATTTACTACACCCTCTACAAGGAAAATCCAACCATGAGCTTCTTCAACCTTATACTAATCAAGCGCAGTAAAATAGAGTCGCTTCTCCGTCATTACGTTAGTGTCCTAAATGAAACTTAGTCAATTCTTTTTTTATCTCATTAATCTCGCTCATCGTATCGGCTGAAAAGATTTCCGGCAATCCATTAAGCACCGATTTGCGCTCGCTCTCACTTGTCCGATTTTCCGCTTCTCCCCGCAGCAGTTCCGCCAGCCTCAGCTCCAGCATCAACCGCCGTTCGTTTTCCTCGCGTCCGCCCGGATTTTTCACCCGCAGCTTCTCGTTCTCTTCCTGTTCCTCAAGAGTCCCTTCGAACAGCGCAAAGCCGCCTTTCCCGTCCAGATCGATCATCCGGTTGGCTGCTTTGCGCACCAGCATCCGGTCGTGCGACACAAGCAGCAGCGCGCCTTCGTACCGCATGAGCGCCGATTCCATCACTTCGCGCGTGTCGATATCGAGGTAATTGTTCGGCTCGTCGAGGATCAGCAGATTGGCGCCGCCGAAGTATAATCGAATAAACGCCGCCCGGCACTTTTCGCCCATGCTGAGATCGCCGATCTTTTTAAAGACGTCTTCTTTCGGAAAAAGAAAACACCCCAACAGCGTGCGCGCTTCCGTCTGCGTCATGTTCGGCAGTTCCAATAGGCTGTCCAGCAGCGTTTGATCAACAGGCAAGCCTTCCAGCTCCTGCGAAAAATAGCCGATCTTCACATTGGGATGAAGCACGACCTCGCCGCTTGCGGGAGACAGCTTGCCGTTCGCGAGCCTGAGCAGCGTCGTTTTGCCGCTTCCGTTCGGTCCGCGCACCGCAAGCCGATCCCCGCGATCCAACTGGAAGTAAACGTTGCTCAAAACATGCTGTTGTCCGTACGCAAAATTCACATGTTCGAACCGCAGCAGCGTCCGTGCTTCGAATCCTTCGTCTTCCAGGTTCATCTTCAACTGCGGCGCTTTGCGCACGCTGCCTACGCTCTCCGCGTCCAGACGTTCCAATTGCTTTTGCTTGGCGTGATAGCGGGACACGTTCTTTTTCGCTTTGGCTTTGTAGTAGCTTTGCGTGATCTTGACTTCATTCTGATGCGTCGCCGAGTTGTGAGCCTGCAAAAACCACTGTTGGTAATTGCGGATCGATTCTTCGAGCGCTTTGCGTTGCTGCTCCTGCTTTTTGTGCAGAGCTTCGTGTTCTCGCAGTTCTCGCTCTTTATGGCCTTTGTAATCGGTGTAGCCGCCTCGGTATTTCGTGATGCCGTCGGGATTCAGTTCGCAGACGGCGGTCGCCACCTCGTCGATAAACTGCCGATCGTGCGAGACGAAAAGCAGCGTTCCCGCGTAGCTTTTGAGTTGTTCCTCCAACCAATGCAGACTTTCCTCGTCCAAATGGTTGGTCGGCTCGTCAAGAATCAGCAGCTTGGGCGACTTGGCGAGCAGGGCGGCGAGACGCACCCTTGTTTTTTGCCCGCCGCTCAGCGACGCATACGGCAGCTCCCAAGTCGACTTCGGCATGCCGATCCGCTGGAGCTGCTTCTCGACTTCGTTTTCCCAATTGAAGCCGTCTTCCGCCTCGTATTGTTCCAACGTCGGCCCATAGGCCGCAAGCGCAGCTTCCGCAGTCTCGCCGGAGCCGCTCATTTCGTGCATCAGGCGCTCCAACCGGACTTTCAGTTCGTACAACTTTCCGTTTTCCCGATACGCCCGCTCCAATGCCGTCGTCTCCGCAGGAACCTCTTCGTGCTGCTTCATCATGCCCCACTCTTCGATCGGCAAGATCCGCTTCACATTCCCGCCCGTCGCTTCGTCCATCCCGGCCAGAATGCGCAGCAGCGTCGTTTTGCCGCATCCGTTACGTCCGAACAACGCGAGGCGCTCGCCTTCCGTCACTTCTACATTTATCTTTTCAAACAGTAAACGTCCGTCCCATTCTTTCTCCAAATCTCTTGCGATCATCCATGTACGCATCAATTCTTCATCCTCTCCGGGTTCAAAAAAAGTCCGCAGGGCGGCAAACGCCGCTGCGGACTTCGAGAGTGAATGATTGGAAAAGAAACGTACGTTTCGATCGGAGCTTAAGCGTCACACCGTATAAACGCGGACGCAAAAAAGGCAGCCAGCTCCCGATGGAAGACAGACGTATCCCTCTCGCACTCATGCCGCAGCCGAACAAATTGCCGTCCGCCTGTGTCGTATCGCTTTTTCGGACAAGCCGAAAAACGCGAAATTGCTGAGTTAGATGAGGACATTCGTCGTAAACTTCATCGTATAGTGGTTACCTCTCAAATTCTACAGAATGGATGAATCCGTGAAATAAATTGAACAACGCCATTATAACCAAGCTTTCGCGCTGCCGCAACCTTTTTTCTCCAAATCAGCCGAACATGTAGCCCCAAACAGCGTGCAGCCCGGTCCCCGCCAGGAACAGCACGCCGCCCAGAAATGCCAGATACGTCAACAAACCGACTCCTGCGATCAAAGCCAAACCGATTCCGTTTCCCCGTTTTCCGTGCATGCGGTCTTCCATATCCGTCCACTCCCCGTTATTCCGATGGGGCTTATTCACCTATGCTTCTCCCCCGGTAAAAAGCCCTTCTTTTATGTTATCGGCATCAAGCGAACTTCCCGATACCCCATATCTGCAAAAGTTCTGTGAACATGGTAAAATCGGCATAGCGAAAGCGAAAGGAATGAGCGGACATGAATACGACCATATCGGATATCGCGCAGATGGCGGGCGTCGCCAAAAGCACGGTATCGCGTTATTTGAACGGCGGCTCGGTCAGCGTCAAAACGAAGCAAAAGCTGGAGCGCATCACCCGGGAAGCCGGATATGTGCCCAATACGTTCGCCCAGAGCCTGAAAGCCAAGCGCACCAATCTGATCGGCACGATCGTCCCCCGGCTCGACTCGTTCGCCGCCGCGCAAACGATGACCGGGATCGACGAGGAGCTGCGCGCAGCCGGAGGTCAAATGCTCGTGTATAACGCCGGACAGGAACGCGAGCGGGAGATCGAAGCCATGCATGATCTGGCAAGGCAAAAGGTTGCGGGAATCATCCTGATGCCGGCCCAAGTGACGGACGAGCATCTGCTCGCTGCCGAAGCGGCGGGGATTCCTGTTCTGTTGGTCGGCCAAGGAAACGAAGCGCTGCACAGCCTGGTGTATGACGATTACCAAGCGGGGCTGCTCATGGGTCGTTATGTTTTGGAAAAAGGACATCGCCGCATCGCTTACCTCGGTGTTACGGAAGAAGACGAAGCGGTTGGACGTCGACGGAAAGAGGGATTTAAACAGGCAGTGCTGGAATGCACGGATTGCGACGTTTTTTATTATGAGAGCAGCTTCAAGATCGCAGACGCCAAGCTTGCGGCGGAACGGATTTTGGATGAATGCGGACCGACGCTGATCGTATGCGCTACCGATAATATCGCGCTCGGCGTGGTGAAAACGGCGCATGTGCGCGGGTTATCGATTCCTTCGGAGCTGTCGATTACGGGCTTCGGCGGATATGAGGTGACGTCGATCATTCACCCGGAGCTGACAACGGTTCGTTTCCCTTACTTCGAAGCTGGCAAGCTCGCGGCGCGTCATATGCTTAAGCTGACGGCTGGCGAAGATGTCGAGCGTTTGACGGTGATGGACGTGGAAATGTTGGTTCGAGAAAGCGTTGACAATTTGAACAATTCTTCTGTATAATGCAAACGGAACCGGTTCCGAATCGAGCGAAAAACGCTGAACTTTCGGAACCCGGAAGTCTGCCCCACACAGAAGGATTATTTTTAATTATTTTTGGAACCGGTTCCTTTGAAGTCCTGTTCGTTAGGCTGAAGCTTAGGGGTTGCGGGAGAGGTTCGCTTCGGAAAAGCACAAGGATTTGTTTATTTCAACTCAAAACGGAACCGGTTCCGTTAAAGATATGGAGGAATGTCTGCACCTATGAAAATGACAAAAGAACAAAAATATCGGCTGTTGGAGCAGGCGAAGCCTGGGGAACTGGAAGAGCTAACTGCACAGGCTGAGAGTTGCGAATGGCGGCAAAGTTATCATATTCAGCCGCATGTCGGACTGCTTAACGATCCGAACGGATTTGCTTTTTATAGCGGAAAGTATCATCTGTTTTATCAATGGTTCCCGCTCGGGACGGATCACGGGATGAAGTATTGGTATCACGTCACGTCTTCGGATTTGGCAAGTTGGACGGACGCGGGGATCGGACTTGCACCGGGCGGACCTTACGATTCGCACGGCGCCTACTCGGGCAGCGGGATCGAGAAGGACGGCAAGCTGCATCTGATGTATACGGGCAATGTGCGGGACGGGAATTGGGTTCGGCATCCGTATCAGTGTCTGGCGATCACGGACGGCAACGGCATGGCGACAAAGTTGGAGCAACCGGTGATTGCGAATGTTCCGCCGGGATATACGGAACATTTTCGAGATCCCAAAGTGTGGCGGGACGGCGAGGGTTATCGATGCGTGATCGGTGCGCAGCGAGATGACCTGACCGGGACGGCGGTGATGTATCGTTCGAAGGATTTACTGGATTGGACGTTCGAAGGCGAGCTGCATACCTCCCTCTCTTCGTTCGGCTATATGTGGGAGTGCCCGGATTATTTCGAACTCGGCGATCGGGGCGTGCTGCTGTTTTGTCCGCAAGGGATACGGCCGGACGGCGAACGGTTCCGCAATATTTATCAGTCGGGCTATATGCTGGGCAAGCCGCTGGAGTCGAACGGACGAAATTTTGAACACGGCGAATTCGTCGAGCTGGATCGCGGTTTCGACTTCTATGCCCCGCAGACGACGGAAGGTCCGGACGGGCAGCGCATATTGGTCGGCTGGATGGGACTGCCCGATCTGGAGTATCCGACGGACGACAAAGGCTGGGCGCATTGCCTGACGCTGCCAAGAGAGTTGTCGCTGCGAAACGGCAAGCTGATCCAGCGTCCGGCGGCGGGATTAATCAGTTTGCGCGACAAGGAGATCGAGTTCTCCGCCGAGTTGAACAAGGAAAGTCGCAGCTTTGCAGGAGTCGAAGGTACGGCTTACGAACTTCGAGTGGCGATCTCTCCTTCCGCGTCCGATTCGGAGCACGGCACGTTCGGCATTCAATTCCGCACCGGGGAAAACGAACGAACCGTGTTGAGCTACGACGTTTCAAGCGGACGAGCCACGCTGGATCGTTCGCAGTCCGGCGCTTCGCTGAGTCCAGACTACGGCACGACTCGAAGCTGTAAGCTGAGCGACCAACATGGAAGCCGAACGGTCGAATTCCGCTTGTTCGTCGATACGTCGTCCGTGGAAGTGTTCGTGAACGACGGCGAAGAGACGTTTACCGCCCGCTTGTTCCCCGACTCCGCGAGCACCGGGATTTCGTTTTTCGCGAACGGCGGCACAGCGGCATTCGAAGGTTCGTACTGGTCACTTCGTGAGGGATCGATTCCGCGCGGATTGCCGACCGATATTTTAGAACACGGGAAGGTGAAGCCATGAATCGACTGTATGCGATCGGCGAAGTATTGATCGACTTTATCCCTTTGCAAAAAGGCTGTGCGCTCAAAGACGTGAGTTCGTTCGAACGCGCGCCCGGCGGCGCACCTGCTAATGTCGCGGCTGCCGCAGCCAAGTACGGCGCGCGCGCATCCATTTTGACAAAACTGGGACGCGATGCTTTCGGCGATTTTCTGCTTGAAGAGTTACAAAATGCGGGTGTGGATACGACGCATGTGAAGCGCACCGACGAAGCCAATACGGGACTAGCATTCGTTTCGCTCAAAGACAACGGCGAACGCGATTTTTCTTTTTACCGTAAACCGTCCGCCGACCTGCTGTTATCGGAAAACGAGATTGATGCAGCGTTATTCCAGGCCGGAGACATTCTGCATTTCGGTTCGGTCGATCTGGTCGACAGCCCGATGAAGCAAGCGCATCGCAAAGCCATTCGTGCGGTCAAGGAAACAGGCGGCCTGGTCAGTTTCGATCCCAACGTGAGGCTGCCGCTTTGGAACGACGCCGAAGATTGCCGACGCGCCATTTTGGAGTTTTTGCCGAAAGCGCATCTGGTCAAAATATCGGACGAGGAGCTGGCGTTCATTACCGGCATTCAAGACGAGGAAACGGCGATCCTTTCGTTGTTCCGAGGCGATGTGCAGGCTGTTGTCTATACTCGCGGCGCACATGGAGCAGAGCTGTATACAACCAACGGCAGCTACGCGGCTCCGGGCTTCCGAGTCGATGCTCAGGATACGACCGGCGCAGGCGATGCCTTTGTAGGCGGGTTACTGTTCCATCTGCTTCAAAAAGAAGCCGTGCCGTCGAATCTGACTTCCCTGCTCGACGAGCACCATGCGGAGATTCTCCGTTTCGCCAATGCCAGCGGCGCGCTGACGACAACGAACAAAGGCGCGATCTCCGCATTGCCGGAAAAATCCGCCGTCGAAGCACTTATGCAGTCTCAATACGTATAACCCCCTATTCGGAAAGGAATGACAATCATGTCTGAAAATCGCGATATCGCCCTCGAAGTCGTCGAAGCGATCGGCGGCAAAGAAAACATCGCTTCATTCGCGCACTGCGCGACACGTTTGCGCATCATGGTGCGGGATCAAGATAAAGTCGATCAAGCCCGTATCGAAAATACCGACAAGGTCAAAGGTGCCTTTTTCAACTCCGGCCAATATCAAATCATCTTCGGGACAGGGACGGTAAACCGGATCTTCGAAGAAGTCGAAAAACTCGGCATCGAAAGCACGTCCAAAGAAGAAATCAAAAGCGAAGGCAAAAAGCAGGGCAACGCGTTCCAGCGCGCGATTCGTACATTCGGCGACGTATTCGTTCCGATCATTCCCGTGCTGGTCGCCACCGGTTTGTTCATGGGGCTGCGCGGCCTGCTAACCCAGGAGCTCGTGCTTTCTTGGTTCGGCGCGACGCCGGAAAGCATCCCGCCCAACTTCCTGTTGTTTACTCAGGTTCTGACGGATACAGCCTTTGCGTTCCTGCCGGCGCTCGTCGCTTGGTCGGCATTCCGCGTATTCGGCGGCAGTCCCGTACTCGGGATCGTGCTGGGCTTGATGCTGGTCAACCCGGCTCTCCCGAATGCTTATGCGGTCGCTGACGGCAGCGCGGAAGCTTTGACGATGTTTGGTTTTATCCCCGTCGTCGGCTACCAGGGATCGGTACT
>Ga0308157_10003707_pt1 | contig 21652 bp, 18 predicted proteins | sample PhyBR1_FD_201035 | JGI IMG/M metagenome (GOLD analysis project Ga0308157, IMG submission 201035) | Phyllosphere microbial communities from UC Gill Tract Community Farm, Albany, California, United States - DLSLB.R1 | ecosystem: Host-associated > Plants > Phyllosphere > Unclassified | place: USA...
CGGTGATGTTTGAGAATAACCCGCTGTGGTCGCTGCAATACGAGGTGCTGTACTATCTAGCTTTCATCCCGCTCTCGGTGCTGGCCCTGCGGCCCTGGGTGGTGGCCGCGCTGGCCGGCCTGGCCGGAGCCGGCGCGCTGCTGCTAGCCCCCGATGGTGTGCACGGCGCGTTGGCGCAGTACCTTATCGGACTGGCTTTCTGGGCCTTGGGCTGGGCGCTGGCGGCAGTGTGCCCGGCCCAGGTGGTGGCGTGGCCCCGGGTGGTGAGCGCCCTGCTATTGCTGCTTTGCCTCGAGCCGCTAAACCCGCTTACGACGCTGCTTGGCGAGCTTAATGCCTGGCTGGGGGCGCACCAGCTCACCTTTAGCCGCGGCTGGGAGGCGCCAGCCTATGCCTTCAACACTAACTGGGGGCTCGATTATGGCTTTCTGCCCTACGCGGCGCTCATCGTGCTGCAAGTGGCGGGCGTGGGGGGACGGGGCATGCGCTGGCTGGCCGGCGTGCTGCAATTGCTACCGCTCTATGGCGTGTGGCAGGCTAGCCAGCATTGGCAGGCCGAATATGCCATTCCGTGCGCGCTGTACGGCGCTAGTCTGCTGTTCTTTTTTGGCCCGGCGGTTGCCCTGGCCCCGGCTAGCCAGCGCCTGGTGCAGCGCTTGGTGCCCTTAGGGGCCGTCAGCTACGGCATTTATATCATTCACTTTCCAATTTTGTTTTTAATGGGAAAAGTGACGTGGTTTTCTGGCTCGCCGCTCACGTTTGCCGTGCGCGGGGGGCTGTACCTGCTCGCCACGCTGCTCGCCGCTACCTGGCTCGACAAAGTATTTCAGCCCTGGGCTAAGCAGCTTTTGGGGCCCGCCTCAGGCCGAGCGATGCCAGCGGCTGAGCTCCGGCCCTAGCTCGCTGGTCGCTGGCTACTGTCGCAAGCAGGAGGCCCGGCGCAAAGGCGCAGCGCCGCCAAGTAGGAAGGAGGGTTGCCGGTGGTCCGGGCTTTTTCGCGGGCCGGCTGGCTGCGGCCGGTATTACCAGCTGTTGAGCTGCGCTGGTGCTGGGCGCAGTCCTGCTACTGCCTGAAAATTCGGTGCCCCGAGTAGCTCTGTCACCTGCCCTGCTTGCTAGTGAGCCGCCCTTCAGGGCCGGCGTTCCGCTCCTGGCTGGAGGCTAGCCGATGCACCTGCCCCAAACGGCTCATGGCGTCGTGCCTGCATTGAATCTGCCGGGTGTGAGGGTTGCCTCCAGCCAGCTGCCAGCACGTTAAGTTATTTACTGATAGGGTGTTGCAAGTCAAATGAAATCCTTTTGCAGGTTGGGAATGGCCATTCCTACTGTATACACGCGCTAGCCCGCCACTATTTCCAGCAGCATGGCCTCCATGGTGAGGCCCGGCCCGAAGGCGCAGCTCAGCACCGGCGCGCCCGCATCGGCGGGGCTAGCGGCGGCCAGCAGCTCGCGCAGCACGAAGAGCACCGTGGCCGACGACATGTTGCCGTAATCGCGCAGCACCTGGTAGGCGTAGCGGTTGTCGTCCTTGCTCAGGCTCAGCGCTTGCTCGATGGCTTCCAGAATTTTGCGGCCGCCGGGGTGCAGCGCAAAGTGCCGGATGTCCTCCCGCCACACGGGCAGGTCTTGGAGCAAGTCGGCCGTGAGCTGCCCGATACCGCGTTCGATAAGCGCCGGCACGTAGCCCGAGAGCGTCATCTCGAAGCCAAAGTCGCCGATGTGCCAAGCCATGTCCTGCACGCCCTCGGGGGCTAGCCCGCAGTGGAAAGCCCGCAGCATCAGGCTGGGCGCCGGGCCGGGCAGCGGCTGGCCCAGCACCAGGCAGGCCGCCGCGCCGTCGCCAAACAGGGCGTTGCTCACCAAGTGGTCGGGCTCGTGGCTTTTTTGAAAGTGCAGGGTGCACAGCTCCACGCTCACCACCAGCACCCTAGCGGCGGGGTCGGCGCGCACCATGCTATCGGCCAGGCGCAGGGCGTTCACGGCCGCGTAGCAGCCCATGAAGTTGACGCAGGTGCGGCGCACCGAGCTGGGCAGGCCCAGGGCCGTCACCAACTCAATATCAAGCCCCGGCGCATACATCCCCGTGCAGCTTACCGTGATGAGGTGCGTGAGGCTGGCCACGCCCACGCCCGGTGCCTGCGCCAAGGTGCTTTGCACGGCGGCCAGGGCTAGCGGCAGGGCTTCGCGCCGGTAGGCGCCCATGCGCTGGCTCACGCTCGGGAAAGGCTCCAAGCCGGGGGTATTGGGGAAGAAGTCGTAGTTGCCGTTGGCCCGGCCGTAGTCGGGCAATACCGAGTGGCGGTGGCCGATGCCCGATACCCGGTACAGCGCCTGCAGCTTGCGCTGGCCGTCCGCATCCAGCTCCAGGGCCCCAGCCATAAAATCGGCGATAACGGGCTGGGCGAGGCGGTGGGGCGGGGTGGCGGTGCCGATGGCACCCAGGTAGCTGGGCATTGGAAGAAAGCGAGGGGCCGGAAGTAAGACCCAAACGGGCTAGGGTGGGTAGGAGTTTTACGCAAGAAGCCAATCAACGCAGCTGGTTGATTGGCTTCTTGCAAGCTACGCTAAGAAAACAGACCTTACATTTTGGTCTTCATCTTGCCTTTGCCAGTGTAGGTTTTGGTTTTTTGCGTCTTGGTCATGGTGCCCGAGTTGCGGCGCCCGGCGGCCATCTTGTCTTCGGCCAGGCTGCGCTGGGTTTGGGCCGAGGGCGTTACCATGTTGTCGCCGCTCATGCCCGTGGTGGTGGGGCTGCTGGTTTGGGTGCCGGTGTTGGTACTGCTGGCCGCCTGCATATTAGGCGTCGACTGGGTGCCGGTTTGGGCAAAAGCAGCCTGGGTGCAGAAGACGCTGGCGGCAAGGAGGAAAAGACGGGTCAGTTTCATGAGAAAAGGCAAAGTAGATGGAGAAGCTGCCGGCACAGGAGCGCCTGGCGGCCGATGGCTACTTTACGGGTACCCACGGCTTTAAGTTTAAGCAAACTCGCGGCCGTGGGTCTGGCGCATGAGGGCGCGCACGGCGGCTGGCCAGTGGCGCAGGCCGCCCACTACCAGCTCGCTCAGCACCGGCCCACCAAACAGCCCCTGCACGGCCCGCCCCACCCGCAGCCGGGTGCCGAATTGCTGGCGCCAGGCCTGGGTATAAGCTGCCTCCAGGGCCGCGCGCGGCAGCTCGCCGCGCAAGAACCGGCTGGCTAGGGGGGCGGCCAGCGCGGCACCGTGCAGGGCCATGGCCATGCCATTGCCGCAGAGCGGTGTGATGAGGCCGGCCGCGTCGCCCACCATCAGCAAGTGCTGCTCTACGGGCAGCTTGGGGGCGAAGGAAATCTCATTGATGACCTCGGGCTGGGCGTAGAGGCGCTCGGCGCGGGCCAGAATATCGGCCAGGCGCGGGTTGCGGGCCAGCACCTCGCTTTCGAGCGCGGCAATCGTGCCGCCGCCCGCCTTGAGGTTGGCGCGCGTAGTGAGGTAGCAAAAACACAGCTTGTCTTCCTCAATGGCCGAAATACCCGCGTAGCCATCCCGAAAATTATGCAGCTCAATCACATCGCGCGCAAAGCCGGGCAGCCGCAGGTGGTGCTTCACGCCTAAATAAGGCGAGCGCTGGCCAAAAAATGGGCGGCCCAACTGGCGGTCCAGGGCACTGCGCTTGCCGTAAGTGCCCAGCACGAGGCTAGCGGCCAGCTGGCGGCCATCGGCCAGGGCCACGCGGTGCTGGTCGGTGCCGGCGTCGAAGGCCACATCGGCCACGGTGGCAAACTCAAACTCGACGCCCGCCGCCCGCGCCCGCTGGTACAGAAAATCGTCGAGCACGTAGCGGCTTACCCCGAAGCCGCCCAGGTCGAGGGGGCTAGCCAGCACGCGCCCGGCCGGCGACGACAGCCGGAACTGCCCAATGGCCGCCGGGGCCAGCGCCGCCGGGTCGGCCCCGAGCCGGCGCAGGTAGGGCAGCACCTCGTTGCTCACGTACTCGCCGCACACCCGGTGAAAAGGGTAGTGGCGCCGCTCCACCACCACTACGCGGTGGCCGCGCCCGGCCAGGTCGAGGGCGGCGGCCAGGCCGGCCAGCCCCCCCCCTAGCACTAGGGTCGGCAAATTTTTTTTATCGGGGAAAATCACGGCTTGACCGGCTGTAAACCTGATTGTAAATAATAAAGCGTATAGGACTAAGCCGGGAGCCGTAGTTTTGCGAAACCAAAACACAGGTTCGTCGTTAACTTTCATCCCAGCCCGCTACTGTGTTCTGGTTGACTATATTATGAAACAACCCTTACTATCTGGATTACTATGGCTCGCTAGCGTGGGCGCTTGCATTGGTGGGCCCCCACCAACCCGGGCAGCTGCCAGCAGCGGTGCGCACCAAACTATTGTGCGCCCCACCCTCGACGACAAGGCCCTGGTAGTTTATCCTAATCCCAGCACCGGCATTGTGCACCTCACCATCAGCGGCCTTGAGGGCCGCCGCGTCGAGGTAAGCGTGCTCAACGTTATCGGCACCGTGCTGTACCGCGAAACGCTGACGGAGCTGAATGAGCGCTTTACCAAAACCTTGGATTTGAGCCGTTTTGCCAACGGGCTGTACTACGTGAAGCTGGAGGCCGACAATTCGAGCCAGCTCTGCAAGCTCGTTATCCGCTAGCTCCCCGCCGCCAGCTGGCGGCTCACCCCAGCAGAAACAGAAAAAGCAGCCGTGCGGCTGCTTTTTCTGTTTCTGTCTTTTAGTAACCAACAGCTTAGCGAGCCATTGCGGGCTCGGGGCTTACCATGTTACGCACGCGGCGGGCCGTGTCGATAGCCAGGAAAGCAGTAGCCGCGATGAGGGCAAAAAATACATACCACATAGTCGTAAGGAAAAAGCGAATGAATGTAAAAGAATTACCCGGGGCTAGCCCCGGGCTATAATTCCTTAACCTGAATAGCCACAGCAGGGTTACAGTAAAATTCGGGCATTTCGGCGAGTTAGCTTACGGCAATTGCAGATGCCCGCTTTGAATGAGGCGGTAGAGCGTAGAGCGCCCCACGCGCAGGCGGCTAGCGGCGGCCACCACGTCGCCGTTCAGGGCCGTGAGGCTGTCTTGCATGATGGCCAGCGTTTGCTCGCGCAGTGACGGAAAAACCAGGGTGGTACTGCTGGGTGGCGCCACTGCGGCGGGCACCGCCGCGGGCACCGACCTAAATGGGATATCGGCCACCCCAATCTGCGCGCCATCGGCCAACACGGCGGCTAGCTCCACCACGGCCTTCAACTCGCGCACGTTGCCGGGGTAGGCATAAGCTAGCAAGTGCTGGCGCGTCTCGGGGCTGAAAGGCCGCAAGGTCAGCTTGTTGAGCTGGCTGAAGCTGCGCACAAAGGCATCGGCCAGCAATAGAATGTCGGCGCCGCGCTGGCGCAGCGGGGGTAGCGCAATAGGCAGCCCTAGTAAGCGGTAATATAGGTCTTCGCGGAAGTGGCCGGCCTCTACCTCGGCCATTAGGTTGCGGTGGGTAGCTACTACCAGCCGCACATTAAAGGGTACGGACTGGGTGCCGCCCACGCGCGTGACGGCCCGCTCTTGCAGCACACGCAGCAGCTTGGCTTGCAGCACCAGCTCGAGGTCGGCAATCTCATCCAAAAACAGCGTGCCGCCGCTGGCTTCCTCAAAGCGCCCCACGCGCCGGCTTGTGGCCCCGGTGAAGGCCCCTTTCTCGTGGCCAAACAGCTCGCTCTCAAGCAGCTCGCGCGGAATGGCCGCCATATTGATTGCCACAAACGGCTGCCCTGCCCGGTCAGACTGCGCATGAATGGCCTGCGCCACCAACTCCTTGCCCGTGCCAGTTTCGCCGCTCACCGATACTGTTATGGTAGTGCGCGCGGCCTTGGCAATAAGCTCGCGTACCTGCTGCATACTCGGGTGCTGCCCTAGCAGCGGGCCCGCCGGGGCTAGCGTGGCAGCTTCGGGAGCGGGTGCTGCCCCCTGGCGGGCCGTGGCCAGGGCCTGCCACAGCCGCTCGGGGCTGTGCAGGTCTTTCACGATGTACTGGCTGATGCCTTGGCTTAACAGGTCGGCCTCAGTTTCGGCATCGGCCTTGTCGGCCAGTACGAAAAAGGGTGTCTGTGGTAGGCGCTCGTGCAGCTTGCGCATAAGTCGCTGGGGCAGAGCTTCCTGGCCGTCACTATCCAGCACCAGGGCGTTGGGCGGCGCGGTGGCTAGCGCACGCGAGGCCAGCGCCAGCGCCACGGTGGCAAAACGGCGCACTACGTAGTCAGGATTGAGGCTGAGCCGGTGGCAGACGCGGGTCACATAGTGCGTATCGGCTCCAATAAGCCAGATATTGTAGTGCGAAGTAGTTCTCATGGGTGGGAAGAGCAGAAGTTATAAACTCAAGTATAGGCAACGTAAATGGCAATTTTTTATTGATAAAGTTATAAAATTAGCTAGTCGGGGTAGGCGTAGAATTTGAGTAAAATTCAGGGTAAAAAATTGGATTTGCGTTAATTACGTAGTGGAAAATTGGGATGTTTTCTCTTTTCCACAAAGAAACTATTCATTTTTGGGACGAAATATAAGCTATATGATTAAAGTATACTACTGATAAACAAGTGTTTGCAAAACTGGCAGTTTAGTTGATTAGTAGACAGCGTGATAACAAATTACGCTGCTTCATCATGCAAGTTCTTGGAAAAATCAAATGCCGCCTCTTGGCGGCCAGCGCGTTAAAATGCCTATTGCTGCCTCTGTTTGTGCTGGCAGCGCTCAGTGCTCAAGCTGTGGCTTACTACTCTACGGGCGCGCCCATCAGCTCATCGCCGCGGGTGTGCGGAGCGACAGGGTGCTACGGCATAACCACCGGGATGAACACCTCTGTTGGCCCCATGGCAGTATCCGCTAAGGTAGAGCTGCCAACTGCGCTGGGGGGAAGCGTAAAGCTGCGCTACCAGCTCAATGGCAAAGCGCTGGCCGGCTACCGCGGCGGAATACTACTTGCCGCCGATGCCTCGCTGCTGAGCTTAAATCTGGCGCCCAGCGCGACCATTCGCACGTATCTCAGCACTAGCGCTACCCCCGATAAAGTGCTGGACGAAATGGTAGTAAGCGCTTCGGCTTTGGGTACCCAACTGCTCAATGGTAAAGGCAGTCCGGCCCAGCTGGAGCTAATTGCGACGACCGAGTTTGACCGGGTGGAAGTGGAGTTCGGCTCCTTGCTAAACCTGGGTAGCTCAGTTAGCGTGTTCTACGCCTACGGAGTGGGCCCTAACCAAACCGCCCAGATTACGGGCCTTACCTCCAACTCCAGCACTGCTACGCCGGGCCAGTTTATGACCGGTGGCGACTGCTCCGATAAAGTTACTAACCCCGGCAACGCAGTAGATAACGACCAGACCAACTACGCCACCTTCAGCAGTCTGGGCGCGCTGTTTTGCACTGCTCGCCTCACGGTGGGGCTCAATGGCACGGCTCCTGGCACCTACAAAGCTGGCTTTGTTATCGGGCAGGGCAATAACCTGCTCGATGTAAGCATACTGAGCTCGCTGAAAATCACTGCTTACAAAGATGGCAAGGCGCTGGAATCGGGTTCGGGCAGCTCGCTGCTCGGCCTGAGCGTGCTCCCCGACAATAAGTCGCTGGTTACGTTTCAGGCTACCCAGCAGTTCGACGCGGTTTCTATCGAGCGCACCGATGTGGTGGCGGCCCTCGACAACCTGCGCCTCTACTATGGCGTGGGCGTGGCCTCTACCACACCCGCCCAGGTTATTTCGAGCTTCGACAACTCAGCGGGGCATTACCAGTCTTTCTCAAACGGAACGGCCTGCGTAAACTGCGGCGTGACCTCGCCCGACAATGCAGTGACGAACCCTAACTCGGCGGCCACTATCAATGGCCTGCTAGGGGTGAATAATTACACGACTCTGCGCCTGGACCTCAACGGTATTGGCAGCGCGGGCAACCGGGCGGGCATGGTCATCGGCAGCACGACGCTGCTCGACCTGGCGGCGCTCAGCCGCGTAACGCTCATTACCTACGACGAGAGCAACAACGTGCTGGAAACGGCCTCCGGCGCATCGCTGCTCAAGCTGAACCTGCTGCCCGACGGCCGCCAGACCGTGAGCTTCAACACAACCAAGAATTTTAGAAAGGTGGGCATTCAGATTGGGGGCGTAGCTAGTGCCGCAAACGATACCAACGTTTTCTACGCCTTCACCGACAACAGCAACGGCTCACTCGCCATTGTGGCGCCGCCCACCGGCCCACTGCCGGTAACGCTCACCAGCTTCGCGGTGCGGCGGCAGTCGGGCGGCGCCGCCCTGAGCTGGACTACCGCTTCCGAAATCAACAGTGCCCGCTTTGTGGTGGAGCGGTCGGGCGACCCCGCCACTGGCTTTCGCGCCATTGGCGAAGTAGCCGCCGCCGGCAACGCTAGCACTTCCCACACTTACACCCTGCAAGACCCCGAAGCCGCTAGCCTGCCGGGTACTCTGTACTACCACCTGCGCCAGCTTGACCTCGATGGCAGCGCCCACGTGTCGGCCACAGTAGTGCTGGCCGCCCGTCCCACCCCGGCTGCCTTCGCCCTTTATCCCAACCCCGCCACGGCCGCTACCCGGCAGGTTACCCTCGACGGGACCGTGGCCGCTGGCTACTCGGTAAGCCTCTACACCAGCATGGGCCAGCTGCTGAGCACCCGCGTGGTAAGCGAGGCTACTACCCAGCCACTTACTGTGCCCACTAACGGCCTGGCCGCCGGCATCTACCAGGTAGTGCTGCGCGATGCCGCCGGGCAGCTGCTCACCACCCAACGCCTGCTGGTGGCTAGCTACTAAAAAAACACAGCGGCTTCTTTCTGCAAAAAGTAAGAGCCCCGTCGCTAGGTTAGCGGCGGGGCTCTTGAGCTTTTAGCGGTAAGCGCGGGCTAGCCCGCTAGCTCTACCCAGGCGGGGCAGTGGTCCGAGTGCACGGCATCGGGCCAGAGGCCGGCCCCACGCAGGCGCGGCAACAGGCCCTCGTCGAGCAGCAGGTGGTCGAGGCGCCAGCCTACGTTGCGGGCCCGCGAGCCGGCCCGGTAGCTCCACCACGAGTAGTGGCCCGGCGCCTCGGGGTGCAGCTGCCGAAACGAGTCGGCGAAGCCATCGGCCAGCAAGTCTTTAAACCACTGGCGCTCCTCGGGCGTGTAGCCGGGGCTTTGCTGGTTGGCCTTGGGGTTGTGCAGGTCGATGGGGGTTTGGCAGCAGTTGAAATCGCCGCCGATAACCAGCGGTGGCACCTCGGCGTCGGCCCGCAGGCTAGCCACGTAGCCCCGAAACCAGTGCAGCCACGCCACCTTAAAAGCCTGCCGCTCGGGCCCACTCGTGCCCGAAGGCATGTACGTATTCAGCACCGACACCTCGGCAAAGTCGAGCCGCAGCACGCGGCCTTCCCGGTCGTAGAGGTCGTTGCCGCAGCCCGTAACCACCGCTAGGGGCTCGCGGCGGCTGAAGGTGGCCACGCCGCTGTAGCCGGGCTTCTGGGCCGGGTGCAGGTAGGCCCGGTACCCTAGCGCGGCCAGCCCGCTCACGTCGAGCGGGGCGGCGCCGGCTTTTATTTCCTGCACGCATAGCACATCGGGTGCGGTGGCGGCCACCCAGTCGAGCAGCCCCTTGCTCAGCGCCGAGCGCAGGCCGTTGAGGTTATACGAAACGATTTTCACGCGCTAACTCCTTGGCTTACTGCTCGTCGTCGAGCGTGTCGAAATACTCCAGGATGTGCCATTTTAGCATCCGTTCCTGCTCTTTGAGGTTGGCAAAGGGCACGGGGCTTACCAGCTGATAGTGCGGCCAGCCTTCCTCGTCCACGCGCGTCAGTGCGTAGTGCCCACTGAGGCTGAAGAGCTTGCAGGTCGCAATGTGCATCAGGTCCTGCTTCTGCTCCTTCGTAAACTCGGCCACGCCCTGCCCTAGCTCCTGCACGCCAATGAGCAGCAGCAACGCATTCAGGTCGGGCCGGCGGCCAAAGCGCTCCTCCATGCCCGCCAGCAGTTCGCTCCAGCGCTCGTTGAACTCGGCCTCGCTCTCGCCGGTACCGGCTTGGCTGCTAGTGCTCATGGGGCGGGTGGCTAGCTGATGCGTGACCGCCGGGGCCAGCCAGGGCCGCCTCGGCGCGCAGCACTTCCCAGTACTCCACGGCGCGGCGGAAGTGCGGAATGACGATGCTGCCCCCAATGAGATTGGCAATCGAGAATACCTCGAATACCTCCTCGTCGCTGAGGCCTTCCTCGTGGCACTTGCCGAGGTGGTACTTCACGCAGTCGTCGCAGCGCAGCACCAGCGAGCAGGCCAGGCCCAGCATCTCCTTGGTTTTGACGTCGATAGCGCCGGCGGCGTAGGTATTGGTATCGAGGTTGAAGAACCGCTTGATAACCTTGTTGTCGTACGACAGCACGCGCTCGTTCATGCGCTGGCGGTAGTCATTGAAATCGGTAGTGAGAGACACGGGAAAAATGATGAGGTGAGGAAATGAGAAGGTATTGAGGTTACAATGCAGCTAGGGGCCGATATTGCTAGGTAGAAAGCCATGTTGGCTAGCCAACCTCACTGCAAAGAACGGGCTGCGCCTGGGCATCGTGCCCGCGAGCAGTGGCCCGCCGAAGACTTTTCCGCTCGCTGCCTTCTCACCCGTTACCTAACCACCAACTCCTCCCCACATGCTGCGCCCGCTCCTGGCCGATTTGGCGGCCCTGTTTTTCCCGCGCCTGTGCCTGGCTTGCCGCGAGTCACTGGCGGCCGGCGAGGCGCACCTGTGCACTAGCTGCCGCATCGAGCTGCCTTATACCGATTATCACCTGCTGCCGCCCGCCCAAAACCCGCTGGCCCGCCGCTTTTGGGGCAAGCTGCCGGTGCAGCACACGCTCAGCTACCTGCACTTTTTGCGCCACGGCCGGGTGCAAAAGCTGTTGCACCAGCTCAAATACCAAGGCCAGAGCCAGGTAGGGAGCGCGCTAGGCCAGCTCTACGGCGCCGAGCTGGCTGCCGCTGGGCTAGGGTCCGAGTTCGACCTCCTGGTGCCTGTGCCGCTGCATCGCCGCAAGCTGGCCCGCCGGGGCTACAACCAGGCCGCGGCCTTTGCCCAGGGGCTAGCCACCGCGTTGCGGTGCCCCAGCGCGGCCCACGCGTTGCGCCGCACCGAGCACACCGCCTCCCAAACCCGCAAAGGCCGCGTCGAGCGCTGGCAAAACGTGGCCACGGTGTTTGAGGTGGCCGAGCCGGCGGAGGTAACCGGCCGCCGAATCTTGCTGGTTGATGACGTGCTCACCACCGGCGCCACGCTCGAAGCCTGCGGCGCAGCCCTGCTGGCCGCCGGTGCCCACACCGTAAGCATCGCCACTATCGCCTCCTAGACCGCAGATTTAACGGATTTAACGGATTTCGGGGATACGCCCGCTGCCGCGGGCTGGCTATTTGGGTGCTCTTATTCGGGTTGCGCTTGGTGGTTGGACGTTTGGGTGCTGCTGCGCAACTTGGGTTGGGGGTTAGCTGGCCGGGCTAGGGCGTTGCCCGCGCTGGCGTATGAAATAAACCAAACTAAAAGCTAAAACAAAAAAGGCCACCCAACTGGGTGGCCTTTCCTACTAACTAATCCAAACTAACCAGCTTACGGTAACCAGGCAGTCAGCCCGCGGCAGCGGGCGTATCCCCGAAATCCGTTAAATCCGTTAAATCTGCGGTCTATTTGTTGGTGCCGGCGTTAATCATCGCGCAGCGGAAGCCGATGGTTGACGAAGCCGAATCCTCAGCCATGAAGCGGCGGGTGCCGGGCGAGAGGTAGTAGGCTACGTCGCGCCACGAGCCGCCTTTGTACACGCGCACGTGGTCGTCTACTAGGCTCTGGTAGCCCTTCTTGTCGTAGTTCTTGGCATCATCACCCACGCCGTTGCGACGGAAAGGGTTGAGGTCTTCCACATCCTGGAACGAGAGCGGGCGGTACACGTCCTGCACCCACTCATTCACGTTGCCAGCCATGTTATACAGGCCGTAGTCGTTGGGTGGGTAGGCATACACGTACTCCGTAATCATGGCGCCATCGTTCAGGCTGCCCGCGATGCCAGCGTAGTCGCCACGGCCTCGCTTGAAGTTAGCCAGGAACTGGCCCTGACCCTTGCCGTACGGGTTGCGGGTCGAGCGGCCATTCCAGGGGTAAATACGCTTCTCCTCCTGGTTTTCGTTGCCAACTTCCTGCGTGCCTACGAGCGCCTGGGCGGCGTACTCCCACTCGGCCTCGGTGGGCAGGCGGTAATTGGGCAGTGAATTGCCGTTTTCGATAGAGGCACCACCCTTGCCATCGGCTAGGGCACCGGCGCTGGCGGCCGTAGCGCCACCTTCGGCCGACGTGCCGTTGTCGCCTTTCTTCTTTTTCTTGCCAAACAAGCCGCCGCCTTTGCTGCTGCCGCCGCCTTTGGCCAGGTTCTCATTCACCTTGGCCGTGCGCCAAGCGCAGTAGCTATCGGCTTGCAGCCAGTTTACCCCCACTACCGGGAAGTAGCGGAAACCGGGATAACGCAGGTAGTAAGTCACGTACGGGTCGTTGAACGACAGGTCGCGCGCCCACACGGCAGTGTCGGGCAGGGCGGCCTTGTATTTATCTTCCGACGAGTCTTTGCGAATAAAGTGCAGGTACTCAAGCCAGTGAATGTTGGCCACCTCCGCTTCGTCCATGAAGAACGAGGCGATGGTCACCGTGCGCTCCATGTTGTCGTGGTTGTTGGTCACGTCCTCTTCCTGCGAGCCCAGCACCGTGCGGCCACCCTCGATGTAAACGAGGCCTGGGCCGGTCGGGATTTTCTTGAAATCCGTCACCTTCATGCCTTCATCGGTATTGTACTCGATGCCGGTGGTGGAGGAGTTTTTGCCCGGACTGGTGGCCGTGCGGTTGCCCTTGTTGCAGCTGGCCAGGGCTAGCGAGCCCGCGGCCAGCAGGCCTAAATAGTTAGTAAATCTCATAACGAAGGAATGTGCCGAGGGCGCTAATAGATTATGACGGGTAATTTGGTTGCAATATTACAAACAATCAGAAGTTGGGACAAGGAGAAATTGGATAATCTCGGCGTCGGAGGCGACGAAAGGCGCTTTCTAGCTTGTCAAACGCGCGCAGGGTCAAAGTTATTTCGTGCGCACCCCCCAAGTCGCTGGCTAATTGGCTCACGCCCACGTCGTAGCTGTAGCCCAGGCGCAAGTCGCCGTAGGCCACGCCGGCCACCAGTGCCACCACGTGCTGGGTGCCCAGGTCGGGGCTAGCCAGGTTGCGGTACAGCGCTCCCACCGTCACGGGGTCGGCCGTGAAATACGCGCCCGCTTCCGAGCGCTGCGAGCCGCCCTGGCGAGTGTAGCCCAGCGTGGGGGTGAGGCTGATTTCGCGCTGCTCGCCACGGCCGTAGCCCGCCGGCTTTTGCAGGAATAGCTTGTAACCGCCGCTCAGGGCTAGCCGCAGCGGCAGGCCCGCCTGCTGGCTGAAACCCAGGTCGGGCCGGTTGAGGTGCTGGCCCGACAGGCTCACCCAAAACTGCTCGGCATACAGCACGCCGCCCACGCCTACGGTGAGGTAGTTGACTGGTGGAAAGGATGTTAGGCTCTCGGCCGTGACGCCGGTGTAGGTGCCATCGGCACTGTATTGGTCGCCGAAGGTGAGGTTGTCGTAGCCCACGCGCTGGCGGCCGTAGCCCACCTGCGCCCCACCGCTCAGGGCTAGCGTGCGCGTGAGGCGGGTGTGGTAGGCATACTGCGCCGTGGCCCCGAAGCGCGTGTAGCCCACCGCGCCCGCCCGGTCCTGGCTCACGAGCAGGCCTAGCGCGTGGTGCAGGCCGGGCTTGGGCAGGCGCCAGTCGGCGGCCAGCTGCACGGTTTCGAACGCGCCGGCCAGCTGCGGAAACTGCGTGCGGTAACCCAGCGTGGCGCTGTAATCATCGACCACGCCCACCCAAGCCGGGTTATCGGCCTGCCGGTTGGCGTAAGCTTGCGAAAAAAACACATCCTGCGCCCGGGCCGGGCCCGCGGCCAGCAGCCCCGCACCCAGCAGGCCTAGCCACCGGCGCGGGCCGGGCGAAGCGAAAAAAAAGTCTGTCATGCGGAGCCGGCGGAGCATCTTGTCGGGATGAACGAAACGCGGCGAAAAAAATTCTGCCGGGGCAAGCTAACCCCGGTTTATGGAACGCTCCGCCGTAACGCCCGCGCTACTTTTTGGTAATCGTAAACTCTACCCGGCGGTTGAAGCGGCGGGTTTCTTCCTGCTCGTTGTTGGCAATGGGCTGCGTGCCGCCGAAGCCCTGGGTGGTGAGGCGTTTGGCATCTATTCCCTTGCTAACCAAGTATTTCTTCACAGCTTCTACCCGGTCTTCGCTCAGCTTGAGGTTCAGGGCCGGGTCGCCTTGGTTGTCGGTGTGGCCGCCAATCAGGATTTCCACGGTCGGGTAATCGCGCAAGATTTTTACCAGGCGCAACAGCTCAGGAAAGGAGCTGGGCTGCAAATAATACTTGCTCTGCGGGAAGAAGATGTTGTTGAGCTTCACCTTCTGGCCCACCTTAAAGGGAACCAGAAACAGGTCCTGCTGCTGCTCGGTGTACTTGTCGGCGACCGTAGCATCGAGGCTGGCGTTCTCGGCAATGTAGTCGATGGCCTCGGCGCGGTAGCCGTACTGCACGCCTGCGGGCAGCACAATGGTGTACGAGCCATCGATGGGCGACGACTCGGCCACGCCGATTTCCTCGCCCGTCACCAGGTTTTCGTAGTGAATAATGGCCCGAATAGGCTTTTTAGTTACTGCGTCCAGCACCTTGCCCTGCACCAGCGTCACCACCTCGGGCTTGAAAGCGGGGGCTAGCGCAATGCGAAAAATATCCTTTGAGCCATCGGTGCCGTTACGGGCCGACACCAGGTAGGCGTTGTCGCCGGCCGCCGACACAGTGTAGTAGGCGTCAAAGTCGGGCGAGTTCACCACCGGGCCTAGGTTGCGCGGGGTGCTCCAGCGCGTCCAGGTGCTATCCAGACGTTTCGAGTAAAAAATATCACTTTTCCCATAGCCGCCGTGCCCATCAGAAGCAAAATATAGCGTCTTGTCGTCGGAGGCCAGGAAGGGCGCGAAGTCAGCGCCGGGCGTGTTGATGTTCTTGCCCAGGTTGATAGGCCGGCTCCACTGCGTAGGCCGCTTGGGGTCGGGCTGCTCGCCCACCGGCAGGGGCTTCGGAAAGCTCACGAAAATGTCCTGCCCGCCCTGGCCATCGGGGCGCTCCACGGCCATCAGCAGGGCTTTGCCCGAAGTAGCCAAGAAGCCGTCGAGGTGTTCCTTGTCGTCGTTGCGGTAGTTGTCAATCTGTACCTTCTGCGGCACGCTCCAGCCGCCCGGCGAGCGCCGGCTCGTGCTAAAGCCTTTGGGCTGCATAAAGCCGTCCTCGTACACGCCCAGTAGCAGCGCCACCTGCCCGTTGGCCGACACCGAGGCTAGCCCGTTGGGGTCTTCGGGGCCGTTGGGCGGGGTGCCCAGGTTCTTGGCTAGCCCCCAGGTCTGGTTTTTGCCACTCGTTATCTTCGAGAACCAAATGTCCTGCGGGTCGCGGCTGCCGCCCACGTTGCCGGGGTGGTATTGGCGGGCAAAAAACATGGTGCGCCCATCGGGCGAAATAACGGGGTGGGTATCAACATACTTGCCGTTGATGTTGGGGCCCAGGTTCTTGAGCGTCGAGTCCATCTGCACGGTTTCGACGTCCGTGGTGGTCGGGTTCTTGAAATCCTGCTTCACCATCTGCACATCCACGTTGGCAATGCCGATGGCGTCAATCTGGTTTACGCCGGTCACCTTGGCCGTGTTCATCGTCACGCGCACGCCGATGGTGCGATATTTCTCGGGCTTGAACTTGGTTTGCAGCGTGCGGAAAGCCTCGGGCAGCGGGCCGGGATTCTTATTGGTGTACACCTCGTGGTGTTCGCCCTTGATGTCGATGAGCTCGATTTTGGTAATCGAGCCGGGATTAAAGCTCTCAATAACGGTTACTTGCTGCGCAATAAGCGACTTAGCAAAGCGCACTTCGATAAACTCATTGGAGCCGTCCTTGGCCGGAATCCAGGCTTCGTTGCTGATTTGGCCCAGCGGCTGGGCATTGGGCTCACCGAGCACCTTTTCGGGTGCAAATGCCTCCTTGCCTTTGGCTTTTTGCGACGACACGGCTTCTACCTTGGCGGCCCACAACACGGTCTGGGCCTGGGCGGCCGACGTGGCCAGCAAACCAAGCGCCGCGGCCGGTATAAAATAAAGCACCGAATTCAACTTCATAGCGATAAAGACAGGCCGGTCGTAAAAACGCACCGGGCAATACTACATAAAATACTAGTTTGAAGCTAGCCAAACACTTGCGACTACGAACCTAACACTAAATCGGCAAAGCGTATTGCGTAGCGCATCTTTGCACCATGTTCCAGCCCTCTCTTTCCGCGCCCGCCTACGACTACCTGCTGGTGGGCGGCGGCGCGGCCGGCCTCAGCCTGGCCCACCACCTGGCCCAGGAACCGCGCCTGGCCGGTAAGCGCGTGCTACTCATTGAGCCCGAGGCCAAAGACCAGAACGACCGCACCTGGTCGTTTTGGGCCGACGAGCCCACACCTTTTGACGGCCTAGCAGTGGGCGAGTGGGACCGGATAGCCTTTCGCAGCCCCGGCTTTGAGCGCGTTTTTGACCTCGGCCAGTACCGGTATCGTACTATCAGGGGCTTGGATTTTTACCAATTTGTGCATCAGGCGCTGGCTGCTCGTCCGGTGCAGTTTACGGTGCTGCGTGGGCGCGCCGCTACCCTCGAAAACACGCCAGCCGGCGTGCGGGTTCGCACCGAATCGGGCGAGGAGTTCACGGCCCGCTATGCCTTCGATAGCCGCCCGCCCGCCATTGAGTTTCAGCCCGCTAAGTACCGCTACCTGCTCCAGCACTTCGTGGGTTGGGAAATCGAAACTACCCGCGAGGTCTTCGACCCCAACGCGATGGAATTCATGGATTTTCGGGGTGCGCAGCAGCACGAGGCGCGCTTTATTTACGTGCTGCCCTTCGGCCCGCGCCGCGCCCTGGTCGAGTATACACTCTTCTCGGCGCAGGTATTAGCTAAAGAGGAATACGAGGCGCACATTATTGATTATCTGAGCAATAAGCTAGGGCTAGCTGAGGCCGATTACCGCATTACGGCCGAGGAGGTGGGCGCCATTCCGATGACCGACCACCCACTGCCGGCTAGGGTGGGGGCGCACATTATTAACCTGGGCACGCGAGCCGGGCGGGCCAAGCCTAGCACAGGCTATGCCTTCCGGCGCATTCAGGCGCAGTCGGCGCGGCTGGTGGCGGCGCTGGCGGCCACCGGCCAGCCGCCCGCCGACCCCACCGGCGACCGCTGGCAGTTTCGCTTGTTCGACACGCTGCTGCTCGACATTATGCAGCGCCGGGGCGAAACGACGCGCGACTTGTTTCGGCAGCTTTTCGAGCGCAATCCGGTGGGTCGTATTTTCCGGTTTCTGGACGAAAAAACCAACTGGGCCGATAATCTGCGCATCATGAACTCGGTGTCGCCGGGGCCATTTATGCGCTCTATTGGGCACGTGCTGCGCGGCCGGCCGGGGCGGCGCTAGCTGCCACAGCCTCCGCAGCCGCCTCCCCCGCAGCCGCTGCCCCCGTCGCCCCCCGAACTTGAATCGCTGCCCGAAGGCGGCGTTAGGCTAGCCGCCAACTGGCCAAGGCCCAACGAATGCAGGCTGCTGACTCCTAGCACCGCCACGGCCATAATAACAACATTAGAGTTATCGGCTCGGCCGCGCTGGTGGGCCAGGCGTTCTTCGAGGCCATGCAGCACCGCGGCCCCGCGGCCAGTAGCCCAGGCGCTTAAATGCATGACAAGGCCGGTAACAAAAGCCAGCACGACCAGCGAAACAACCAGAAAGCTTACCGGTCGGTCGCGGCTCAGGCCTACCAGTAGCTTTATCACGCCAAAAAGACCTAACGCGGCGGCCGTAGCCAGCGGTAGCTTGTTGAGGCGCCGGCGTTCAGGGGCGGGCAGTAGCAAACCTGCCGCCAGCAGTTCCGCATCAAGCGCCTGTAGAGCGGAGTTGCTAGCACTCAGCCCCCACTGCCGTATTTCTGCCAGCGGCGAGCCGGTGGGGTCTAGCCCGCTCCAGAGGCTGAGCTCGTAGGCGTTAGTGGGCGGCGCCTGGTTTGTGCGCCTCACCATGTTGGGCGCGGGAAATACGATGTGTCCCGTGTAGGCTAGCGCTGCCAGCGCACTGTCGGCTACCAGGCGGCCCCGCTGGGCTAGCCGGGCCAAGGCGTAGGTACTGGGCAGGTCGCCCGCGTAGGTTTCCAGTGGCCCCCGGCCTCGGTAGCGCACCCAGCAGGCGAGCGGCAGCAGGGTGGCACCCAGCACCCAAAAGAGTAGCAGAAACTCGGTGCCGTACCAGTTAAATGGGTTGAGGGGCGTGCGGGCTGTGCAGCCAGCTAGTACCAGCAGAGTTGCCAAGGCTAGGCCGGCTAAGTGGGCAATGCCTAACTGAGGCCACTGCCAGTGAGGCAGCTGGGGCTTGGGCAGTAGCCATTTGCCCCGCATATTCACCCTCCGAAAGTGCGGCGCTTCCCCAAAGCGCACAGTGGCCGGGGGCCAGATATCGGCCGGCGGAGCTTCTCCAAAGGCAGCCTCGTACGAATGCCGGGTAGCCGCGTACCAATCCTGAAACTTGTGGCCCTCGGCAGCCCCGCCCTGGGTGGGGCCGTGGTGCAGGGCAAACCCCAAGACCTGCCCGCACAAATCATCCCAATACGAGCGGGTGTAGACCAAGTGCAGGTGCCAGGCTTGGTCTACCTCATCGGAGGGCGTGACGGGGTGGCCGCAGGTGGCAGCCAGATATACAAACCGCTTGTACTCGAAAACTACGCGCTCGGCAAAGGCGGTGGACCAGCCATTGTCACGGGCTAGCCGACGCGAGAATGGTAGCGCGGCGGCACCGTCGAGGTCAAGCGCAACGAGCCGGTTCCACAGCTCGGGTTGGGAGGCGCGGCGCGAGGCTGAAGCCATGCAAAAAGGCGAAGCGAACCTAATAGCTTGCTCCACGCTGCTAAACTACGGTCGGCGTGGGCTTTTCTCGCGCCCGCCCCGTCGCTAAGGGGTACCAGCGCCGGCCGAGGCCGCGCCACGTTCACTAAAAAGCCAGGCATATCGGTCAGGTTATCTAGGTCGTGGGTACTGCACAGAATGGTGTGACTTTCGGTGGTTACCCAGTCACTCAGCAAGGCAGCAATGCGCCCGCGCCCTCCCAGCACCGCCACAAAGGTGGGCTCGGCGGGTAGGCCAACGAAAAATCGCGGAGCAGCACCCGGTTGGGGTACCCCGCGATTAAATTTTCAATGAGCAGTAAACAGAGGGCAATTGTGGCTGATTTACAGCTGCTAACTATTAACCTCTCCTTGTTTACTGCTATTAGTATTCGTCCTCGTTGAACATGAAGTCCTCCTTGGTCGGGTAGTCGGGCCATACTTCCTCGATGTTCTCGTAGGGTTGGCCGTCATCTTCCAAACCTTGCAGGTTTTCAACCACTTCCATCGGAGCCCCCGAGCGGATAGAGAAGTCAATGAGTTCATCTTTGGTGGCGGGCCAGGGCGCATCCTCCAAATAGGAAGCGAGTTCGAGAGTCCAGTACATGGTCGAAAGTGGGAAAGACGTGAAAAGGGTTGTTAAATGTAAGCAGAACAGGCGCTACGCAAGTATCTCCTGGAAAGTTAGCCCATGATGGGCAGCTGGAAAAGCGCAATCAGCTCCGTTTTAGTTTGAATCTTACGCTCAAAAGTGCGAATTTTTCCTTGCAGCAACTGACGGAACTGGTCATTGGCAGCCGAACTGTTGAGCTTGCTTAAATTATCCTGAAGCGTAGCTAACTCCTGGCGGTCGCTCTCGATAAACTTGCGCAGGGCCACCGTGGCGGCCTGGGCGCGCTCGGCGGGGGCTAGTGGCGCGGCGCCCTCGGCCTGGCGCTTACGCAGGTAGTAGTCCAGGGCGCTCATTTCGAATACCTTATCGCAGGCCAGCATAAAACGCTGCCACAACTGGTCGCTTTCGGGGCCGCGCACGGCGCCGCTCTGCTTCCACTCGGTTTGCAGAGCCTTGGCCTGGGTCACGCCCTGGTTGGGCGGCAGGGCAATGAGGGCCTCGGCGCGCTTGGCTAGCTCGCGCTTGCGCAGCAGGCTTTCCTCGGGTGAGCCGGGCGTGGCGCCGGCGCGCACCTCCACCGGGCGCTGAGTTTCGATGTGCTTTTTGAGACGCTCAAAAAAGTGGTTGTTGGCCGCCCGAAATCTAGTCCACAACTCGGCGGCCTGTTTTTTTGGTAGCGTGCCGTTAATTTCGCGCCACGCCGTTTGCAACTGCTTAAGCTGGCGCGAGGTGGTTTCGAACTGGTCGGAGTTTTTGAGTGCCTCGGCTTGGTTCACCAGCTCGCGGTAGCGCTCCACCGTGCGGCGGGCCAGGGCTTTGCGGTCAGTCTGGAAAGCCTTGCGGCGGTCGAAAAACTCCTGCACGGCGCCGTGGAAACGGCCTTCCAAATCTTCGGTTAGCGCCTTGTCTACGGGGCCGGTTTTGAGCCAAGCCTGGCGCAAGTCCTTCACCGTTTCGCTGGCTACGAGCCAGTCTTCGGTATCACGCAGGGCCTCGGCCTGGGTAATGAGGCTTTGCTTGGTGGCCAGGTTTTTTTCGCGGTTGCGGGCCACCGACACGTTGAGCTGCTGCTCGGCCTCCTGGAGGCGGCGGTGCAGGCGCTCGTAGTCGCCGAGGCCATCATGTTGCTTGCTTTGCTCCTGCAAATGCAGCAGCTTCATCAAAAAAGAGCCTTGGTTATCAGCAGCTTGCATACGCTGCAAAAGCTCGTCTATCTTGGCCCGAAACGCCTCGTAGCGCTGGCTAAAGTAACGTAGAGCATCGTCGTCGGTATCTTTTACCTGGCCGATGCGGCGGGCCGGCTGGCCGAGCGTTGGCCGTAGCCACACGCCCCCGTCTTCCACGTAGCCATAGCGGCGAGCTTCCGTGAGCGGGTGGTCGGGGAGTTCCATTGGGGAATGGGAAAGGTAGAGTGAGGCAAAAACGCTGGCTAGCCTGGCAAGCCCGGCCGAACGCAGTATACAGAATGAAGTACAAGTTTACGCGCAAAAGTAGTTGCGGGCATTTAGCAGGACGGCGTTGGCGCGTTTAGGTTTCCGCTTGGGTTCGGGGTCCCAACGAGTTGAGGGCAAAAACCGTGTTTAGCCGCGTAAAAGAGCGATTTTTTTTCGGCCGGGGGCTAGCGGGCCGAGCTGTTTTTAAACGGTAGCTTTGCGGGTAGTCCCCTCATCCTTCACCAGTTCCTAGCCCCTCATGTCCGACCAGCCCACCATTATTTTCAGCATGGCCGGGGTAAGCAAGATTTACCCACCCCAGAAGCAAGTTCTCAAAAATATTTACCTCTCATTTTTCTACGGCGCCAAAATCGGCGTGCTCGGCCTCAACGGCTCGGGCAAGTCGAGCCTATTGAAAATTATTGCTGGCGTCGATAAGCAGTTTCAGGGCGAAGTCGTGTTTTCGCCCGGCTACTCGGTGGGCTACCTCGAGCAGGAGCCCCAGCTCGACCCTACCAAAACCGTGCGCGACGTGGTGGAGGAAGGCGTGGCCG
>Ga0308157_10003708_pt1 | contig 21651 bp, 22 predicted proteins | sample PhyBR1_FD_201035 | JGI IMG/M metagenome (GOLD analysis project Ga0308157, IMG submission 201035) | Phyllosphere microbial communities from UC Gill Tract Community Farm, Albany, California, United States - DLSLB.R1 | ecosystem: Host-associated > Plants > Phyllosphere > Unclassified | place: USA...
ATGATATTCTTGGATGCGTTCTTCCCTGGTTTCTCCCATGTGGGTAGAATTCTCTTCAGGATCTAAATAATGCGGATTCAGATTAAAAGAAATCAAACCTAAAGTTTGAAAACTTGGAGGGTAAACGATAGGCATGTCATTGGTTGTCTGCATCGAAAGTCCGCAAATATTACTTCCAGCACTGGTTCCCAGATATGGCGTTCCGTTTTTGACTGTTTCAGAAAGAAGCTGCATGATATTGTTTTTGTATAATTGCTTAACCAATAAAAAGGTGTTTCCTCCGCCAGTAAATATTCCTTCGGCATTTTTTATAGCTGTTTCTGGGTTTTCAAATTCATGAATTCCTTTTACTGAAATAGCAATAGTTTGAAATACGGCAGCCACTTTTTGCGTGTATTCTTCATGAGATATTACTCCCGGGCGAGCATAAGGTATGAATAAAATAGTTTTACAGTTTGCAAAATGCGATTGAAGGGTAGGTAATAAATATTCTAAATAACTGCTTCCGTGTAAAGTAGAAGTACTGGCAATAATAATATTTTTCATAAAATTCTAAATGATTTTAGGTTAAAGGTATTAAAAATGAAAATTGCCGCTGTTAAAAAGCTGATTTTAATTAACATATTTTTATAAAGCCGTTAATAGTAATTTGGAACATATTAGGATATTTTTACATTTTTAAGAATAATTCTAATTTTTTTATTTTGATAAGCAAGGTTATTTGTTTTTTAGTATTGTTTTTGTTTCAGACTGGCTGGTCTCAGCATGGAGAACGTACTATTTTAAAAGGAAGAATTATTTCAAATACAAATGATCTGGAAGGTGTGTATGTTATTAATGCGCAGACTGAGGCAATGGTAAATACTACTACTGATGGATATTTTTCTATAATGGCTAAAAGTGGGGATACGCTTGTTTTTTCATCGATTCAGTTTAAAGAAAACAGAGTTTTATTAACACCGGAAAATTTTTCAGATCTTAATTTCACAGTGAAATTAAATCTTCTGATACATCAGTTGCAGGAAGTGATCATTAAACGCTATGATAATATTAATTCTGTGGCATTAGGCATTGTGCCTTCCGGGCAGAAAAGCTACACGCCGGCCGAGAGAAAATTACAAACCGCTACTGCTTTAAATCCTACTGCTAATGTGGGAACAATGGCTGGTGGTTCAATTTCTGCGGATCCGATATTTAATTTTTTTTCAGGACGTACGGCAATGTTAAAAAAAGAAGTGGCTGTTGAGAAAAAAGAGTTTTTTATACGGCTCCTGGAGAATATGTTTACACTCGATCATTTTGTTGACAGGTTAAAAATACCTGTCGAGTATGTAAAAGGATTTGAATATTATGTTGTCGAAAACGAAAGCTTTACTAAAATCCTTAATTCAAAAAATAAAACCTCTACAGAGTTTTTACTGGGAGAATTAGCAGTTAAATACAAAGAGATAATTGCCCGTGAAGCTAAATAATATACTATATATCATTCTAATTTTTATTGTTCAGGTTTCTTTTGGGCAAACTTCTGGTGCTAAAGAAATCCAGGGTCAGATTCTTGAGCAGTCTACTCCTGTTGATGGTGTAAACATTATTAATAATAATACACAGGTTACAGCGGTTTCAGATGTAAACGGATTGTTTTCTATCGTAGCAAAAGAAGGAGATGTTTTAGTTTTTTCTTCAGTAAATTTAGAACCGTTAAAACGTCGGATTGGTGCTGAAGATTTACAAGAAAAAATACTTCGTATAAAAATGTCAGCAAAAGAAATTGAGTTAAAAGAGGTGATTGTAAATGAGAATGCTAATATTACAGCAGAAAACCTCGGAATTATTCCGCATGGGCAAAAAAAATATACTCCGGCTGAAAGAAAAATTTATACCGCAACATCAACCTCAGTGGATAAAATACTAAATTCTATTTCCGGAAGAACTACCATGCTGAAAAAAGAGGCTAAAATTGAGAAGAAAGAGGTTCTTTTTAGAAAATTAGAATATCTCTTTGAGGAAAATTATTATACAGATAGACTTGAAATTCCGTTAGAACATATTAAAGGATTTCAGCTTTATTGCGTGGAAAGTCCTGAATTTGCTGTATCTTTGAATACTAAGAACAAAACAATGAGTATGTTTTTAATAACAGGTCTTGCTCAGGAATATCTAAAAATCATAGGAAATGAAAAATAAATTAGGAATATTTGTAGTCTGTTTATTTTGTCAATTTATAACAGGTCAGACGAATTCAAGAAAACCTTTACATGGTCAGGTAATTAACAGTTCTATCCCCATCGAAACAGGCAATGTGATGAATATAAATGCGAATAAAAGAACATTTATAGGTCCACAAGGATTGTTTGATATTATGGCAAGACCTAAAGATACCTTGTTGTTCACAGGCATGTCTTTTCAGTCTAAAAAAATAGTGCTAACAGAAAAAGACTGTGCAGAAGTGCTTTTTTCAGTGCCTTTGGATTTAGTAAATGTTGAATTAAAAGAAGTTTTGGTCCATAAAGAATTAAAAGTGAAATCCCTGCAAGGCGGTTCTCAGGGCATTGTCGATACGCAGTTTGAAGATGATAGCCAGTCAACTCCTGAAAATAAAGCAATGTATTCTGATCAGACAATTAAATACGGAACTGACTTTGTGAGAATTTTTAAAGATTTGAAAAAGCTGCTTAGTAAAGATAAAGAGGTTCAAGAGGAAGTTATAACTGATATAGCTTTTGTTGCATATGCGAAAGATAATTTTACTAAGGATTTTTATACCAAAACATTAGGCTTAAAAGAAGATGAGATTGATTTGTTTTTAATGTACTGCTCTAATGACTCTGAATCTAAAAGGCATTTAAAAGAAGATCAAAAATTTGAATTAATGGATTTTATGATCAATAAAAACAAAGACTTCAAAAAAGCTGAGGTAAATAAGAAATGAAAAAGAATGCCATTTATTTCTTAATCGGAATACTATTTTTATCACTTTCTTCTTTTGTATTTCATAAATTCTACATGGGCATTTTTCAGGTGAATTATGTAGCTGAAAAAAAAATGGTCCAGATTACGTCAAGGATATTCGTGGATGATCTGAATAACGGAATCGAAAAAAAGTACCATAAAAAAACATTTATTGGAACAGAAAAAGAAACCCAGGCAGATCTTGATTTGCTAAAAAGATACCTCTCAGAAAATTTCAGTATTAAAATAGACGGTCAGCCAAAAACCATTATTTTTTTATCTAAAGAGATGGAAGCTGATGATGTTTTAGTTTGCTATTCGAAAATTACGGGAGTTGAAAAACTCAAGACATTAGAAATTACAAACACTATTTTAACAGACTGGAATGCCGAACAGCAAAATATTACACATATTTCAGCATTTGGTACTAAAAGAAGTGTTCTTTTTACAGAATCTTCAAGGAAAGAAGTGTTAAAGTATTAATGAACTTAGTAAGATTGTTGTTTTAATTGCTATTTTCACAGCTTCAAAAAATTCCAAAAATATTTATGAAATGAGCATCATTTAGGAGTGGGTTTCAATTACCAATCATGATATGCGAATTACATATGACCAATAAAAATAAATAAATTCTGCACATGAAAAGACTTTCATTACTATTACTTTTTCCTGCTATGCTATTTGCTCAGGAAAAAAATACGACTGTCGCTCCAAAACAACAGGGAAAGTATGATACGAACAAGTTTAGCCAAATGTATGATTTGATGGCTACACCCAATATGTTCCGCACGGCATCTGGTGCACCAGGTCCTGCTTATTATCAACAACAGGCAGATTACAAGATTGATATCGAATTAGACGATAAAAATTCAAAATTAAACGGATCTGAAACGATTACGTATTCTAATAATTCGCCAGACAGTCTGGAATATTTATGGATCCAGCTGGATCAGAATCAGGCTAAAGCGAATACACAGTCAACTTTGGCAGAAGCAGAAAAAATTAATCAGGTATTTCCATTAGGAAGTTTTTCTGATAAGTATCTGAAGAAAAACCTTGAACGCGGTTTTAATATTGAATATGTGAAGGATTCGAAAGGAAATCCAATGTCTTACACAATCAACGAAACCATGATGCGAATCGACCTTGATAAACCTTTAAAACCAGGAGAAAAGATTTCGTTTGCTATAAAATGGTGGTACAACATTAATAATTATCAAAAAGAAGGAGGACGTTCTGGTTACGAATTCTTTGAGAAAGACGGCAATAAATTATATGTGATCGCCCAATTCTATCCAAGAATGGCGGTTTACAATGATGTTGAAGGATGGCAGAATATGCAGTTTTGGGGAAGCGGAGAATTCGCATTGCCATTTGGAAATTTTGATGTGAATATTACAGTTCCTGCAGATCACGTAATTAACGCTACCGGAGAACTGACAAACAGGTCAGAAGTATTTACGGCAGAACAGGTAAAACGTTATGAGCAGGCTCAAAAGGCATTTGATAAACCGGTTGTAATTGTTACGCAGGCCGAAGCCGAAGCAGCTGAAAAAGGATTTTTTGAAAAGAAAAAAACATGGAAATTCAGTGCGAAAAACGTAAGGGATTTTGGAATTGCTTCTTCAAGAAAATTCATTTATGATGCAATGGCAGTAAAAATTGGAAACAGAACCGTAATGGCTGAATCAGTTTATCCAAAAGAGGCAAATCCGCTTTGGGGAGAAACTTCCACAATGACTGTGGCGCATACTTTAAAAAGTTATTCTTCGCATACGTTTGATTACCCGTATCCAAAAGCAGTTTCGGTTTCAGCTGAAGATCAGGGTATGGAATATCCAATGATTTGCTGGAATTACGGGCGTCCTGACGAAAACGGTAAAACAAGCAGGGAAGTTAAAAACGGAATGATTGGTGTAATAATTCACGAAGTAGGACACACTTTCTTCCCAATGATTGTAAACTCAGATGAGCGTCAATGGACCTGGATGGATGAAGGCTTAAATTCGTTTCTGGAATATTTAGCAGAACAGGAACTGGATCCAAAATTCCCTTCAAGACGTGGGCCGGCCAGGAATATTGTTCCGTACATGAGCGGGGACCAGAAATTTTTGGAGCCAATCATGTCAAACTCTGAAACCATTCATCAATTTGGGAATAATGCTTACGGAAAACCGGCTACAGGACTTAATATCCTGAGAGAAGTGGTGATGGGGAGAGAATTGTTTGATTATGCTTTTAAAACCTATGCCAACAGATGGAAGTTCAAACATCCAACGCCTGAAGATTTCTTCAGAACAATGGAAGATGCATCTGCAGTAGATTTAGACTGGTTTTGGAGAGGATGGTTTTATTCAACAGATTTTGTAGATATTGGTATTAAAGATGTAAAACAATATTATGTTTCTGATACCCCAACTGCAGATATAAAAGAGGTTAAAGTTAGAAAAGGTCGCTTCGGTTATGAAAAAGGACCTTTTGTTTATTTAGTTTCTGGTGATAATGCTGAAGTAGATGCCTCAAAGAAAAAAGCTTTAAAAGTAGAAGATTTTAAGCCATTGGTTGATTATGTAAATGAGACTTTTACAACAGAGGAAAAAGCAAATATCAAATCACCTAAATATTTCTACGAAGTAGAATTCAATAAACCGGGCGGAATGATTATGCCTATTCTGGTTGAAATCACCTATGAAGACGGTTCAAAAAACAATTATCAGTATCCGGCACAAATCTGGCGAAAAGGAAATGAGTCAGCCAAGAAAGTATACGCAACTGAAAAACGAATTAAGAGCATTCAGATAGATCCAAAATTACTAACGGCAGACATAGATGTAACTAACAATTCATGGCCAAAAGTAGAGGAAAAATCAAAGTTTGACTAAATATAAAATTAAGAAGGCTCTGTAAAGAGTCTTTTTTTTAAGTAAATTTTAAAACACGTGCCTGCAAAATTTAATATCTTTGTGACACAAAAAAATAAAAGTTATGTTTGGTATAGGAGGAGGAGAATTAGTTTTTATAATGTTTATAGTACTAATGCTTTTTGGTTCAGACAAAGTGCCTGAAATTGCCCGTACAATGGGTAAAGCCATGGCGCAGTTAAAAAATGCAACGAACGATATTAAAAACGAGATTCAAAAAGGGGCCGAGGAAAATGGTCTTGATACAAAATCCCTGACCGGTATAACAGGCGATATCAACGCTCATATCAATGATGCGAAAGCTAATTTGCTGGGCGATTCCGGAAGCTTTCTGGGAGATACTGCGACAGAAATTAATAAAGTAAAAGAAGATATCGACTCCATCTCAGGACCTATAAAACGCCAAATGTAATATGCTGGAAAAAATACAGGAAATAGATACCAGGTTACTTGTGTATCTTAACAGTTTAGGTTCTGAAACATTCGATCCACTTTGGCTGATTATTACCAAACAAGTATATTGGACGCCTTTTTTTCTCTTTTTATTTTTTCTTATTTATAAAAAAATAGGCATTAAGCAAACTTTGTATGTCTTGCTTTTTATAGCTGTTTTAATTGCCTTTACAGATCAGACAACAAATCTTTTCAAAAATACTTTTCAGCGTTTACGTCCTTGTAACAATCCTGAAATCAATACCATCATCAGGGTAGTACAATCCCGTAGTTCATATAGTTTTTTCTCTGGGCATGCTGCTAATACTATGGCTGTAGCTACATTTTTATTTTTGGTTCTAAAACGCCATTTCAAATACCTTGGATTTTTGTTTTTATGGCCGTTAATCTTTGCTTATAGCCGCATTTATTTAGGTTTGCATTATCCGGGAGATATTCTTACCGGATATTTCTTTGGAGCCCTTTTCGGATTTTTGATGTTCAAACTATATCAAAATTTAAAGCCAAAATATTTTCCGGGATAATTTTCAGGAGCTTTTTCCGGCTCTACGCTATATCTTTTGCGCCGAACCCCGGCACAAAAGGATGTCGCTTCCATCCGGGCTAGTGAAGTTGTTTTCAAAAGAAGTTAATTCTGTAAAACCATTTTTTCACTCCATTCTAATCCTTCAGGAAGTTCCTGTTTACTGAATTCGATATGAATAACCCTTCTTCGTTGGTTGTTGGTAGTTTTGTTTGAAGCATGAAATAATAAAGGTTTCATGATCATAATACCGCCTTTTTGAACTTCGCAGATAGTTTCTTTTTCTTTTCCGAAATCAAGTTTCTCAATTCTTAGAATTCCTTTAGAATGTGAATTATTAATCACTTTCAAAGCGCCATTATCTTTCGTGGTTTTATCAATATGAATCCTGATGGTAAAATTATTTTTCAGAATTGCAGCAGGAGGCTGAACCGCAAATTGGTTTTGTTTTACAGTCCAGTTTTCAAAATTCTCAACCTCAATTTTTTTATTGACAGAAATAGTCAGATCCTGATGATACGCCACAAACCAATTCGACTTTTCAGGTTTGTCAAAATAAATGGATTTAGTTATAAAATAGTTTTCTCCAAAATTAGTTTTTATAATATCCCGTAATTTCTGGTTGAATATAAAAGGTAAAGTTTCGGGAATTTCGTTATGAAACTGTCTTATTGCAAACAAATCCTCAGATTTTCTGAAAGTTATGCTTTCGGGATTATTTTCCGTTTTATATTCAATTAAAGATACTAATTTTTGAATTTCCTCTTCGTTATATACATTGTCAATAATTATAAATCCGTCAGCATCTATTTGATTTAAATTCTTCATTTTAAATTTTGGAATAATAATTTGTAAAGGGGAAATCTCAGGAATCAGCGGCTTAAAAACTATAAAACCCTGCTCACTGTCAATCCATCGCGAATTGGCAATAAAACCGTTTCTACTCTTGGATCATTTTTCAAAAGTAAATTATATTCTAAAAGTATTTTGGTACTTACATCATTTGGGTGAACAGGTTCCAAAACTTTCCCGCTCCATAAAACATTATCAGACAAAATGATTCCGCCTTTATTCATTTTTGGAACAATCATTTCCCAGTAATTAATATAGTTTTCTTTATCAGCATCAATAAAAACCAAATCAAATTTTACATCCAGCGTCGGAATAATAGCAACGGCTTCACCTAAATGCTGAAAAATTTGTGCTCCCCATGGCGATGCATCAAAATATTTACGCTGAAAATCAACGAGCTCTTCTTTGATGTCAATGGTGTGAAGCTGTCCGTTTTCCTGCATTCCTTCACACAAACACAAAGCGGCATAGCCAGTATAAGTCCCGATTTCCAAAATATTTATTGGTCGGATCAATTTAGAGAGCATACTTAAAACGCGTCCCTGGAAATGTCCGCTTAACATTCTCGGCAAGAGGATTTTCTGGTAGGTTTCTTTATTAAGTCTTGCTAATAATTCCGGTTCGTTTTCAGAATGCTGTTCAATATAATCTTCTAAGTCTTGTGAAATAAAATGCATCGTGTAGTGTATTCAGATTTGGCTGTAAAAATACAAAATATAGGCTCACTATCGGGCATAAAAAAACCATCCGAAAATGGATGGTTTCTATTTAAAATTTTGATGAAATTATTTTTTCAGGGCTTCATTTACATCTTTTGCAGTTTTCACTGTTCCGTCTTTTGCTGCTTTTGCCGCAGCTTCTACTTTTTCAGCCCCTTTTTTAGTAGCATCTTTTACATCTTCAATCGTTTCTTTAGTTTTTTCTTTTGCCTCCTCGGTAGCCGCTTTCGCTTTTTCTGCAGCGTTTTCTGCTTTCACAACAGCACTGTCTTTCACTTCTTCAATATCTGTTGTCAATGAATCTACTTTGTTTCCAAGTGTTAATTCATCTTCAGGTTTATTTGCTTTTTTGTCTTCACAAGACTGAACACCGAATGACAATAAAGCGATAACTGCTAAACTTAAAATTTGTTTTTTCATGATTAATTAATTTTTTAAAATTGATAAAATATAAAGGTTATAAAGCTGAAAAAATAAAAGTACAAATTTTTAAATTAAGCGCTCTTTGTAAGATTATTTTCCGTTTGAGTGCAAGACAATTCTTGTGCCAAAATTTATTTTTTTTGGAATGATGCTGAAATTTTTTCAGAAAAAAAAATTGATGAATTGGATTCAGATTTTAAAGTGCAGAAAATCAGAACGGAGCCCGAAGCTCTTTTGAATAAAAAGCTTTCGACTCCGTTCATTTGAAAGTAGTAGATTAAGTTTTACTTAAGATCAAAGGTTATTTAATTACTAAAATATTTTCACTTTGGGTGTAATCATTTAAAGTAATATTAAAAAGAATAGTCAGGTCTTTTCCTGTTCTTACGACTCCAAGTGCTGCTGTTGGGGGAGATATTCCAAAATCAGCAAAAGTGATTTGGTTAGAACCTCTCAAAATAAAATTTCCATTAGCGCCTGTTACGCTAACCTGAGTTTTGTACTCTTTGCTGACACCAGAAATCGTATATATTCCGGTTAAGTTCCAGACGGTTTCATTTACTTTATCAGCAGATTTTAAAACATATTTAATGTTTTTGTGTGTTTTTGTGTCTAAAGCTTCGTAAGCCACATCGTCCATACTGGATTTTCCGCTTTTAAGGCTTTCTGTAGGTAAGATAACTGTAAGGCTTTTTATGTCAGTCAGTTTAGAATCTTTAACTGTTAAATTAGCTGTGCCAGTTCCGTCTGTTGATTTCATTACCCAATCGTGAATAGTAGAAGTTCCGGCAACTTCAAATTTAGATTTTGTACTAACTGTATAATTTTTTTGAGCATTGGTGTAAAAAGTAATTCCTAAACAGATAACTGTTAAAAAAATAGATTTGAGAGTTTTCATTTTTTATTGATTTATTCGTTAATCATTTAATTAAGAACTGATTTTTCTGATGCTCTGATAAAATCTTGTATCAAAAAATTATCCCCTTAATTCTTATTCAAATGTATTGTGAATACACAGCAGATTAAATGATAAAAATCATAGTCAAAATTGTTTTAAAGGACTATATAATGATACCGTAGAATGTTTATAAATGAAATCAGGCTAATGAAATCATTTTTGGTTTGTATTTAAATATCTGTGTATGTTGTGATTATTATATTAGAATATCTTTGTGTTTAATGATTGCTTAAGCTGTTTAAAAAAGTGATATTTTCCTAAAATAACCTTAAAAACGGAGCTTTTATGGAAGAATGATTCTAAAACGCATCGAAAAACAACAAAAGTGATTAAATTTGCACCATGCAAATCGAAAAAAAAGACATAAGAGCCTTATCAAAAGATCAGTTACGTGAGTTTTTTGTTGCAAATAATGACAAAGCGTTTCGTGGAAATCAGGTTTACGAATGGTTGTGGAGTAAAGGGGCACATAGCTTTGATGATATGACCAATGTCGCAAAACCTACCAGGGCGATGCTTGAAAATAACTTTGTAATCAATCATATTAAGGTTGATACCATGCAGCGCAGCAGTGACGGAACTGTGAAAAATGCTGTTCGTCTGCATGACGGTCTGGTAGTGGAATCTGTTTTAATTCCTACCGAAACCAGAACAACAGCTTGTGTTTCCAGTCAGGTAGGCTGCAGTCTGGATTGTAATTTTTGTGCGACAGCCAGATTAAAAAGAATGCGTAACCTTGAACCTGGAGAAATTTACGATCAGGTACTGGCAATTGATAAAGAAAGCCGTTTGTATCATAATCATCCACTTTCGAATATCGTTTTCATGGGGATGGGAGAGCCTTTGATGAATTATAACAATGTCATTAAAGCAATCGACATGATTACTTCTCCGGAAGGTTTAGGAATGTCGCCAAAAAGGATCATGGTTTCCACTTCCGGAATTCCTAAAATGATCAAAAAAATGGCAGACGATGATGTTAAATTCAAATTAGCGGTTTCCCTTCACTCTGCAATTGATGAAGTTCGTGCACGAATTATGCCTTTCAGTCAAAATTTTCCATTAAAAGATTTGCGTGAAGCCTTAGAATACTGGTACAGGAAAACCAAAAGCAAAATCTCATACGAATATGTTGTCTGGAAAGGAATCAATGACGACAAAGTCTCAGTAGATGCTTTGGTTAAGTTTTGTAAGTATGTTCCGTGTAAAGTAAATTTAATAGAATACAATCCAATTGATGATGGCGAGTTTCAGCAGGCTTCAGAAGAATCCATTATGGCGTATATAAAAGCATTGGAAAATATTGGAGTAGTAGTAAAAGTACGTCGAAGCCGCGGAAAAGATATTGATGCTGCCTGCGGACAATTGGCGAATAAAGAAGTATAGATAAAATCCTAAAAATATAAAAGCATTAAAGACAAGATTTATACTTGTTTTTAATGCTTTTCTTTTGGGCAAAAAAGGTTTTTTTTATCTATTTATGAAGTTACATCGTCTTTGATGATGTTTATATGAGTACGAGGTTGCTGTTTGAATAATCAGCAATGAGATTTACGTCATTTTTTTTAATACAAAATGTTTCTTTAAACGAAATGGTTGTATTTGTGTATGTTCTGCACTATAAATTTTGTATCCATAATAAATAATTTAAGTTTCTTTTTAATAATAGGCTTCAAATTAGGTATTAGAATCAGATGTTTTTTGGTGATCTTTTAGAATTAGCACATAAAAAAATGTTATACTAACCTAAATAAACAACGTTTTTTTATTTAAAATAGTATATTTGAAAGCGAAATGAATATTACTTCTCAAATAAAACAGCCTATTTTTAGTGAAATGGAACTTTTCGAAAAAAAGTTCCATGAATCCATGACTTCAAAGGTTGCATTGTTAAATCGTATTACCTATTATATTGTAAACCGAAAAGGAAAGCAAATGCGTCCAATGTTTGTTTTTCTCACTGCAAAAATGGTTTCAGGAGGTACTGTAAATGAGAGAACGTATCGTGGAGCTTCTGTAATTGAGCTGATTCATACCGCAACTTTAGTACATGATGATGTGGTTGATGACAGTAATCGTCGACGTGGATTTTTCTCTATCAACGCACTCTGGAAAAATAAGATTGCAGTTTTGGTGGGAGACTATTTACTTTCAAAAGGACTGTTGTTATCGATTGATAATGGTGATTTTGATCTTTTGAAAATTATTTCTGTCGCTGTCCGCGAAATGAGCGAAGGAGAATTGCTTCAAATCGAAAAAGCACGCCGACTCGATATTACAGAAGAGGTTTACTACGAAATTATCCGAAAAAAAACGGCTACTCTTATAGCTGCATGTTGTGCGCTTGGTGCCAGATCAGTAATCGAAGAGGATGATATACAGGTCGAAAATATGCGTAAATTCGGAGAGCTTATCGGAATGGCTTTTCAAATCAAAGACGATTTATTTGATTACAGCGAAGAAGCCATCGGAAAACCAACCGGAATCGATATTAAAGAGCAAAAAATGACTTTGCCTTTAATTCATGTTTTAAATACCTGCTCCCCGCAGGAAAAAAAGTGGCTGATCAACTCCATCAAAAACCACAACAAAGACAAAAAACGCGTTAAAGAAGTAATTGCCTTTGTAAAAAACAACAATGGTCTGGCTTACGCCGAAAACAAAATGGTCCAGTTTCAGCAGGAAGCGCTTTCTCTTTTAGAAAATTACCCGGATTCTGAATTCAAAGATGCACTTACCTTGATGGTGAATTACGTTATTGAAAGAAAGAAATAGTTTCCTTAATTAAATAATTATAAAATTTATCAATTAGATAATTGATTTTATTTCGTTGTAAATCAGTGTGTAAAGTTTTAATTATTGGAATTTTGATTTTTTTTTGAATTTTTTTCCACTACATACAACCATTTTAAAACTTATCTCGTCTATGCTAATAGAAGTCTGTTAGTAAAACAAAATCTGAACGCTTATTAATGAAAATTATTCAGTTACATCAAGAAGAAGCTAAAATCATAAAGCTGGCTGTCGAAAACAACCGACAGGCACAGCAGCAGATTTATAGCAAGTATTCTTCAAGAATGCTAAGCGTGTGCCGTCAATATATAAAAGACAATCAGCTGGCAGAAGATGTAATGATAACGGCTTTCATGAAAGTGTTTACGAATCTGAAAAATTTTGAGCATAAAGGAAGTTTTGAAGGCTGGATCCGCCGGATTATGGTTAACGAATGCATTTCATATTTAAGAGTTCAGAAAAAAGTAAAATTTGCCGAAGATGAATTTTTTACTGAGGAAAGTTTTAATGAAATCGACAGTCAGTTTACAGTAGAACAGATTCAATTTTTAATAGATGCTTTGCCCGACGGCTATAAGATGGTTTTCAATTTATATGCGATTGAAGGCTACAAGCACAATGAAATTGCAAAGATGTTAGGAATTAATGAAGGAACATCAAAATCGCAATTATCGCACGCAAGGAAAATGCTGCAAACACAAATTACTATTTTAAAAAAACAAGAAAATGGAACCGAATAATTTTGAAAAGGATTTCCGTGATAAACTCAATCAGCGCAAAATCGAACCGAGTGAAAAAGCATGGGATCGATTAGATGCAATGCTGAGTATTGCTGAAGAAAAAAAACAGCATCAAAAGAAAAATAAATGGTTGTATATAGCGGCGAGTGTTGCAGGCTTTTTATTTGTTGGGACGTTCTTTTTTAATAACCAGAAAAATCCAGTCGAAAATTTAAAAAGTACTGTTGTAGTTGAGGAAAGTACAAAGAAAGATACCGTAGCAAAACCGGTTTTAAAAGTAACAAATACAGTTAAAACAGAAGTTGCAGTTTCACAAAAAGAATCAATTCAAAACTCAAATAAAAAACAACATAAACTTAATCAAGAACCTAATACAAACCTTAAAAATGAAAACAATCAACTAGCGGAGTCTTCAGTCATCATCAAAAACAATCACGAAAAACAATCAATAAACAATCAGGTTTCAGTTGTCGAAAATTCAAAAAAAGAAACTGTAGATCAATTATTAAACTCAGCTGAAAAAACAATTGTTGCAGAGAGTTCATCGAAGAAAAAATCAAAAGTAAAAATCAATGCTAATGATTTACTAAATCAGGTAGATGACGAACTGGAACTTTCGTTTAGAGAAAGGGTAATCACAGCAGTAAATAAAAATTACCAAACGGTAAAAGTAGCTGTAGCGAATAGAAATCAACAGGAATAAAAACAGCATTTTTTGATTTTATTAAATAGCATATGCAGCGTTAACACATTAATAATTAGAATAAAAATCATCAATCATCAATCAAATTTTAAAAAAAAATCAATCATGAAAAATTTTACCATTTACCTCGTTATTTTAGTTTTTTTATTTGTCAGTAAAGTGCTGGGACAAGAAACTTTTGAATCCAGAGCGAAAAAAATTGCCAATAAAATTGAAAAAATAACTAAGGAAGAAAAAGAGACTTTAAAAGTGGAAGTTGAAGCTGTAAATGTACAGTTGTCTGAAGGAAAAATTACGAGAGAACAAGCCGATAAGCGAAAAAAGGAACTTGCAGAAGCCAGAGCCGTAATTATTGAAGAAAAAGTAAGTCTTGCTCAAAATGAACTGAATGATTTGGTGCAGCAGAAAGTAGACGGAAAAATCAAAGAAGGGGATTCGATCAAAAAACATAAATTAGTTATTCATTGGAATGATAAAGACTGGAGTCAGAAGCATAAGTCGGATAAAGATTCTATTCGTGGTGAAAAAAGAACCACTTCACAATTCGTATTTGCTTTAGGATTAAACAATACAATGATAGATGGAGATCTTCAGGATTCAAAATATAAATTTACAGGCTCTCATTTTTATGAGTGGGGTTTGACTTACAACAGCAGATTACTTAAAAATAACAACTTATTGCATGCTAAATACGGACTTTCAATAATGTATAATAATATTAGGCCAGCAGATAATCGCAGTTTTGTTGTAGATGGTGACCAGACAGATTTAGTGACAAATCCAATACACTTAAAAGAATCTCGTTTTAGAAATGTGTATTTAGTAGCACCAGTTCATTTAGAATTTGACTTTTCGAAAGAAGGGCAGAATGGTGACAAAAAGTATTTTAGAACGCACAAAGGATTTAGAATGGGATTTGGAGGTTATGCAGGGATAAATGTAAAATCGAAACAGATTTTAAAGTTTGAAGATAATGACTATAAAACAACACAAAAAACAAAAGGCGATTTTAATGTCAATAATTTCATTTACGGACTGAGTACTTACATAGGTTATAAAGAAACAAGTTTGTATTTAAAATATGATCTGAATCCTCTTTTTCAGGATAATCTAATAAAAGAAAATAATATTTCTTTAGGAATTAGATTTGATTTGAATTAAGAATAAGTTTTGAATTTAGTTAATTGAAAGTACTTCGAATGAGGTACTTTTTTTTATTTTAAACCATCAAATTTCAAGATTGATTTGTGTATTTTTACAGGCTTTAAAAATTTAAAAAATAGTTCACGTTTTGATATCACAAAGTACAATTGATGCTGTTTTCGAAACTGCTCGCGTAGAGGAGGTTATTGGCGATTTTGTCAATTTAAAGCGTGCAGGAAGTAATTTCAAAGGATTGAGCCCTTTCTCAGATGAACGCTCTCCTTCATTCATGGTTTCGCCTGCAAAAGGAATTTGGAAGGATTTTAGTTCAGGCAAAGGCGGTAATTCTGTTGCTTTTTTAATGGAGCACTCTCATTTTACGTACCCCGAAGCCATTCGTTATTTAGCCAGAAAATACAATATTGAAATTGAGGAAACAGAACAATCTGAAGCAGAAAAAGCCATAACGGATGTTCGTGAAAGTATGTATCTGGTTTCGGAATTCGCAGCAAAATATTTTCATGATACGCTTTTAAATTCTGAAGAAGGAAAAGCAATTGGCTTGTCTTACTTCAAAGAAAGAGGGTTTACCAATGAAACCATCAAAAAATTTAATTTAGGATATTCGCCTGAAACCTGGGATGCTTTAACCAAAGAAGCATTAGGAAAAGGTTATAAATTAGAATTTTTAGAAAGTACCGGTTTAACAATTGCAAGAGAAGATCGGCCGTTTGACCGTTTTAAAGGGCGTGTAATGTTTCCCATTCAAAGCATGTCGGGGCGTGTTTTAGGTTTTGGAGGGCGTATTTTAACAAATGATAAAAAAGCGGCAAAGTATTTAAACTCGCCGGAAAGCGATATTTACCATAAGAGTAAAGTACTTTACGGAATTTTTCAGGCCAAACAGTCAATTGCCAAACAAAATAATTGTTATCTGGTTGAAGGTTATACAGATGTGATTCAGTTTAACCAGGCAGGAATAGAGAATGTAGTTGCTTCTTCAGGAACTGCCTTAACTCCGGATCAGATTCGTTTAGTCAATCGTCTGACCCGTAATATTACTGTACTTTTTGATGGCGACGCTGCAGGACTTCGCGCTTCGATCCGTGGAATCGATTTGATACTTGAAGAAGGTATGAATGTAAGGGTTTGTGCTTTCCCTGACGGCGAAGATCCAGATAGTTTTGCCCGAAAAAATTCTTATGAAGACCTGGTTGCTTATTTAGAAAATAATAGCAAAGATTTTATACAATTCAAAGCTTCAATTTTGATGAACGAAGCCAAGAATGATCCGATAAAAAAAGCAGATTTGATTCGGGACATGGTAATAAGTATTTCTAAAATACCAGACCGTATTCAGCGTGAGGTATATATTCAGGAATGTGCCCGAATAATGGATATTTCTGAGCAGGTTTTGGTTAGTACTTTGGCGCAGCTGATTCAAAAAGATATTACAGAGGCTAATAAAAAACAAAAACAGGAACAAAAACCTTTTCAGGTTTATAAAAATCAAAACCCAAATACGGGATATTCCGGCGGAGATCCGGAAGATCCAAGAAATGGTCCGCCAGAGGATTATTATCCAGGAGAGTCAGGATATCCTGCACACCAACAAGCTGATAAGGTTGATATTTTATATCGTTTAGAACGAAAGGTAATTGAAATTCTATTGCTTTATGGCGATAAAACAGAAGAATTTGAAGATGTTCTTCTGAAAAATAATGAAGAGGGAGAGGTTGTAATGGTTACAGAAAAGAAGGAATACAAAGTTTTTCAACGGATTTATTTGAGTCTGCAGGAAGATGAAGTTGAGCTTTCTAATACTTTATTCCGTGATATTTTTAAAGATTTAATTGATTTTTATCTTCAAAATGAGAAATTTAGCCTGGAACAATATTTAATGCGTTTGCAGCCAGAATTCGCTCAGGAAGTTACAGATATTTTAATGGAAGATGAAAGGTTAACGCTGCACAATTGGGAAGGACAGAATATTTTCACCAAAGCGAAACACGAAACTATAGCGCAATACGTTACAGAAACAGTGATGTCTATGCGCTGGTTTTTAGTTGGGAAAATTATTGAAGAATTAAAAAGCTCTATAAAACCTGATAATTCAGATAATACAGAGCTTTTGTCAATGGTAATGGATTACTCCGGTTTAGTTAATTCGTTTTCAAAAAAACTAGGAAGGGTAATGTCCAGATATCATTAAATAATTTCTAAAGTTTTAGCTTTATTAACTAAGTCAACTAAATTAGTTACATTCAATTTAGTCAATAGTCTTAGTTTATAAGTACTAATTGTTTTTTCGTTCAGGTTTAAAATTTTAGAAATTTCATTGTTTTTCTTACCGTCACTTAGGTAACGTAGAACTTCGATTTCACGGTTAGAAAGTTTTCTGTACAAACGTTCGCTTTTGCTTTGTTTAGCAATAAGTGCCATGTTTTTACGAACAGTCTCGTTAATAATAACTTTTCCTTCATGTACCTTAATAATTGAAACACCTAATGTTTCAAGTTTTTCTGTTTTGTGCACGTACCCGGAAACACCCGCTTTGATTGCATTAGGAGCATACATTTGCTCAGCCAGATCACTGAAAATAACAATTTTCGTTTTTGGAAAATTTTTCAGAATCGACTTTACTTCAAAGATGCTTGAAAGACCTTCTAATTCCAGATCGAGAATTAGAATGTCAATCTCCTTCGTTTGAAGAATGTCTCTTACCATTGAAAAATTACCTACGTTGGCGACAATTGAAATTTGGTCATGGTCTTTAAAATACGACTTAACGCCAAAGTGAGTCACAGGGTGGTTGTCTGCTAGACATACTTTAATCATAATTTTACCTTTTTAGAATTGTTCATTGTTTTTGGAGCTGTAAAATTAATAAATAAATTCTGTAGTTTATAACAGACAAATGTTAAAAATATTATTTTAACGTTTTTGGTATCTCACAAACTGGTATTGCTTCCATTTTATGTTTGTTACTGGTGTTTAAACGTTTATAAATTTCAAATACAATTTTTTCACGTCCACTGAACTCAGCTCCTGTATTTCCTGCTTCTTCGGCAAGCATGGCCCATTCGAGTTCATCATAACTGGCTCCTAACTGATCTTCATCAGTTCTGTTGTCACCAAACAACCCATCTGTAGGTGCAGCTGTTAAAATTGAATTTGGAATTCTTAAAAATTCCCCTAAAGCATATACATCTGATTTCATTAAATCTGCAATCGGACTCAAATCGACTCCCCCGTCTCCGTATTTTGTATAAAAACCAACACCAAAATCTTCTACTTTGTTTCCTGTTCCGGCAACTAAGAGTCCGTGAATCCCTGCCAGGTAATATAAAGAAGTCATACGCAAACGGGCGCGTGTATTCGCAAGAGAGAGATTTAGTTTTGCTTCATCGTCAGATTTTGGAACTGCTGTTTTAAATGCTTCAAATGTAGCTGTTAAATCAGTAGTGGTACTGGAGACATTTGAAAAACGCTTCTTTAATTGTTCAATATGTTCTCTTCCTCTTGAAACCTGGTTTTCTGCCTGATGAATAGGCATTTCAACACATAAAACCTTTAACCCTGTCTGGGCACATAAAGTAGAGGTAACAGCAGAGTCAACTCCGCCGGAAATTCCAATTACAAAACCATTAACTTTTGCGTTATTAGCATAATTTTTCAGCCACTCTACAATGTGGGTATTTACTTTTTCTGTTTGAATAGTGCTTTTTTTAGCCATAATAATTCAGGTTTTAAAATGTAGGGATGTATATTTGCACAAATATTTTTAAGTATATTTTTACTTAAGATAAGTAACACAAATCTAATTAAAATAAAATGAAAATATATCGCTTTGTAGTGGTTCTGTCATTGTTTTTTTTGTCGTGTGATCAAAAAAACAAAGTAGAAAAAGCTGTTGAAGAAATTCCGGTTGATATTAAGGTAGAACGTTTTGATAAAGTTTTTTTTGAAAGTAAACCTGAAGATTTACCAAAAGTAAAAAAGCAGTTTCCTTTCTTTTTTCCTCCGGGGAACGATGATAATGTTTGGTTGAGTAAAATGCAGGAACCAATATGGAGGGAGGTTTATACAGAAGTTCAAAAAAAATACTCAAATTTTGAACCTGTTCGCCAGGAGTTCAATGCGCTTTTTCAACATTTGAAGTATTATTTTCCAAAAACCAAAACACCTAAAGTTATTACAGTAATAGGCGAGATGGATTATAATGCTAAAGCTATTTATGCAGATAGTCTGGTTATTGTTGCTTTAGAATTGTATTTGGGTAAGGATCATAAATTTTATCAGTTTCCAAACTATTTGAAGCAAAACTTTGAAGAAAAGCAAATTATGCCGGATGTAGTTTCAAGTTTTACTTACAGAAATATTCCACCATATGAAGATAAAAATCTGGTTTCCCAAATGATTTTTGAAGGTAAGCAGTTGTATGCGAAGGATTTGCTTTTGCCTGATTATACTGATGCTGAAAAAATAGGTTATACCCCCGAACAGATAAAATGGTGCGAAGAAAACGAGGCCTACATGTGGCGCTACTTTATAGAAAAAGAAATGTTGTACAGTGTAGATCCTAAGCTTACAACACGCTTTATTGCTCCGGCTCCTTTTTCTAAATTTTATCTCGAAATTGATAACGATTCCCCAGGAAAAGTGGGTGCCTGGAGTGGTTGGCAAATAGTTCGTTCGTATATGAAAAATAATACTGTAACTTTGCCTGAATTATTAAAAATAAATGCAAAAGAAATTTTCGAGAACTCAAAATACAAACCTAAGAAATAATGTCAGATACAATAAAATCAGAAATTAAGTTTAATATAGAATTAGATGAAAACCGTGTGCCGGAAAAATTATCTTGGACCGCTAACGATGGAGGTGTAGAAGATGAAGAAGCAAAAGCAATTATGCTTTCTATCTGGGACAGCAAAGCCAAAGAAAGCATGCGAATTGACTTATGGACGAAAGATATGCCGGTAGATGAAATGAAAATTTTCTTTCATCAGACATTAGTTGCTATGTCAGATACTTTCAAGCGAGCTACAAACGACGAAAAAATGGCAGACACAATGAAAGATTTCTGTGATTATTTTGCAGAAAAATTAGAACTAACCAGATAGGCAGTCAAATTTCAGGAAATAAAAAAATCTCAAATCATATTTTAGGTCATGATTTGAGATTTTTTTTCTCCTGGTAGGTTGGTAGGCGATTTACAGGGTTGATAGAAATCTTTTTAATGTCATTTATGATTTTCCTGTAACATCCCATTATCACTACTGATGTCGGATAGTTTGTAATACTAAGTTCTTCTTCTAAACATCCTCCCGACGCTCGTGAATAAATTATTTCGCCTCGGTTAAGATCGTATACTTCTAAAATAACTTCTGCGTAAGTCATTTGTTTTTTATAGTAAAAATGATTTTGAAATTCAAAATTACTAAAGTCGTTTTTAGCATTTTTACATTTAATATTAACATAATAATCGGCATCAGCTGCTTTTTTGAGATCCAAAATTGCTGCTTTATCTAATTTCAATGGTACTTGTTTTGTGGCAAAGTACTTCCGTTCGTCCATTGAATATTTTACTCTTCGTCCTAAATATTTAGAAAAATCGGCCATTACAGCACGAGTTAGTTTTGTTTTAGTATTTTGATCGACTTCTATATCGCCAATAAGCCAGGTACCTTTAGAAAAATCCAGTGTATTGACCTTGTCTGTACTGTGTAAAAAGTAGTGAGTGACATTGCAGGAAGATAAAAATAACAGAAGTAAATAGTAAAGGGTTTTCTTCATAAAAGAATCAAGTTAATTTGGGTCAAATATAATTTAAAAAAGATAATGCTTTACGGTTGAGTTTAAAATAAAAAAAACAGATTCAAATAATTGCAGTAAAAAAAAATCTCAAACCGTATAATTTAATCGGAATTTGAGATTTTATATTTAGTCATCTTCTTTTTTAAAATTTAAAACCTGGAGTTGTTTTTAAAAACTTCCTGATTTACTTCGTCAATATAAGAAAGCAGTTCCTCTTTTCCAATTGATTCTGTAGAGGATGTTACAAAATACTGTGGCATTTCCGCCCAGTTGTTTGCGAACATTTGTTTTTTGTATGCAGCAATATTAGAGTCAATTTTTACTTTACTGATTTTATCGGCTTTTGTAAAAATAATACAAAACGGGATCTCGCTTTCACCCATGTAAGACATAAATTCAATGTCAATATTCTGAGCCTCGTGACGTATGTCGATTAATACAAAAGCACAAACTAATTGTTCTCTGGTTTCAAAATAATCGGTTATGAATTGTTGAAAAACAGATTTTGTTTTTTTTGAAACTTTAGCGTATCCGTATCCTGGCAAATCGACTAAAAACCAATTATTGTTGATTTTAAAATGATTTATTAGCTGCGTTTTTCCAGGCCTTCCAGATGTCTTTGCCAGATTTTTATGATTGGTAAGCATGTTAATC
>Ga0308157_10003709_pt1 | contig 21649 bp, 23 predicted proteins | sample PhyBR1_FD_201035 | JGI IMG/M metagenome (GOLD analysis project Ga0308157, IMG submission 201035) | Phyllosphere microbial communities from UC Gill Tract Community Farm, Albany, California, United States - DLSLB.R1 | ecosystem: Host-associated > Plants > Phyllosphere > Unclassified | place: USA...
CAGAATTAAAAAAGTTTTTATATTTGCAAACGCTTACAGCAAAGAGAAACACTCCTCTTTAGCTCAGTTGGTTAGAGCATCTGACTGTTAATCAGAGGGTCGCTGGTTCGAGCCCAGCAAGAGGAGCTTTATTGATAACCACTTACAGAAATGTAGGTGGTTTTTTTTATTTCTGCCTGCAACAATACTGCAACTATTTGTATTTTTAGATAATGAAAAGTACCTCAGAAAATCCTTTAGCATTCTTCGAATTTATATTAGATGAAAATCAGATTAAACAAGAGATTGATAAAAAGCTTATTAATTATGATTTTAGATCGTATAGTATTTACTTGCCCGATGAGATTAGATATGTAGAATATAGTGAGGATGGAGATTCGGTTGAAGGGGAACTTCCTGTAAGCGATGTTATAATTCCGCTTTTAAGAATAGAGTTTGAAAAATCGAAAAAACTTTTGTTAGATACATTTCTACAAAAAAGCGAACTATATAATAAAAATTTTCTTTTAGTTCAATTTAACACTATCCAATCATTAGTTGTCAATAAGTTTGAGTTTTTAAATAAATATCCCTATTTCCTCCTACCACTAAGGGGAATTATAAAGTTTTTAAATGACAAATTATTGCATCCTGAAATGCAGCAATTTATTCTAAATGAGGAAAAGGTAGAATTTTCTCCGATCAACGAAAATCTACTTATTGAAAAATCTAATGATAAAATTATTGAGTATACCCTCAGTTATATGAAAGGTAAAAATGAGAAGCAGGAATCTATTTTGAATGGTGAGGATTACCAGTTGTTACTTGAATATACCACACATCTCGTTGCACAAGAAGAAATTCCTTCTATCAAAAAAAAATTAGCCCCAAAATTATCTAATGATGTACTTAGATTTACATTTTGGGTATTACACCGGGAATTGTATACAACAAAAAGTATTAGACCATATTTCTACGACTTTATAAAGGAGGTATTTATTAAATTTAAGGATAATGATATATCCTCTATAAAAGGTCAGTTCGGAACCCAAGCTAGGGTTGCCAGACATAAGTTTCTACCTGAAATAATTACGCAGCATTTAAAATAGTAAGTAAATTTAATTACTCTACAGTATTTCTACAATATTTCTGTACTTCTACAGAAATAAGATTCGCTCTACACTAAGTCTTTTTCCATCTTGCACCCATAATTAAGAAGTCAACTAATTGCACTTCTTTTAAAAATTAAATTATGAAAGCAAAGAACGATGAAAACCAAGGTGGTTTTCAAAGCCTGCAACTTACGGCACACAAGGAAATTTTAACTTTTAAAGAGAGCGTACTCTATCTAAGCATTTCTCCAAGTTTCCTTTACAAATTAACTTCTAGAGGAGGAATAAATTTCACTAAACCTAATGGTGGTAAGATCTATTTCAAAAAATCTGATCTGGATAAATGGATGCTGCAAAACGAAAACAGAACAGCTAATGACATCGCAGAAGACTTAACCTTAAAAATTTCTAAACATGGGAAATGATACGCAAAACGTAAGGGTTAAAAACAATCCCATCCCAGAATCTGTGTATGAGACATTGCCGCCATTTCTCAAGGAGATAGTTGAAGGCTTTACAGGAAGAGAACGAGATGTAGTTTTAGTTTCTACGGTAGTAGCAATCAGTAGTTGTTTACCTAATGTCCAGGGTCAATACGATAGGGATTTTGTTTACGCTAATCTTTTTGCAGTGATTACTGCACCCGCAGCTTCAGGAAAGGGCGTAATGAATAAGGCTAGAATCTTAATAACTCCTATTCATCGCAGGTACCTTGAGTTAACGAGGCAAGCTCAGAAGGAATGGAAGGAGAAAGAGAAGGAGGGTGCAGAAATAGGTCCATTTCCCGAGAGAAAAATTAAATTTCTTCCTGCTAACACCTCTACCGCAGAAATGTACTCACTAATAGCTTGCTCTCCAGAAGGTGTTCTAATTATGGAATCTGAGGCCGATACATTAGGAAATATGCTGAGTAACGACTGGAGCAATTTTTCTGATGTTCTTCGAAAGGCTTTTCACCACGAGGCATTATCTATAAGCAGAAAAATGGATAGATTGTTTTTGGAGATTGAAGAGCCTAAGCTGTCAATCCTTATTAGTGGAACTCCTGATCAATTAATAAATCTCGTGAAATCTAAAGAGAACGGTCTGTTTTCCCGTTTTATTGTTTACACCTTTGATGATATAACTGACTTCAAAGATGTGTTTGATGAGGGAGCTTTTGACGTGAATGCTGCATTTAATAAGGCTGCTGAAGAATTTTTTTCACTCCATGAAAGGTTATTGAAAATCCAAGAGAAAATTATTTTCCGCCTTTCACAAGAACAACGGTTTAAGTTTCGGACTATGTTCCAAGACAGACAACAGCTTATTATTGCCTCACATCCCCACGGCTTTTTAGCTTCACTTAAAAGGTACGGTGTGATTTGTTTTAGAATAGCTATGATTCTGAGTGTCTTGCGCAATATCAGGACAGTTAATGTTTCTACGAATCTGCTTTGCTCGGATGAGGATTTTGAAATAGCTACAATACTCACAAAAATTTTTCTTGACCATTCGCTTATAGTTTACAATAATTACGACGAAGGGATATTATCTGAAATAGAAGAAGAAATCCTGTTTGGTTTAAATGAGAAATTTAGTAGAAAGGAAGCTGTGACCTTAGCAAAATCAAAGGGCGTTCCCCAGAGGACCATGGATGAAAAGCTTAAAAAATGGGTTAAAATGAAATTAATATTTCATGTTGCACATGGCGAATATAAAAGAAATTCTGCAAATATTAGTCGGTAATACAAACTTGCAATTTCTGCAGTTTCTGCAAAACTGCCCTCCAATCTAAAGGGCAGTTTTATCTACAATTTAAAAATTTAATTAATGACAACAAGTATAAAATTTATACTCGACAGTAAACCTCTGTCCAGCAATATGCATTCTGTTTATCTGCAAATAATAAAAGAGCGGAAGCGAAAAAACATAGCAATTGGATTTAAATGCCTAAAAGAAAATTTTGTGGATGAGAAATTCACTCGCGGTCATAAGACATATAAAACCGACAATGAAGTTCTTACTAGTTTTCGGGCAAAAGCTGAACGGATTATCAGAGACTTTCGAAATGAAGGAGAGGATTTTACATTGCGGGATTTTGAAAACAAGTTTCGGGGAAAATCAGACATCATTCATTGCAAAGTTGAGGATTTTTTCGAAGAGATGATTTCGGAGAAGGAAAAGTTAGGGAAAATGTCCAGTGCGAAAGCTTTTGGTGACACCAAACGTTCTTTTATCAACTTTGCTGGGCGTGATATTTTGTTTTCTGACGTTACTCCGGACCTAATGGATAAGTATGAATTGTTCCTGCGAAGTAGAGATAATCAGAATGGTGGAATTGCATTTAAAATGCGATATCTGAGATCGCTGATGAACACCGCGATAAAAAGAAAGCTGATGAGTAGTAAGAACTATCCTTTTGGCATTTATAAAATTTCCAAACTCAAAGCCGAAAATAACAAGAGATCACTCAGTATCGAAAGTTTCAAAAAGTTTAGAGATGTAGATCTATCTGCAAATCCAGACTTATTGGATTCCTATAATTACTTTATTTTCTCGGTATACGCAAGAGGAATGAACTTTACTGACCTGGCTTTATTGCGATGGGAAAATATTCAGAATAGTCGCATTTACTATAGACGTTCTAAAACGAACCACAACTTCAATATTGAGATAAATGACAAAATGGACGAAATATTAAGTCTTTATAAGGATCAGAAGAGAAATAGCAACTATGTTTTCCCGATTCTACTAAACGACGATTTAACCCCAAAACAAATAGCAAACAGAAAGCACAAAATGATTTCCAGGCATAATAAAAATCTAAAACGGATTGGAGAACTAGCAAAAATTGAGACGCCTATAACCACTTATGTGGCTCGTCATAGTTTCGCCACTATCCTGAAGTTTTCCGGGACAAGTGTAGATAAAATTTCGGAACTCATGGGGCATAGCAACGTTGAGATTACCAATAGCTATCTCAAAGATTTCGAGAATGAAGAACTGGATAAGGAAGTGAAAAAACTATTAAATTTATAAAAAATGGACTTAACAAATATATTCGCCGTAGATGAAAATAATGTAGGAAAGATTAACCATTGGTACAATTTTACAGAGGCGCACAAAATTTTTAACATCCCGAATGTGGGTAGAAACAAATTGCTAGAGAAGTTAAGGCAATTAGAAATTCTGCGGGACAACAATTGGTATAGCGACGACTACTGCGATCTCGAACATATGTTTAAAATGGCTAGCAGATTTGACACCCCCTTGATTACTATCGAAGGTATTGAATATCTAAAGAAAAAATTTCCAAATGACCTTTAACTAAAATTTAAAGTTACAGTTTAGGCTGTAACTTTTTTCATAAAATAAATGAATTATTAAATATTTTAAAACTGATGCAATTAAGAAAAAGCGAAAGAAGAAAAGCCAAGATCAAAATGGCTTTACAGGCACCCAGTGGTGCAGGAAAAACAATGAGTGCAATTTTATTGGCTCAGGGATTAACTGGTGGAAATCTTACCAAGGTTGCCGTTATCGATACAGAAAATGGAAGTGCCGATTTGTATGCTCATTTGGGGGAGTACAATGTAATTTCATTAAAACCACCATTCACACCTCAGCAGTATATCCAGGCTATTGAAGTTTGTGAGCAGGCTGGAATGCAAGTAATCATCATCGACAGCATATCCCACAATTGGGATTATTTGTTAGACTACCACAGTTCCTTAGCAGGAAATTCTTTTACCAACTGGGCAAAGATCAAACCGCTGGAGAAAATGTTTATCGATAAAATTCTTCAGGCAGATGCACATGTAATTGCTACAATGCGCACAAAACAGGATTATGTGCTCAATCAGAAAGATGGCAAATTTATTCCTGAGAAAGTGGGGCTTAAGGCAGTGCAGAGGGACGGTATTGACTTCGAGTTCACATTGGTCTTCGATATTGACATTAAACACTTTGCAGTATCGTCGAAGGACAGGACAGGTCTATTTATGGACAAACCTGAATTTAAAATCACGTCAGGTACTGGAGAAAAGATTTTGGAATGGTGTAATGAAGGAGCAGCACAGGAGCCTGTCACTAAAGTTTCAGCAGAAGATCAGGATATTGATGGCATTAAAAGGAGAATAGGGCAGTCCAACACTATTGCTGAGCTGTTAGCTGTTTACAAGCAGTTTCCAGAGTATAAGGAAAGATTAAGAACAGAATATGAGCAGAAGAAGAGTATGCTCATGCAGTTGTCAAACCCTCAAAATTTTAGTCAGAATGGACATTCGCAACAACATTAGACCAGCTACTTTGGAAGAGGCATTTGATCTGAGACCAGCAAGGAGATCTAACATTACACAGGAAGCAGTATATGATAATAATTACCGTGATGAAATTAGAATATTAGAAGCGGTTCCTGTGGATTTGAAATTCGAGCAAAAGCCCTTTATAGAAGCAAATACACAGGAAGTTAATTTAATGCATTTAAGTAATGATTGCATTATTCCTGTGTTCAGCAAAGACAACGAAAAAACCATTGCTCATCAGGAATATATAGAGGTGGTGATGGATGCTGTTAAAAAAGCATTTCCACAGCAAGCTTTGTCAGTACCTGAAATCAGGGTTTCACATCACATTAAGGGAAGATCACCTGGAGCAATTTATAAATCTGCTAAAGATCTGTTGGAAGAAGATAAAACGGTCTATTATGAAAGAATGGCTTTCATTATTAAAATTCCGGGAATCGTTGAAACAATCGGAGGTAATAAACTAACGCTGACAATTGGTGGTGTTAGAGCTTATAATCAGGAAAACCTGTACAGTAAGAAAACAATGGAGAAGTTTCGTTTTTTCATAGGTTTCCAAAATATGGTTTGCTGTAATTTGTGTGTATCTACAGATGGTTTTCTGGAAGATTTAAGGGCTTCAAATCCTGAGGAACTTTTCTCCAAAACCACAGAAATCATGCGCAGGTATAATGCAGAACTGCATTTGATGGAAATGAAAGAATTGACTCAGGATTATCTTTCTGAACATCAGTTTGCTCAGCTCATTGGTAGAAGTAGATTATATCAGCATTTACCAAAACAGGAGAAATTAAAAATTCCTGTTCTCAACTTTAACGACAGCCATATTAACACCATGGCTAAGGATTATTATGAAGATCAAAACTTCTCCAGAATGGAAGATGGTAGGATTAACCTTTGGAACGTCTTTAATCTCTTCACACAGGCCAATAAGTCCTCATATATTGACACTTACCTGGACAGGAACATGAATGCCTTTGAATTTTCTAAAGGTCTTCAGAAAACGCTCAATGGTGATTCAAATTATCATTGGTTTTTGAGTTAGATAGACTGCCCTGCAATGCGGGGTAGTTTTTTAGATTTGGGCTTCACGAAGCACCCAAGATTCATTCTTATGGTTTCCTGTGAAGGAATTAACCACTATTTAGTGGTCAGTAAAAAGCTTAATCAAAGCTATTTGTAAAATAAGAATTTGCAATAACTGAAAATTTTTCCGTCATAACAAAAGCTTGCCAAACCTATGCTTCTTTATTTTGCTTTAATCTACCGTCGTTTATAAAATCATCCAAAAAACAAATTTTTAATTTTTTCTTTTGCTAAAATGTGCTTACACCCTTACACCCTTTATTACTTCGTTATTTTTCACTCTAATGCGTAATTGCTATCTTTGAAACTATGAACACATCAATTGAAAATATCCAGTTTTTTGAATTTAATTACGGCGATGATTTTGACGGAAATATATGCTTTCTTTTCAGGGATGGTAAATTTCTCTATTATAAGCAACCTATAGGAGTTGTTATAGATCTTGAGGCACCAACTGAAACCTTAACTCAGGAGCAGCACAATCTTTTAGTTTCAACTTTAAATGACATCTGTTTATTACAATGGGAAAATGAATATAGCAACCCCCATATTAATGACAGCGTTTATTGGGATATAGAAATTCGTTACAATGACCATAAAGACAGTTTCAAATTTTTCCGGCAGTAATGCCTATCCGCAATCCAGTATAGATAATGGGCAAGTGGTAATAACCAATTCAGAGTTCACTACTCCGGACTTTGAAAAACTTCTTTCTACTCTTAACAAGATCGTTGCCGAAGAAAAATACTTTTCTTAAGAATACACTACGTCACCGGTATAAAATCAATAAAATTTCGATAATCTTTTTTCGAAAACTACAGTTTTGCATCTGAAGCAGGAATTTGCTTTCGTACTGAAACCCTTTTTTTTTCTTCATTACTTTCCTTAAATTGCAATCTTTACAATTATACATAGGTTGCATGAAAATTATACACGTTCTCGATACATTTCTATACGAATTATTTAATGTCGAATACAATGATAAAGAGTCACTTAAAAATAAAATCAGAGATTATTATTCCGGCAGTGGCATCGTCCCCATCGTTGAAGAAAAAGAAAATCTATTAATCGTCTCTATCAACTTTGGAAATCTTTCTGTAGATACCTCTCAAATTTCTTATTTAATTTCCCTGTGTGAGCAAAGGAATTATGATAAAGCATATCCATTGGCGGTAGAACTGTCAAAACGAACTCCACCCAACTCAGAGATATTCAGAATTAAAGGGCAGCTAGAATCCGATATGGGTAACCCGGATGAAGCAGTTAATTCCCTCATAGATGCATTACGGTGGGATCCTAAAAATGTATATGCATTAATTATGATGGGTAATATTTTTGCTCGGGATAAAAATGACATAGACACAGCTATGAAATACTATCAGCAGGCCTCTTCTTTAGATCCTGACGACAATATTTCTTTGAACAATATTGGGGGCAATCTCATGCAAATGGGTAAACTCAAGGAAGCAAAAGAATTCTTCCTTAAGGCTGAAAAGCTCATTAGTGATTATCCAAATACCAAATTCGGTCTAGCGTATGTTTCATTCTCGGAGGGTAAAACGAAAGAGGCATTTGAATTTATACTTCAGGCTCTTAAACTCAACAAAACAAGAGATGGCTTGTTCGGTCAGTCAATAGACCTTGCGAAAGCAATTGCTCAGAAAGTGGACACCTCAGATGCTGCAGTGCAAGCAGTAAAAACTTATGCAAAAAAACTGGAACACCTTACAGGCAAAAAGATTCAGATACACGAAGACCCGGAAATTCCTACCGCTGCAAAAGTTGAATTGGCTGAAAATCATAACCGTGATTTTCACTTGGTCAAATATAAACCTGGTTATCCTGGTGGTACCCATTTGGTGTTACATGAACTGACACATATTGAACTTGCTGAAGAGGCCAGAATTGCTGGTCATCATATGCTTTTCACATCAACTCAGCAACACAGAATTAAGTTTATGACTGATTTTGAAAGCTATGCTAAATCTCTCCTGCAAAAAGGATATCCCGAAACTTCTATTGCTGGTGTCATGAACAGTTTGTTTGAGGGACTTAATCGCCAGGTTTATAATACACCGATTGATCTTTTTATCGAAGACCGCTTATATAACAATTTTCCCGAACTCCGTCCTGTGCAGTTCATTTCATTATATACACTGATGATGGAAGGAATGGATGCAGTAACCAGAAAGGAAATTGTGCAACTTACTGATTCAAAAATACTTTCGAAATCAAAGATTTACAATCTTATTAGTGCGTATCATTTCTATGACCTGTTCTCGTTGGATTTTGCAAAATCATTTAAAGCAAATACGCTCGAAACCAATTCTGCTAACAGCATATATCACGAGTATAATGATTATAGGTCCGACAAAGAGCCTGGTGAGGAATATGAATTAGTTCAGAATTGGGCTAATGATTTAAGTCTCTCTAAGTATTTTGAACTGGTGTTGGAATCAGAATATATAAAAACTAAAACTGACTTTTCTGACCTCCCGGATTTACTGAATATCGATGAAAATACGGCAGCCGATCAACAGATAGAAATGCATGAATTTCAGGAAACACACACCGGTGCAGATCTTAATCTTTCCGTTATGATGTTTATGGTAGGTGCTCTCCATTATTTTGAAGATAAAACGCCAGAGGAAATAAAGCTTACTGCTTTTCAAATTGCAACCATGGGTGTAAACGGAATAAATCCAGGCAAAGAGGAAGGGTATCATGTGCCTTCAATACCGGGAAGTAATTTCAGCGGTTATCAAATGCTTGCATATTATTATGTCAGTTGGGCACTTTCTGCCCCTCAGATATTGCCGGATCTTCAATTACCTTTTGACAAAGAATTCGAATCTGCAAAAGCTTTCATAAAACCATAATCATGTCTGAAATTAAATCATTAATTGAAAAGATTCGTCATTTCAATCAGCAAAGAGATTGGGACCAGTTCCATAACCCAAAAGACCTGGCGATCGCACTAAATATCGAAACTTCTGAGCTTCTTGAACTCTTTCTTTGGAAAAGAGATCAGGAAGTTGATAGTAATAAAGTGAAGGAAGAGCTGGCAGATATTTTCACCTATGCACTCAATATTGCAGATAAGTTCGGGTTTGATGTGAATGAAATAATTTTAGAAAAGCTTCAGGCAAACGCGCTAAAATATCCTGTCGAAAAGGCAAAAGGATCAAGTAAAAAATATAATGACTTATGAACCTCCCGAATAGAAAAGTAATTTACGGTGAGAAACAAGAGACATTTTTCACGGATGTTAACCTAAATAAGGTGGCTGATAAAATGAAAGAAAACCAGCGTTCCTTCATTAATTCTGATGTTAAAAATAACGAATTTCGATCCTGGGAAAATTCCACAAGAGCAATAAAAAGTTTAATAGAAGTAGCAGACTTAAAGGACACATATGTCACGTTTGAATATATGGTGCCTTACAGCCAATTACGAATTGATTGCCTATTGTATGGGAAAAATCTCGACAATCACGGAGTTGTCGTTCATATCGAGTTAAAACAGTGGGATAAAGTAGTCGCCACAGATATAGAAGGTAATTTTGTTGAAACATATACCGGTAAACCGAAAAATTTGGTAGCTCACCCATCTCAGCAAGTAAAAGGCTATCATGATTATTTAATAGGCTTTGTTGAAGTTTTTGAAGAAAACGAGTTAGGTTTGTATGGATGTTCTTATTGTCATAATTATTCAAGAGTAGATGGCGAGGGTTTGTATGATCCCATTTATGAGAGGATCCTAGAAGATTACCCACTTTATGCAAAAAATGATGTTGAGGAGTTGGCACAGAAGTTAAATGATAAACTCTGTAAGGGAGACGGATATGCGATTTTTAATAAATTCATGCAGAGTCCGGTCCGTCCATCCAAAAAATTACTGGAAAATGCATCTAAAATTGTTTCGGATACCGAGAAATTTGCACTTTTGAATGACCAAATCGTTGCCAGGAATGTAATAATCTCAAAGATAAAAAAGGCCGATAAAAACAATGAAAAAAGTGTAATAATAATTAAAGGTGGTCCTGGTACCGGAAAAACCGTTATTGCTCTTCATATTTTAGCAGAAATAGCCGCTTCAAAAAAGAAAAGGTCTATTTTCTTCGCGACTAAGTCCAAAGCATTGCTTGAAGGAATAAAGTACAATTTAACGAGAGGCGCGGAAGCTAAACTTCTTTTTACTAATCTTAATCAGTTCATCCCTTCGCGAATTGATCAAGACTCTATCGATTTACTACTTATAGACGAGGCTCATCGAATTGGCGACACCCCCAATCATCGATATACCAAAGCTCACGACAGAACTGATCTTCCGCAAATCGACACTTTAATACGGGCATCGAAGGTTTCAATATTTTTTATTGATGATAAGCAAGCTATTCGCCAGCAGGAGATTGGGAATACAGCTTTAATTAGAGAAACTGCGGAGAAATATAACTGTACAGTTGAAGAAGTTGAATTGATATCTCAATTTAGATGTAATGGTTCTGATAATTACTTGGACTGGTTAGAATCAACTCTTGGTCATAATGACGAGATACGTATTTTAAAGAAACAAGATAATTATGAATTTAAAATTTTTGATTCACCTACTGATTTATACAAGGCACTTGTAGATAAAGAAAAATCACCTAATGTAACTGCACGATTAACTGCAGGTTTTTGTTGGAAATGGTCGAAAGATTTAGATGAGGATGGCAATCTTAAAAACGACGTCAGAATTGGCACATTTGCTATGCCGTGGGAAACTCATGGTGATATAGCTCGTCCACCGGCCGGTTTTGTCAAATGGTATGAATGGGCATATAAACCAGAAGGTATTAAGCAAGTGGGATGCATTTATACAGCTCAAGGTTTCGAGTTTGATTATATCGGCGTAATTGTAGGTGATGATATACGGTATGATCCTAAAACAGATCGATTGGTTGGAGATATTTCAGCAACACAGGACCCAACATTAAAAAGAGGTAAAGAAAATTTTGATGAATATGTGAAAAACATTTATCGTGTATTAATGTCTCGAGGTATGCGGGGGTGCTATGTCTATTTCACAGATAAGAAAACGGAGGAATATTTTAGATCTAAAATAGCGAAAGAGTTGCTGAATTAATGAATAGCATATTTCGCTTAATAAAATATGAATCTCACTTTAATTTACTTTCAACCTTCATTAATTAAAATAAATGCAAATCATTATTCTCCAAGTCTTTCCAATCGTTTTCTGGTAACGCAATACAATCATTTTTCATATTTATAACTTCATTCGTAAAATCTGGATTATTCTTAAATTGCATTTTCCATTCGTCAAAATATGTATTTTTGATGCAAAATTTGGTAAACTTTAAAGGAGTTAAAATTTTGGCTATCGGTATTCTCACATTTTCATTTTGTCCAATATGCATATGCGAGCAAGAATGTATCAAGGGAAAGTATCCTTTACGTGAATAGTCATATCTAAAGTAGTTGGATATCGAGTTTAATTTTTGTTCGTTTAAAAACTGCTCATATTCATTATCATCAATTAGTTGCTCAACTGATATCTCAGTCTGGTCATTTAATTCTTCAGGAGAAAAAATTATTGAAATGTAATTTTCTTTTGATACATAAGTATATGGATTTTGTATAAATGCATATCGTAATTCCTCCTTATCTTTCCTAAACTGCATAATGGAATCGTCAATCAATAGCAAGTTATAATCCCTATTTTCAATGGCACATTTATAAGTCTTAACAATGTCATTTTTCTTACTAGTCTTCAGAAACTCATCTGAGTATTGGCCAAATTTTTTATGTCCTATAGATTTAAGGAGGTTAAATTTTTTTAGTAAAGACTCTGCTTCTTTTATAGAAGTATGAAATTTTCCTTCAGTCATTACTTCTTACTTCTATTTAGGTCTTCAATCATAGCAATTATTTCCTCTCTTGTTAAGCCACTTTTAGTTAATTCCTCCATATTATTACTGATAACATGTAGTAAACTTTGTTGTTGTGTAATTCCTCTTAAAATCAATTTTGTTTCTTTTTCGGAGGGTTGCACAAAAACAAATTTATAGTCATTATCTTTTAACAATTGCATTTCACGTTTGCATTGTTCAGCTTGCTCAAAACCAGTTAATACTACCCATCCTTTACTTCGGGTTATAGCAGTAAAAATTTTATTTCGGTCGATAATATAATTTCTATTTAAAAATGCATATTCGGTTCCAACAATATAAACCATACCTGTCTCATTTCCCTTTGCTTTATTTAAAGTCGTTAGTGTTACATGATTTTCGATCGTAAAATTCACGTTATTATTCGATGCGGTTAACAGATTAAAAGTATATATATCATTTTCACTTAATATCTTTTGTATAATGTCAAAGTAGTTTTTTATGTGTTTATTATCTAAAGCTATAACACAAATATCGTCTGGCCGGAGATTTTCTTTTTTTATATTCTTGATAATTTTATTACATACATAATAGCATTCTTTGGATATATCATCAAAAATCTCAATAGAAATTGAATCTGCTTGAAAGTATTCATTTGTTTTGGCAGGACTATTTTCCATTGGCCTTGAAATAACCATAGGACATTTATCACTAGAATCGCCCTCTTCAACTTGAAAACCAAGATCGGTCCAATGACTATTATTTTCTAATCTTTGCAATACTTTTTCATTATATATTCCCAAACCTAAAGCGAATGCATTGATTAGTACTAGGCGCGGATTTCTATAGCATTTTTGCAGAACAATGTCTTGTAAAACATTATCATTTCTAGAAAAGTCAACGTAATATGTTCCCTTGTCATCTTTCCCGAAAGTTTCTTTTTCATCCTGTATATTTACATCAAAAATGTTTTGAAAATCATCATAAGCCCAAACAATTCTCATATCTTTAGTTATTTGTAGGCACACCTTATAAAAGGATGCGGGAAAATCTTGTCCTTCATCAATTAATGTTAGATCATATTTTTGCTTTAATTTAAAATTATTTAATTCTGTAAAAATGTAGTTAAATGGATTTTTTGGTTCTTTTCTTTTAGCTTCTATGAATCCCGTCCCAAGTATGTTATTTTCTTGACAAGTATCAGAATACACACCACGTAAACCTTCACCTCCCCATCCATGAAGAATATGAATTTTATTAAAATTAGGTTCTCTGTTGTCTGAAAAATCTCTATAGTATTTTTCAATTAAAAACTTCACTTGACCATAAAGTGCTTTCGTAAAGTAGGTGTATAATATTTCAGCCTCTGGATTTTGTAGGTGATATAATGCCGCTTTCATAGCTAGTATTATAGTTTTACCAGATCCTGCCAAACCCCGTATTCGCTGTGGCGAATCAATTATGTTTAAAGCTGCTCTTTTTTGCTCAATATCAAACGCAGAATGTTGACTTTGAATTTCGTTAAGTATAGCTCCTTTACTATGATCTTCTGTTTGGACACGTTCTTTTTTATTGCGTAAATGTATACTACCTTCAATTGCAGAAGAGAGAAGTAGAAATTCTTCTTCTGATAATTCTGTCTTCTTATTATCTAATATAACTTTTTTAACTGTCGATATATTTAAAACGTCGTCCTCTTCCTGGGAAAGATTTTCATTAATAAAGATCTTTGGAGTCACATTAATTTTTAATTCTCTTCTCTTTAATCTTAATTCCTCAACTTTATTAATCCTTGCAAAGATATGACCGTCTAGATCATCCATTTTCTTCTTTTCAACTTCGGTATATGCTTGCTGATTACTAATACATCTAAAAAAAATTACCCCATATTCCTTTGATACAAGTAAAACGTGAGCTTGCACTAGATCATCTTTTGTCTCACCTCGATAAAAAGGAAAATTGTAATATAAAGTACAATTATCAAATTCAAATTTTTGAATTTCTTCAATTAAAGTTTTGGCAAGTAAGTCATGTTTTAATTTACTGTGGTCAGCTAAGAGTGTCATTAAATTTTTCTTGCTAAAATACATATTAAATTATAGCTCCAGAAATACGCAAACTAAAAAAACAATTTATGACTTGAAATACGTTACCTGTCAATTCTTGCCAATGGATTTTGTATTTTTAAACTCACTGTTAATCAGAATTTTGTTTAATATTTTTTGCGCTATTTTCTTGACTTAAACTAACTACAAAAAAAATTGAAAATAAAATTGTTAAATAAGATTTTTCAAATGCATAGACATTTTAATAATATTATTCTATGCCCCTGAATCATAGTTTCAGCTACTTACCGAGAATTCTCACCCATAGTCCAAAATTCTCATGACCCGAAATTTTTAATCATCTACCAGCCTTTAGGTTATCTTTTTACCATCTGCTAATGAACTACTTGCAAAGTAACCGCTATGATGGCACTACATCCATTTGCTTTATTCTTTAACTTTGCCACATGAAACCCCGCAATCCTATAAAATTATACCGTCTTGATAACGAGTCAGATATCCTGATCCCCCTTCTGCCAGCCAAGGTAAAAGCCGGAGGTTATGGCAGCTTTGAAAGCCCTGCATTGGATTTTCCGGAGGACACCATAGATTTGGTAAAGCTGCTGATTAAAGATAAGGACACGACCTTCTTTGCTAAAGTTTCTGGACCATCGCTGGAGGGGATTGGCATATTTGACGGTAATATCCTGATCGTTCAGAAAGGATTGTTTCCACGGGAAAATGATATTGTTGTAGTGTATTATGGCGGTGAATTTTTCGTCAAAAGGTATAAACCAAAATACCACGAGAATACGTTGAAAATGAAGACCATCAAATTGCAGTCTGAGAATCCTGCGTTTAATGACATGGATATTACTGAAGACACAGACTTTGAATTATGGGGAGTAGCAACCTGGAATCTTAATAAACTCAGAAAATAATGTTCGGCCTTATCGACGGTAATAATTTCTACGCCAGCTGCGAGAGGATCTTCCGACCAGACTTGCGTAATAAACCGGTTGTTGTTTTGAGTAATAACGATGGTTGTGCTATTGCCCGAAGTAATGAAGCCAAGAAATTAGGCATTACCATGGGCCAGCCTTATTTTCAAATTCAACATCTGGAAAAGGAAAAAGACTTGCATGTATTTTCTGCAAACTTTGTTCTGTACGGTGACATCAGCAACCGGATCGCAAATATCTGCCGACGATACTGCCAGGATATTGAAATTTACAGTATCGATGAATCATTTTTAGACTTCCACGGATACGAGCATTATGATTTACAGAAGCATTGCGAAGAACTGAGGGAAAAAGTTCTAAAAGGGCTGGATATCCCTACCAGTATTGGTATTGCACCTACAAAGACTCTAACTAAAGTGGCCAACAAAATAGCAAAGAAATTTCCCGAAAGGACTAAAGGCGTATACATCATTGATACACCCGAAAAGATAGAGAAAGCTTTGAAGTGGTTTCCTCTGGAAGACATCTGGGGAATCGGCAGAAGATATTACGACCGGTTCTCGGCAAGGGGGATTAAAACCGCCTGGGATTTCACCCAACTTCCTGAAGCTTTTGTACAGAAAGAAATGGGAATTTTTGGTTTAAGAATGCACAAGGAATTACGGGGCATACCTCAGTATGATCTTACAGAACATAAGCCTAAGAAAGGGATTGCCACGACCAGAACTTTTGATAAAAGAACAGATAAGCTTGAGGATTTAGAGGAAAGAGTATCAACATTTGCTTATAAATGTTCAGAGAAATTACGCCGTCAGAATTCCTGCTGCAGATACCTCACTGTTTTTATCATGACAGACCGGTTTAAACCCGATCTGAAGCAGTACAGTAATTCATTTACCATCACCTTACCCAATCCGTCAAACTCTGCAATTGAGCTTGCAAAAGTGGCTAAACAGGCACTGAATAAAATCTATTTACCCTATTTCCAATACAAGAAAGCCGGGGTAATGGTCACAGAATTTGTTCCTGATACCGAAAGGATGACCAGTTTATTTGAAGAAGATCAGTTCGAAAAGCATAAACCGATCTTACAGGTAATGGATTATATGAACCGTCGTCTTGGCGCCGACAAAATCAAATTGGCAAGTATGGATGTCCAGAAGACCTGGAAGATGAATCAGAAGAATTTATCACCCCGCTACACTACTGAGCTCAATCAAATCCTTACCGTAAAAGCCTAGCTGTATCCTTAAAAATTCTACGAATTTTAATTTTAAAAGGGCGGAAAGGGTTGATATTTAGGTGGATAACAAATATTTTCATTAATTTTAAAACAAAAATTACCTTTTGAAATTAAATGCGGAATATGGTTTGTCCACAGTAGTAGTTGCGACTGATTTCAGAGTTTTTTCACCAGAACTGGTGGATAAAGTTTGCTTCGACGGCGAAGAAATGGAAGCATATTACAACCACCTGCATCTAATGGAACTTTGGGCAGAACTCATAGGTGAAGCTAAAATCCACGGACCTTTCAGAATATTAATTTCGGATGGTGCAGTAACCACGGAAAGTATCTGATAATTCCCGCTCTGCCACAGCAAATAACATATTCCAAATTACTAGTCGGTCAACTGGATTCGTACATAAAAAATAATGTCTAATCTTTACAAATAATTTCAAAACAATAATTTTTTCTGATGCGAATTAAAGCAATCTTAAAAAGTACTAATCCTTGACAACTCGTCTACGAAAGAAAATAAAATTGGGATCAACAGTGGTTGGGTGAAAAAAAAATACTAAAAATTTTATTTTAACTCCCTTTGTGAGAGCGTGAATCCCCACATACAGTTACCCCCTCCAATTCTAGAAAACGAAAATCCCCGCCCCTACATTCACAAAAGAGAAGAATACAGGAGCTAAAATAATTTTGTATGAAATCTATGCAAACTTGGGGGTGTCAACATGACACAGGAGCGGTAATAAACTATTGCTTATCTGTCGGTTATTGGTTTGTGCATCGCAGATTCAAAACGACACTTCCTGTGGTCCCCAACCAGCTAGAAAGTATTCAAGAAGATTCATCTATTCAGCTTACCCCCCTTACTAAGAGAAAATTCCCTCTAAAAACCCACACTCATTTTGAGCAATGAAAAGTCATTGTGCTTGCAAGTTATTGCAAGGTTTAACTAACTCAAAATTTTAGACCAATGGTAACAATTATCAATTACAAAGAAAGACAAAGAGAAGACGGAACTTCATTCTTTGTGTTAGAAGTGCAGGGTGGTATCGAGATGATTAAGAGCGCGAAAACAGGACTCTATTATGCCAGTGCAAAAAGAGCTACCGTGTCATCAACTTTTGATGAACTGACCTGTCAGGCTTTAATCGGAACTCAGATGCCGGGAGGGATTAACAAGGTAGCATGTGATCCTTATGAATATACTGTTCAGGAATCCGGTGAAATCATCACGCTAAGCCACAGAAACACTTATCAGCCTGAGGAGGAAGTAGCATCTTCCACAGCAAGATTTACCCCAGAAGCAGATCAATTCTCTGCTAACGGTAAATATTCCATGGCAGGAATTTAAAGATTATGCCCAAATTTTACTGTTTGATCATATATGATTATCAGTAAAATTGGGCTTTTTCTTTTTTTAACTACTTTCCAATTTTATTGATTACAACTCTCCTGTGAAGGGGAAATTAAAAGACACAGGAAATGATAAAAACTGTAAATGTGTGTGAGTGGGAGGGCTTACTTCCTTTTTTTGAAAGTTTATACGCGGTGTAAAATCACGTTATTATATAAATAGCCAAATCATACGACGAAGTAATTATTGAAGTCTTGATCTAACCTTCAATATTGGTGATCTCTGTAATTCTGACTTCGAGATTCTGAGCAATCTTATAAAGGGTGTAGATGCTGGGGCAGGTGTTCCCACTTTCAATCCTATTCATATTCGACTTCTCAAAGTTACAGGCAGAAGCCAAGTCAATCTGTGAGATGTTTTTCATCTCCCTCAGTTCCTTAATCCGCTTGCCAATTCTAACTTGAAGTTCTTTTTTATCCACTGTTGATAGTAACAATCAAAAGTGGTCATAAATGATAATCAAATGGTTATCAATAATGATAACTTTAGTATATTTGAGAAAACTATAAATAATTTACTATGTTAAAAAAAATACATTTGCAAAACATCCTCACCATACTGGTATTCAGTATTTTACTCCTTAGTTGCTCTTCAAGTAATGAAAAAAGTTGGTTTGATTCTGTGCTACCGCAGAATTTAAATTCTATAGGCAGCTTTGCCTGGGTTATTATAATTATGTGGTTTGTGGGTTTTGTTTTGGATTACGTAACTGGATTGCATGAGCTTATTTCTAATGTCATAGTTGTAATAATACTCATCATATTCAGAGATTACGGCTTTTTAAATATTGCCATTTGTTTTGTGTTACAGTATGCATTAGCATTTCTGATCGCGAAAGTTTTCGACTTCTTCTAAGCTTATCAAGTGGATCTTTATGGAATAAAGCGGCGTAATGAAATCTTTAACTGACATCAATATCTGGCTTCTTCAAAACCAAGAGTATTACGACAAAATTTCAGGTATTTGTCAGATGACTTGCGAAGATTGTGCAGGCAAAACCATACCTTACGTAGCCGGTGAGAAATGTATCCGGAATATGTATAAGAAAGAGTTTGATTTCTATGAGTATTACAGGACACTGGTTTTACTTTTAGAATTACGCACAATTAACGATAGGTGTGCACCTATTGTTAAGGTATATAATTCACTTCCTGTGGAGGATATAAGTGCGGTTGATTCTTGGTGCGTAAAGGCATTGGAATTTTCCGACAATAGTTTTGAAAATTACCTGATTGAAAAGAATATAGTTTACGACGCCAAAGGCGTCTGTATTGGAATAAAACCGAATTATTCTCTCCTGTATGGATTAAATCCTTTCTTACTTCCTGTGGAAGGATTCGAGCACCTGATAGAATTTCAGGAAATCTTTAACAAAGAATTTATCATTGAAAGAACTACAGTATTTCCCTTCCCAAGCAACAATTAAACCCCAAAATATTAAATAAACATCATGATGAAAAAAAAATTATTTTATTCGCTTTTAGCTCTCACTTTACTATTTTCGTTTAGCTGTTCAAGAGACCGTGATGAACAGCCATCCAACTCAACAAAACAGAAACTAATTGGTAAGTGGTATTTTGGAGATCCCGCAATCTATGGAACCACTGGCGAAAATCATTCGTTTACTTTTTCTAATGATAATGTGGTGACGTATAGATTTGGTTCACAAACAACATATTTTGAAAATGGGTCGTACACGGTTGACGGTGATAAACTGACAATGGTTTATCCCGATAATGTAGTTGTCACGTATGTTCAGAAAGTAGTGTTTTCGGGAGACTCAAAAGTAGAGTTTCGCCCTACAGGTAATCCAAATGAAGACGCTTACGAAGGAGATTACTACAAAGGAAACTAAAATATCACGTAAACAAATTAGCCACCATTATGGTGGTTTTTTTATGCCGTAAACCTTATGAGAATGGATATATACGATTATCTGAAATTTCGCTTAGACAGCCAATATGAGGACAATGAATTTGAATTAATCCTGATACCGCCTTACGAGTTTCTCGAAAATAATCTTTCTCTTGAGCCCTACGAATATTTCGGAAATGATGATATTATTTTTGGGATTAAAGCGAAACAAATTATTCTCTATTATAACGCAGATATTTTGACGAAAGTGAAAATTAAATTCAGAAATGACAAAGTTGAAATTCTTAAAAATAAAATAGAAAATTTAAAGCTTGATCTTCCAGCAGATATGAACTTGAGATTATTCTTTGATCCCGTTGAAAATTCTACGTGGATTGAATATGATAAGAAACTAAAACGATGATTTTGCTAAAAAACACAAGCCAATTTCAGTAGATGAGGTTGGCTTTTTTAAATTTTAAACCAATATAGCATGTATAATAATGTTTCAGAAATACAGGTTTCCTATAAACCTGAAAGTACAATAGATTTCAAGATTGAAAGCAGCAGAGAAACCTTTGGTCTGGTTCTGAAGAAATGGGAGTCAGATTTAATAGAAATGCAGGAGGAGGTCAAGGTTCTACTGCTGAACAGGAACAATAAAGTATTAGGGATTTACTCACTTGCAAGAGGTGGAATCACTTCCTGTGTAGTGGACGTGAGAATAATTCTTGCCGTAGCTTTGAAGGCTCTGGCAACAGGAATAATTTTAATTCATAATCACCCCAGTGGAAATTTGACACCCAGCCAGGATGACAGGAAGATTACGGAACAATTGAACACTTCTTGTAAATTGATGGGAATTTCGCTTTTGGATCATCTAATAATTACAAGAAATGATTATTTTAGTTTTGCAGATGAAGGGATGTTATAGTACGAACTTTGCTGAAATTGCTGAAATTGCAGATTTGCATAGAATCGATGGTATAAGATAATGCCTGAAACAATACTGAAACATTTGGGTAAAAGCAATGAAAATCCAAGAAAACGAATGATAATCAGTTTGTGTGTAACATTCTTATATTCAGTTAAATGTAAAATAATGAAAGGGTATGAAAACTAATTATTACCTACTGTTAATCAGAGGGTCGCTGGTTCGAGCCCAGCAAGAGGAGCAAAACCATCACATTTATGTGATGGTTTTTTGTTTTATATAGTTTGAAACGAGGGAATTACAAACTTTAGCTCCAATTTAACACGCGCTTATTTCCTTTTTTTTTAGCTTACAGGAACTTCTTTGTCACTTTTGTGATTTCGGTAAAACTATCTTCATATTAACCGCACACACCTTATTTGATCTTCCTAAATCTCACAAGCACTTCTTTGTCACTTTTGTAGTTCAAAACTCAAAATTTAATGGTTTTAGCACAAAAAAACCTTCACCAATAAGATGAAGGTTTGCATAACAATAATTTAATTTATTTTTTCTTCACCGCTTTCGCGATGTTGATGATCACTTTCACCGCCTTTTCCATCGATTCCAGCGCTACATATTCGTATGGTCCGTGGAAGTTCATGCCACCCGCGAAAATATTCGGGCAAGGTAAACCCATATAAGATAGCTGTGCGCCGTCTGTACCGCCGCGGATGGCTTTTATTTTCGGCTCAATATTCGCATCTTTCATGGCCTGTTCAGCTATATCGATGATGTGCATTTTTCCTTCGAACTGCTGCTTCATATTTCGGTACTGCTCTTTAATCTCAATTTCTGCCGTTCCTTCACC
>Ga0308157_10003710_pt1 | contig 21645 bp, 16 predicted proteins | sample PhyBR1_FD_201035 | JGI IMG/M metagenome (GOLD analysis project Ga0308157, IMG submission 201035) | Phyllosphere microbial communities from UC Gill Tract Community Farm, Albany, California, United States - DLSLB.R1 | ecosystem: Host-associated > Plants > Phyllosphere > Unclassified | place: USA...
CCTGCTTTGCAAAGCTTCCACATCATGTTCGGCGATGACAGAATGCCTATCGCTGAACTATGAAAAAACGCTCGGACACACTTTAATTTACAGTCTCTCAAAAGAGGCTCTATCTGCAAAATCCGTTCATTTATCAATTTGATATCTTAACTCATGAATGCGTTGTTCGCATACCAAATATTCTTCACTCTTTGATATCCTTGATTTTTCATCATCTCCTAATACAGCCAATGTATGCTCTCGATCAATCGCATGTATGTAATCACCTACATAATGATTTAACTTCAACCCCTCCCAATCCGCATTGTCCTTAGTGACTAATTGCAGCATAAGATAATAATCCTCCATATATTTATGATCATCAAAATACTTTGTATTTTCGACGTTCAAAAAACTTAAATCGAGTAAAAAACTATGAATTGGCGCATGATTATTGCTTACAAATTCCTCATAGGAATAACCATATTCATAAACCTTTGATCTATCGACCAAAATATTTTTCCCAGAAAAATAATGGGCTACAAAGGTGCGACCAAATGATATTGCTGTATTGGTGGCCTTTAAACGGCTGACAAGCCATTCATAAGCTGTCGGCAATAAAAGGTCATCGTAATCAAGAAACCCAGCATATCTGGTTTTAACGGCGCGAAGAGCCTCATTAAGCATCTTGGAGCGGATATCGTTTTTTCCATCAGACGATACAAAATGCATTATTTGCGGTCGAAAATATTCGCTTGTTCCAAACTCAGCGAGTAGATGATCTAACTCAGACTTCTTTTTCTCGCTCAAATCCTGTGCTGCGATAAGCGGAACTATATTACAGCCAATCATTGCAAATAGTGAATAAAGGGCATTCCGCAGTTCGGTAAAATCAGCCGCATCATGAATTCGAATAACCGTGGTGATGAATGGGCGATCAGCAGGCTTAACAATACTGGGATTTGAAAGAAAACACCGTGCATCCGTACGCATTCGGACGTTAGCAAAACCATCCATTTTGGCTTCATGTGAAAAAACAATGACAGGACTTGTATATAAGGAACTCGCTTCCACAGATCCATTTTCCGTCACATTTAAAAATGACTTATCATGTCCGTAAAAATTTGGAATTACTGCCGCACCCGTTTTGGCGGCAGTCCGCACCATCTGCTCTAATACCGTCGGCGTGAATACGCATGGAGAATGAAATTCAATTGTGAAATCCGTTGGTTCAGTATCCTGTGGCACGCTATCCGTCAGCCGTTCGGCCAAACGAGAGGATGAAACTGAAACCCGGGCTTTCTTGAATATCGTAGAATTTTTCAGGCACCAGACGAATTTTTCAGACAATACCGGGTCGCCCTTTAATCCATCTATAATAAAATCAGGCACCGATAGCAGAACTGTGGTTTCGGGAGCGATCTCCATTTCATCATTCAATGCGCATGCATATTCCTTGCCGGTTAATGCCCTCCCAATGGAGTTTAGATAAGCATAGCCATGCCGCGTATCAGGCTCCAGATGTGCACCTTCAGCCCATTCATTCCATGCGTTGACCACGATAAATCGTTCTGATTCAGATAGGTGCTTACGGCTATAATCTATTGAGTTTTCCAACCACTCTTGGAAGACTTGAGGCGTACCACCGTGAAGCATAATCCCGGCATCGTTATAGCGCGGGGTATTGTCCCACATCGGCACAACGGAGCGCAGATAAGTAAAGTCTTTCGGCTCCGTTTGTGAACCATAAAATTCAGCCACTTTTGGATAAGAGAGAACGCTCCCCTGCATAGGAACATATTGTTTCAATTCATCCTTCATCTCAGGGACAGCTCCAGCTGTCCAGTCATGAAGCACCCGTTCGACACCCGCATCCATATCGAATTCTTGCGGGTTAGCCGCACCACGTGTCAGAACCGCAACAATATAAGGCTCCTGTAACCCTTCTTCTTTACAAACCTCACGCCATACAGCGACATATTCACGGGCCGTCTCAATGTGGGACGGCCGATATACAAACAATACCGGACGTCCATCAACTTTGATATATCGTTCATCCTTGAAGAAGGGAATCAGGTAGCGAATAAAGGCTTGTGCATCTTCGGCAGAGTATTTTTGGCCAAGAAGAACTTCACTTTCATTCCCGTCCCAGCGCTTTGTCCAGTTCTCATTGGCCCAGCAAAAGCAGAATGGCATAGGAATGTCTTTATTTGCCAGTAGCATTTGTGCTGGCTCTTCCAGAATTAGCCGCCCACCAAACCAGTAATGATAGAAAACCTGGCCATAAACACCAGATTTTTTCATCTGATCTGCCTGCAAACGCAGTACGTTTGGACTATCGAGCAAATAATATCCGGTATCACTATGTGGAATATGTTGTTGATAGTGACCTTCAAAAAGCGGATTAGTCGCGCGTACTTTAGTCCACTCTGTAAACCCCTTGCCATGCCACTCGTCGTTCTCTGGAGTAGGATGAAATTGAGGCAAATAATAAGACAATATTTTTACATCGGAATTTTTCGTGTCTGACGAAAAATCCTCCTGATTTTCGTAATAACGATAATCCTTTATGGAATCGGTTATATACAGCCTAAATATCTCTCCCTCAGACCGGTCTGCGAACAAAAGGATAAGACGCTCCAAAGCGTGAGCTATTGTTCCATCGCTGGCAATTGGCTCCAACGGAAAATCATTAACTGTGAGTGGAAGCTTTAAGAACTCAGTTAGTGTATTTCCCCGCGCCCAAAACATAGAGCCTTCTGGAAAATCTACATCTATATCTTTATCAATCGAATACTTTGTATAGCGCTCAACAATTTCACGAGCCAATTCAAAATTTTCGCTCCAGCCTTTTGGATCTCTTATAATATGTGTCAATTCCTGTGGAACAATAACCTTAGCGCGATTTTGTAGAAGTTCAAAAATCTGATCTACGGTTTGTGTATCATCACCTTTTTTCCCTAAAAGTATGTCGAATATCTCAGAGGACCATTGAGAGAGTGATGCATTATGAGGGCTCTTCTTCGTGTGGAAGTGACCGAAGATATCGTACTTCGCCAATTTCGCACCGAATTGAACGATCATCGGTGCAATATCTCGGCCCCGATTTGGAACGTCTTGAACATAAACTTTGGAGACGTGTGAGAGCGCCTCCATACAGCGCTTGCGGATATCCGATTTGTTCGCATCCGAATTAACAGAAACGAACAGATCGAATTTCACCGGAATGTTCTTCAATCGTTCAAGAATACCATCAAGCATATCTTCATAATGTAAATGAAGATGAACTGCGACGCTAAAATCGCCCCTCAATATTGGCAGTCTTTTTTTAAAGGGATTAGGGTCCAAATAATGTGGGATTATACGTAACTTCGAACCGGTAGTAAGCAGCCTTTGCGATCCATTAGCCGCATTAAGAAAGGCTCTTCTTGCACGTAATCGCGCTGGCAATTGCCCAGTAAGCGTCCACCATGTTCCTTTTATCGCTACACGTCCCAACCGGGCAAGCTTAGGAAAACGCAACAATCCCTTGCGAACTGGGGCCGTTAGTATCCACGAAGTACTACCGGTCACCTCTGAAAGTGCGCGCTCGACATTTATACGAGCGTCGCTCTCGCGGGCGATGTGTTGTCTTAATTCTTCGATTTCCCTACGCTGAGACTCTATATTTTTATTTTGAAGATCAATCTTGTTTGCCTGCAACTGAGCATCGCTTAGCAAACTGCTGTTATTTTTTGACAGTTCTTCGCTTGCATTCCTTAGCTCTATCAAACTCGATTGAACTTCATGCAATTCATTTTTCAATGAACCAATATGGTCTTCCAATGCAGTCTTGGTCCTGAACAATATCAACTGGTTAACCAGAGCTGCGCCTCTGCTGGAAAAGAGCGTTCGTATTCTCGCCTTTTTGGCTGGATCTTTTGCTAGTTCAAAAAGTGCAACAACCTCTGGCGGTTGATCTGCTCCGACAGCAATTACACCCAAGCCATGACTATGTTTGAAGCCGCTGGAAGGGTATTGATCTCGCAACTCTTCCCATAATTTCCATACTCCGAAATCGTCTCTACGCACCTCAATATCATGGAATAACACTATCCCACGATCGGACATCGCTGACTTCCAGGTTTCGAAGTCGTGCCGAACCGCCTCATATGTGTGCGTTCCGTCGATATGCAGCAAATCTATAGAACGATCTGAAAAGTAAGGGCGAGCCTGATCAAAAATCGCCCGCAACAATGTAGAAAAGGCGGAATATTTCGGATCGTGGTATGCGCTGACTTCTTCAAATAAGCCACCCTCACGCTCCATGTGAACATCGCCCTGCCAGGTATCCACTGCCGTCCCGGTCGAGCCAAGTTGCAGGGTTGCCACCGCCTGACACATCGCGCAGTAAGAATTTCCTCGATGGGTCCCCAACTCCACAAAACGTACAGGCTTGGAAACCTTCATCAACCAGAAAATGAACGGGATATGTCCAACCCAGTGCTCAAAAGGGACCAGCCGATCCGGCATCCAGAAAAATTCATCTCCAATATTCAGTTCGGAGATGATGTCCAGAAGAATTTTTGTGTCGTCATTTTGGCGCATAATTGGACCCGTCATGATATCGCGATTGGCATATGAAACTGTTCTAAAGTCTGGAATTTTCCGAAACCTCTTACGCACACATTCCATCAAGCGAAGCTTCTAAACTCACGTTTTAACCATAGCCTACTATGAGGCTATGATTCATCCTAGTAGTCGAATAACGGCAGCAGGATCGAATCCAGGAACTTCGACTGGTATATCTTCGATTTTATTTCTGATCGGTGTTATCCGACCGATCGTTTCTTTCTCAGCACGATTGACCTCATCCTCCAGCGCCTGTGCAATTAACTCAGGCGTAGGCAAATCGATGCTTGTTATGAAACCGCTTCTGCGGGAAAGATCTTTATTCATATATTTGTTGGTTATTGTCCTGATGCCAGAATAGGCCATTTCCAGAGGAGGATAACTTGGATGAGGCGAGATCATAAGCGAGAGGCCAATAGAGGCCTGGCTTAACAGACGGGCATATTCATCAAGCGACATTTTACCAGTGACAGTGCAATTTGGTACTGATCGCGCAAGAGAGGAATCAAATTCTTCGCCAATGCAGTATACCTTCCATTTGTTAGCCAGAACAGGGTTCCTTCGTGCCCAAAGGGCTAAGCCGTCAACTCCCGATTCAAAACAATTCCGCAACGCAGCAGGCCTCGAATAGAACAGAATAATTCTTTCCCGCAGCAAGCGAATGAGCGTGGCATCAACCTTTGCATTCGGCGTATAGCTTATGAGCATCTTGGTAGGGTGATTATATTTCGTTTCAAAATAGTGCAGAAGTTCCTCCGAATTGATGAGCGCTATAGTATCATCGCCTCGCATATAGGTCGATTCCGCCAAGGCATAACGGGTTGACCAGCCATAAAAATCGGGTTCAAAGTCCTGTATCAGGTAGACAACTTTTGGCGCATTGCCAAACAAGCTTTTCTGAAGGTCGTGCAACCGAAATGCGTTCAATGCGGTCCACCAAGCCGTAGCGATAAAAACGTCATCGGGACGGATATCCAGATATTTCTGTCTTCTCTGCGTCGCATCAACAATAACCCGTTTTGCGGGAGCCTCATCGCCTATCTGCTGAACAATATAGTCTTTCAAATTATCTGGGACATCTCCCACACGAGCTTCTGTTACGATAACGCGGACATCTACATCTTCGCCAGCTGTAGCCACTATCTGATCAAATATCTTAAGCGCAGTATCGATCCCCCCGAAGATCGAAGCTGGATCAACGATGGGCAACATGAGATTTAATCGCCGCCTCTCAATCCGCTGGGGAGCAGCGAGTATGCGGAGTGTTTCTCCTATTTTCATAGAAGCCACTCCAACCGCACCCTGCTCCGAACCCAAGAGCGGTATGAATTTACGATTGACGCCAAGTCGGTTTTTCTTGGGTGCCTGCGTATTTATGCGCGCCCAACTATGCCCTGATCTCTCGACAAAAAGTAATAATGACCTCTCTATTGCGTGTGCGAGAGTGCCATCGATTTGAGCATTTTCTTCTGGAAAATCGTCAAAAGATAAATCGAGATCGAGAAGCTGTTTAATAGCCGCCGAACGCCCCCAGAACATCGATCCCGAAGGAAACTCAAGGATCGTATTCGAATCCAGAACGACGCCAATTCTTGCCAACAGCTCTTTGGCAATTGGGAAATCAAAACCCCAATTTATATGCTGTTTTACTGGCTTGGCATGCTCTGGGTAAACGACGCCAATATTTTCAGACGAAAGTATCTCTAAATTGGATCTAGCGATGTCTTTGCTACCTGCCAAATTGTCGAACAAATAGCTGCGCCAGACGTTTCCAAGCCCATCGGCGTGCAAGGATTTTTTTGAATGAACATGTAAAAATGCTTCATACCGCTCATAAACATCACGAAAAGCAATATATTTAGGTGCAATATCGCGACCCTTGTTTGGTGTCACACGAATTTCAATCTCAATCGCCTCGACATCTGCCCGGTCGATTGCTTCACGAATCCTGTTTTTCTTTTCTTCTGTATCTGTCGTAATAAAAAACCCGAAAGGCAGAGGAATATTTTTAATATAACCGATCATTTCCTCTGTTAATTCAGGATAAAAAATATGTGCGACGACAGCTACCCTGTCGAAGACAATTTCATTTTCCGATTGTTTAAAAGGAATATTTAAAGATGGATTGACATCATCAGGCAATGTTCGTGCCGTGACAGCACCAATGTTATTCAACTTCCCACCTTGGAGTTTTTGGTCAGTAATGTAGGAGGAAATTTCGTACGTACCCAATTTAAAATTAATAAACTTCAAACTGTGCGCTACTAAGCCCTTTACGCCTCTCGTTTTTAAAACATGGCTAGCTCGACGTACGTAATACATATAAATGTTCCAAAAATTCACAAGTTGAGGCGGTTTCACATCGTTCGAGCGTTATACGGATATCAGGCACATCAGACGATTTTTCGATCTGGCAACCATATCCATTATTTTGCACTATCAATAAATAAGGGATAGCTGAAACAGAGCTGCAAAAACAGCCTTATAAGAGCAATTCTAGAAATAGGCGTTAACCATTTTTTATCTGCCAAGCGCGAGCCATCGCCTCAATTTTTTTCTCCGCTTTTGCGATCATCGGCGTATAACGGCTATTGCCAAAACCCCACAGAGTGGAAGTGACGTCTTCATTATATCCAACCACAAATGGGATACAAACAACCACCCGGAGTCCTTTCTGCCTTTCCAAATATCTATCCACCGTGTTCGTGACTGCATCCGTATCAAGCGGATTCCATTTTGATAATAATTCCAAAGCACTCCGATTATATATGTTGAATACCATACTGGTCATTTTATCGATTATGACGTAGGTGCGATTACCAACCGTCTCTACGGACAGCACTTCCGCTTCAGGATTAATATCAGCCATTAAACCCGAAAAAATATCCCAGTTATTTCTTCTGGTATCTAGATATTGGTTAACCTGTTGCAGAACTTCATCAAAATTTTGTGGAAGAAGGGCATCATCTTCCATAACTGTCAGTCTCTCAATCTTATTGGAGAGTGCATATCGTGACAGAGCATTGAAGCTGCTACCGCATCCAATCCAGCCGATCCTGTGGCGAATTCCATCGAACAATTGGCAAGTTTCAGGCCGCGTGCGGGCTATTGTTTTTCGCCGTTCAATTGTCTCAGGCAACGAGAGAGCAAAAAAATTGCTACTATCGGCAATGCAGACAGAATTCTCGAGAATAGCATTCGCGGGAATTGCCCCTAAGACCACCAGGAAGCGATCCAACATAAATTCAAAACGTTTGGAACTCGTAGAAACGGCATGTTGAACAGCTTGTTTCAGGGAACTTATATCGTCAAGCATCTGGGCGGCGGCGCTCATCATGCCCTCCACTGACCCCTCGTCGAAAAAGCGTACGGCCCCTTCAATTTCTGGATATTCGCTCTGATCTTGCGCTCCCTCGGAAAGGACCGGTACGCCCAAAGAGATGCACTCACAAATACGCGGCGTTTCCAGCAAAGCGCCATCATAATAATGAATATTTATAACAACCCGTGCCTGACGAATGATCTTATACATTTCATCGCCGAATACATCGTTGCATATTCTAACTTTATATTTTTGCTGAAGACGCGATAGGAATTTTCGCCTGCGTTCAGAACTCAGATTATCCCCGTAGAAAACAAAATCGTATTTTTTGAGCACTTCATCATCAATACCGCCCTGAACAGCGCCAATTGGCAAATAATGTACCTTAGGATACCCAACCCCTTTCCGAGCAAGAAAATCTATATTGCTAAGAGAATAATCAAGGACGCCAAGTGAATCCTTGAGGATCTTTATATATTCAGGCGTAAACCAACGAGAACTCACCGACTGCTCTAATTGAAATACGACACGTTTGTCGGCAGGGGGAAGTTGCGCAAACATCTGGGGGCAGAGAACGATGTAAAACTCATGGCTGAAATCCTCCAGAGGACCTGTCAGAACTTCACTTGAGATACCATGTGTGGACAAACGACGGGATATTGCATTTGCTATAAAAAGAGTATGCTGCGTGCACATAATTCCCCATGCACGTGTATTCCCGCTCGTCAATCGACGATGCAACTTCACTTGTGTCTGTTCATCCCGATACCATCTTAGCCGACGTGCCAGACCGGAAAAATCTCCGCGAGCCAGATAACGTAACCCATTAGTTAATTGGCGAAAACGGCTTCGCAACTGTTTCATGGTGGTAAGCCCTCACTATCGCGCCAAGTGGCTTATCCCAATACCTTGTAGCTTAAGCCTTGAAGTTGGGCGCACAAGTTGGGATCCAAAACCACTACCAAGTTTATGTATCGATTGGATATTTCAAATCTAGCATTTAAACGTATATGGCGTGGCACATGATACAAATATCAGATTTTTTCCTCTGGAACATTTCCTGCATAAGCGCATAACAGCGTTATGCCGGACACAGCCACAAAATGAAGAGCTAAAGTTGCTCATCAACTTTGTTGAGTGGAACAATTCTTGCGTGTCAGGCTCCAAAATAAGCTGGCAGAATGTCCGCAGGATTACCGTCCATCTTCACACGCCCATGTTCAAGCCAGATTACTCTGTTGCAATTTTTTTCCATCAATTCTTTCGAATGGCTGGCAAGAACCAGAATTTTCGTAGAATCTACCAATTCACGCATACGAGTGTTGGCCCGATCCTTGAAATCTTCATCCCCGGTCGAAAGCCACTCATCCATAATCAATATCTCCGGCCGAACAGCCGTCGATGTGGCGAAAGCCAACCGCAACTGCATACCTGATGAATAGGTACGGAAGGGCACATCGAGAAACTCTCCAAGTCCCGAAAAATCGGCAATTTGGTCGAATTTCTCTGCAATTTCTTCTGGCGGCATACCCATCATCGCCGAACGAAGGCGAATATTCTCACGCCCCGTTGCATCCGGATCGATACCCAAGTTGATGTTAATCAACGAGACACAATGTCCATCAATAACAGCACTTCCATGCGTTGGCGTGTAAATACCCGATAGCACTCGTAATAAGGTGGTTTTACCGGAGCCATTATGCCCAATCAGCCCTACCCGATCCCCATCCCTAAAGGTCAGAGACACATTATCAAGACCACGCACAATCACAAGGCGGTCTGTACGTCTTTCAATCTTTCCGCCTGTTGCGATACTGAGAACACGATTCTTTAGCGAACGGCTCGATGAATTATAAATAGGAAATTCAACGCTTACATTTTGAAGCTTAATTGCACTCATTGCCTACAACCAATACGCTACACGCCAACGATACCGCCCGAAGAACACGATTGCGACAATCCAACCGACAATCGCAAGAGCAATTGTAAAGCTCCAGTCGAGCATTGTTGGAGCCGCCCCGAGCAGAGGAGCTCTGACAAGTTCTATCAAGTGAAAGAATGGATTCCATTCTATAAAGGCGCGCGAAACATGATCGGGAAGAATTTTCACCACCCACATGATAGGCGTCGCATAAAACATCACTTGCAACACGTTTGTCACGACCTGCGTCATATCGCGAAATCTGGCGCACAAAACCGCCAAGATCAGTGTCATCCACGCAAGATTGACACATATCACCAAAAACCCAGGAAGCGCCCACAGCACATTGAAACTCAGCATTCTGCCAAGGATGATGAACAAAATGGGAAAAATAACGATGTTATGAGCAAATATTACAACGTTACGCCAGATTGTACGCAATATATGCGTAAACAATGGCATACGGACTTGCAGAATTATACCTTCAGACGAGGTAAAAGTTGTGCAGCCCTCGCCAATAACCGTTGAGATAAATCCCCAAGTAATGATTCCTGCGCAGAGATACGGCAGAAACTCGCGCATTTCGCTTTGGAAAAGTGTGCCAAAAATCAAACCAAGCGCACCAATAAAAACCGCCATGTTGAGCGTGAGCCAAAAAGCCCCCACTCTAGAGCGACGATATCGTTGAGCGACATCCTGCCATCCGAAAATTAACGCTAAGCGATATTTCGATAAAGCCTCCGAAATGTCCCCTATGGCCACCTTAGCTCCTTTGGTTGGCTCTGCCATTCCAACCTCATGAGGCACTTCCGCTCTAGATATCTCGATACTCATGATTTTTCCGGGCCAATCTGCTATTTGTCACGACAGCCATCTTCTCGAATAAATTTACTCAGTCCGCCGTAGTGTAATTGAAGAAATGTAACTGTAAAGTCAACTCCGTCGTTGCTGGCGAATGCGGCACATTTAGGACTCTGAACTGCACCCATTTCGACGGGACAGTCGGCATAAGCAGAAAGGCTCAAGCACAGGTGTGAGTGAAACAATTTGTAGCGGTTTGCTGGACCGAAACATTATCGATTGAAATCTGTGCTAACAGAAAACCGCAACTGCATAAATTCATGCGGAATTTACAGCCGATTAGAAAATAGACAAGATTATTATGCGGCGATGCACAGCCCTTTTGAGGGAGTCTCATCTACAGGCGAGGGCCTTGCGGAACTTCGAAGCCGTGGACTTCGCAACATTGGAATGGGAAGATTGGTTCAACAGCCGCCGCCTTCTGGAGCCCATCCGCAACATACTGCCAGCCGACGCAGAAGAACGATACTAAGCCATGCTGACCGCGCCAGCCTTAACTGGTCAACTTGAGCGTGTTAACGCTTGTCGCCTCGAAACCGGGCCGATTTACCGAGCCTGTAGAAGCGGCTGAATGTACGGGCATATCCTGCGTCCGGGTTTATGTACCAGAGTTCGGAGGTCATGCCGTTAGGAACGATACGCCCCAGACGCGGGTGACCCAGGAATGTACCGACAAGACATACGGCGTCCCGACGATCAAAATCCCAGTTGTTGATCAATGGCGCATCCGCCAGTTCCCTGGGATCTGGATGCTCGCCATTAAGCAGGCGTTCGAGATCATGAACAAGCGCCTTGAGGGCTTTGATTTCTGCTGCAAGTCTTTCCCGGTTGAACGCGCCATCGTTTGCGATAATTGCCATGAGATTTTCCTTTCATTGAATATGAGGGATCGTTCGCGCCCGAGCTGACGAGCGCGTTTCTGGAATGAATTCGGATTGTTGGTTGGGCTGGGCGTCGGTCGGGGCGACCGCTCAGGCCGGACCGGGTGATCTCGTCTTCTGAGACCTGCTATCCGCTATGCTCACCGAACTACGGCTGCCCTGCTGATCCTGTCGCTGGACGGCATCGTTGAGAATGGCAGTGACAGTTTCACCCTCCAGAACGCCATGTTCGAGCAAGCCCTCAGCAAGCATCCTGTGCGCTGCCGCGTAACGGATAAGTCCGTGACAAGCGGTGTCATAGGCTTTTTGCAGCCGCTCATTGACACGGTTCGTTACAGGATGGTTTTCATGGAGCAGTTCCCGTCGTGCCAGACCGTCGCAAAACAGCAATGGCCGTTTCCTGGAAAAGCCGTATGTCGTTTCCATTGCCAGCGCCAGATCGGTTGCATTCGCCAGATCACTTCCCGGCCGCATGCCGGAGCCGACAGAGACAGCCCCTAGAACAAGCTCTTCCGCCGCTCGTCCCGCCAGCATCACCGCAAGATTGTCTTCGCAATCCTTTTCCAGCAGAACAAGCTTGCGACGCTCCGTTGCAAAACCGAGCCCCACCTGTTCTTCAATGCTGAGCGTCAGCGGATGGCCAACTTGCAATATATGAAGGATGAGAGCATAGCCTGCTTCATGCACCGCCATGCGCCAGCGTTCTTCCGGCAGGAACGGTCTGCGATTGCCAACAATGCCCTTTTCAATATCCTTCCATGTAAGCTGACGCTTCTTACGGCGTGCTTGCTGGCGAGCCTGGCGGACAATCCGCTCGATATCGGCTCCCGTCATGCCCTGTGCCTTTAACGCCAGAGGGCGCAGATCGTGCAAACGCCTGAGACGTTCATCTGATTTGCAAGCCGTCATCGCTGTTGCTCCGCTTGTCGTGTTTCCAGCACAGCTTCAAGATCGGCACCCAGATGATGCGCGAGAATGCCGACCAATGCATCCGTGTCAGGTTTTGGTATCCGGACATGAGTTTCCAGCCGTCCTGATCGTAACAATGCTTCATCAATATCGTCAGGCCGGTTGGTCGCACCCACGATGACGATGCCTTCCTGTCTGACAGCACCATCCATCAATTCGAGCAGTTGATTGACGACAGCGTTCCAGTAATCTGCATAATCGCGGGATGGATCCTGACGTCGCCCGATACTGTCGATCTCATCAATAAACAGGATGACCGGAGCATGAGACGCCGCTTCTTCAAACGCACTCTTCATGCGTAGCAACACATCACCAAGATGGCCCATCCGCAGCCATGTCGCGATAGACGTTGCAAGGACAGGAATACGCAGGCTGTTACACAGCGCCCGTGCAAATGTGGTCTTGCCGGTGCCGGGCGGGCCGGACAGAAGCAGCCGTGTGCTGATGTCAGACCAGACGAGCGATCCTGACGTCCACAATGCAAGGTCATCCTTGAGCGCCAGCGCCCATTCAGCCGCCTCGCCATAGCCAGACAGAGTCTCCACGCACAGAGCCTGCGTGTGACGAACGAGGCCCTCCACTGAGCCAACGTCATCATTGCCATCATCAAGCGGTTCAGGTTCAATCAATCGGCTGTCGGAAACAATCTTTCTGCCAAGCCGACCGCGTTCTTCAGTCGAGAACGATTTTTTGTCATCGGCCTTATCCTTTTTTCTATCTGCCTCTTTCTGCTTTTGCTTCTGCTCCTGCACCGGATGCACTTGCTTTCTCCCCTCCAGCTCCCATTGGGCCAGCAAATAGGCAAAAGTTTCCTGGCGTGTGTCCGCCTCCCTGAACGAGTGTCTCAACTCTCGTAATGAATCGAGTGTGAACTCTTCGGGAAAAACAGTGTCGGCATCGTGTGCAGTCACCGTATCGAGCAGCCTGTTGAGAAGAGCGCCGTCAAGCAGACCCGTGTCGAGGACAATATCTGCCGCCACTTTCAGCCCGACCGGAATCTTGTATTGCATATCAACGATACCGAGAAGCCATTCGCCGCGTGAGAGTGCATCTGCAATGCTGTCTTCGTCGATCAGTGCGAGTTTCTCGAATGCGTCAGCATCGACAGTATTGATAATGACATCTGCCGGACGGAGGCGGCCCCTTGTCCGCTTTAACTGCCGGATTGTTGTCGTTGCCCAATGCTCGAGGGGTCGCACCACAACATGCCCGCGATAAAGCCGCTGTTCATTCAACATCCGGAGCAGAATATCTTCGAAGCCTTCGATATCGGTGCGTATAATGACAAGCCCGGATCGTCTGCGTGAAAGCTCCATCAAGTGGTTTTGCCCGAAACTCCCCTCCTCCAGAGCCCGTGCCAGCAGATGGCACACTGCGATATCACCGATGTCAGGCTCGACACGAAAGCAGCGCAGGAGTTTCAAAAGATATGTTCTCTCGACGGGAGCGTGGGGCATGTCGCTCAGGAACATTGGAAATGGCAGCGAAAGGGCAAACTGGTCTTGCACGCTGGAAGCACTCATATTGAAGCTGGCACCGAGATGAGCGTTCAAGACACGCAGATCATGAACCGGATGACCGGTCAGATGTAATACTGGTCGATCTGTATCACCCGGATCAGATGACTGTTCCGGCATATCGAAGCGCATCGCGAAAAATCCGTCGATGTCGACTTCAGTGTGAGACAATAGATCGAGTTCACAAAACACCTGTCGCACGTCGCGATACAAAGCATGTTTCAGGCGGGCAAGCAGATGCCGCCCAAGCCGGCTCGCGCCGGGTGGTGAAGTGGTCATGAAGCGACCTCATGGATAGAAAGATGAATTCCTAAGCATATCCCGAAAAGCGGCAACCGGTTTTGGGATCGAGACATGCGTACAGCAAGGAGACAGTGCGGCTCCAGCGACTCCGTTTTAACCAGAACCGCTCCAGCAGCATCTCGTCAACGCGATGTGTTACCGGGTTTAAGGATTTGAGCTTGCGGTGCTGACCTACTGCCGATGGCTTCAATTGCAATTCTCGCAATCTCTTTATCAATCAGCCGTGCTTGCTCTGCTTCCGTTTTTGCAAATGTGTCGCCAATCCAGATGATTAGTTCTTCCCGGAGCGCCTCCTGTACAGTAAGGGCTTTCTTCGCGATCTCCGGTACGCCGAGCAGACAATCAAGATCAGCCAGCGCCCAGATCCCCTCCTCGGTTTGGCTTTCATTGAGCAACGGATCGATCAGCGCGAATTCATATTGTTCGATGTCGATGCCATAATATTGTGACGCCAGACGTCCCCACATGGATGGTGTGTTCGATACTGCAGTGCGCCACTGACAGAGCGTGTCTTTGTGCACACTGACGCCGTAAACCATGCTCAATACGCGGAGTTGTTTCCGTTCCGCATCATAATCCAGCAAATCAAAAGCATACGGCCTTGCCGGAAGCGCTGAAGCAGCAATATCGATGTCGGTTTTAACTGGAGCTGATTTTGAAGCAACAGACTCGATGACATGATTAAGCGTATCACGCGTAATCGGCATTGAGCGTGCCGGTGCCGTATCACCGGAAATCTTTGCCCGCGCTGATGCTTCTTCGATATGTCCAAAAATCTTTTCGCCTTCATTCCAGATCGCCCAGCGCAGAAGCACATCCCGCACCGCCCTTTTTCGGCTATCCCGGTCATGGGCTTGATCAATCCGGTGAAAAAGCCAGGACAAATGGAGAGAGGCATTGAGTTCCTGCTTGAAATTCCGCACGGGAATCTTGTGCTCAATCAGGTCGATATAGCCAATAGCAGTTTCTGCAAACATAAGTTCTCCTTCCCGGAGCGATGCAATCGCCGGAGCAAAATGGGTGTGAAAGATCGGTCGCGCTTGCCCGTGCAAGCAGCGTCAGATTTTGAAGACAGCAAAGACCGTGACGTTGCGCGCGAACGCACACGACCAGAGCGCCAGAATGGGAAATTGGGAGTTCGGGCTTTAAAAAGCGCCGAACGCGTTAGGGGCGGAAATTATTTCCGCTGTCGAGCCGCCATGCTGACATCGAATTCAGGGCGTGGATCTTTTAATTGCGAACGAACAGCGATAATGCTCAGCATAGCTTGGCTCCTGTTGTTGGCAGGCTAAGTTAGTCTCCATTCTGGTGTTCCAGCACCGGAATGGAGGCGTCTGATCAATCAGACAAAGTGACTATTGCAGGATCTCAAACGCGCTGCAAGGATCCAAAACAAAAAAAGATCCCAAGACAGCATTTTTATCTAAGTCCCGGATATCACCGGCTTTTTCGTTTTTGTGCCTCCGGCTTCAAAAGTCAGTGGCCGTAAGGCTTTTGTAGCTGTCAACGACAGATCAGCATGATTAAACAAGGTGAGAGTTATCCACAGGCGGGGTTCAGAAGCCAGCTTAAGCAGCAGGTTATAGGGCTCATTGAGCGAAGCAGCCTCTCCTAATATCCGGCCTGAAACAAAGCATGGATTTGAAAAGTTCCACGGTCGAGCCCATTCCATGCCTTGCTGCAAACGGCGTTTGCGGATGAATCGGAAAAATTACCTTGGGTAACGCTGTTTTTGAATTTTGAATCGGATGACTGCAAATTATTTCGATTTGAAACGCGTTGCCGACAAATCGAAATGACGTGCCTGCACATTACGCGCCCCGACCGGCCCGCCATTTCAAACCCGAGATTTCCGATTCATCTGCAAACGGCGTTTTATCAAGTAATGGGGGGAGAACAGATAAAAAGGAACAAACGCCGTTTATGAAACGAACCTGTTGAATGCTCCCGTCGATGATCTAGCGCGATTTTTGTCATCCAGGAATGCTACACCGTGGGTTGGCCCTACACTATCGCGCAGCCAGTCCGGGAAGCTCGAGGTGACCGGCGGCCTTGTGCGAGGTGACAAAGGCCAAGCAACTGCCGTTATAGTGCATGGTCACACCCAACATGGCCGAGAAACTGGGCTGTGCAAATTGCCAAACGCCCGAGGGGTAAAGGCCTGCGATGACGGCTTTGGCAAGCCAGCTTGACGTTCGCATCTGAAGCATGCCGTTGATATCTGTCTAAGCGCTAACCTTCGAGGCTCCAGCCAAGACACCGTTCCGATAATGACCGCCGTCGGACTGGCTTTACGAAAGCGCGTAAGCCACCCAACGTATCTTTTGTCGGTTTGATGGGCGATTTTCCGTATGAATCATGCGGAGAGTCCTATGAATGATGATATGAATCATTCCCAGATATTTGTGGTTTTGACGGCGGAACCCGTGCGAAGCAGACGGCGGCCGCGTGACTGGTCGGATGACGAGAAGGCGCGGATTGTTGCCCCGCCATTGCAGCCCGGGGCCAACGTCTCGGCGATTGCACGGTCTGAAGGTCTGGATCCTTCGCAGCTCTATGGAAGGCGTCGTAAGGGGTTTGCATCTGGTGTTGTTTCGCCAGTAACAGCGGGAACGGACAGCCTGTGTTGAAAGCGTAAGCCAGCCCATTGACAACCTCGTGCCTACAACCAGCGTGCTTGGCGGCCAGATCAAAGGATCGATCAGTTCCCATTCTCCCGCCCATCAGATCACTCGGATAGTACAATTCAGCGCGCGTGTATTTCCCACGGTTCGACGCAAAGCGTTTTCCTGCGAGCCATTCGCAAACGGCGTTTGCGGCTGAATCGGAAAAATCGCCTCGGGTAACGCTCTTCTCGAATTTTGAATCGGATGACTGCAAATTATTGCGATTTGAAACGCACTGCCGACAAATCGAAAGGACGTGCCTGCACATTGTGCGCCCCGACCGGCCCGCCATTTCAAACGCGAGATTCCCGATTCATCTGCAAACGGCGTTTTACCAAGTAATGGGGGGAGAACAGAAAAAAGAACAAACGCCGTTTATGAAACAAACCAGTGAAATCAGGTGGCCACAGCTTTGGAAGCCATCTTCATTGTTCCGAGTCGTCAGTGCCTTCGTGAGGCGTCAAATGCACTTTGCGGCGGAAATCCCAACGCCGTTTGGTGTATCTGACAATGAGATCATCAATGACATCCAATGAAGCGTCCTTATCGAATCCCTGATCTGCCAGCCCATCAAGCAGCATATCAATCAGCTTCTCCACCCCATCCCGATTGCCAGACTTCACCGCTTTGACAATCATGAAATGCAGCAACACCCGAGCAACATCGTCTCGTGTCGGTTTGCGCTCTGCTCTCAGACGAGCCCGATATTCTTTCTGCCGCTCACGCTGCTTGCGCAAGCGTTCTGCCTGCTGCTTGCTCGATGCCATTCCCCCTCCCAATTTCCTACTAATGATTAAAGCATGAGTTCAAAACCTAACGGCGCAAAGCGTTTTTCCTTCATCCTCGCCCGCCCACAAACGGCGTTTGTGCCTGAATCGAAAATCTCGGGTTCAGCAATGTTTGCCCGTAACTCTGCAACGCTCTTCCCAAGTTTTGAATCGGATTACTACAAATCAGACTAAATCTACGTGACTTGCCCGCGATCTCGATTGATGTGTCAACACGTCGTTTTGCCAGCCCCGCAATTCCAGATACAGTGCCGGAAATTCATTGCAACCTATATATCGCTCGAAGGCGGCCACCACATCCACAACGGAATTGACCAATTGGTTCATGAGCAGGGTTTTGCCTGCCATGAATTGGCAATTGCGAAAAATGATCCTGGAACATTGCGATTAAGGCACCCTGTGCAACCGGTTGAAGCAATCATTCCGAATATCGTACCCATCATCAAATCGGACCCGAGAGCAACGGCGAGTTACCCAGACGATATTGATGCCTTCGGCTATGCTCTGAATCATGCTTTCCATGAAACAACGAAGGACTCCAACCCCATTCTCAGATCATATCGATAAAAAGTAAGCGGTCAGGCGATGGCGTTAGAGCCTGTTCCAAAAAGGGTTGAGCGATTACAGTAGGTTATGATTCAATCGGATTGCTTACATTCGATGGAGATCACAATGGCCTGGACAGTAACCGCTCGCCGCCACTATGTACGACGCAATTCGCGCTATGCAACTGATTTAACGGATGCGGAATGGTCAGTGATCGAACCGCTGATGCCTTCGCCCAGATACCTAGGTCGCCCTCGCAAGACGGATCTGCGTGAGGTGGTAAACGCGCTTCTTTATTGTCCGACATCAACGCCTTTGAGACCAAACAGTGTTAATTGAGAAGAGAGGACTTTCGGCTCATCATAGCTCAATTAAAGGAAGCAAAGATGAGACAGAAACCCGTTCCGCAAACGTCTAGCGCTGAGAAGACGATCAAGGATATACGGCGCGCGACGCGCAAGCATTATTCTGCAGAGGATAAAATCCGTATTGTGTTGGAAGGCCTACGTGGCGAGGACAGCATTGCCGCGATTTGTCGCCGTGAGGGGATCGCCGAGAGCCTGTATTATAGCTGGTCGAAGGAGTTTCTCGAAGCTGGCAAGAAACGCCTTGCTGGCGATACGGCCCGCTCGGCGACCAGTGACGAGGTTCGGTCACTGCGTCGTGAAAGCCGTGACCTGAAAGAGGCATTGGCCGACGTCATGCTGGAAAACCGCCTGCTCAAAAAAAGCATGATCGGGGATGGGGGCGACGACGAATGAGATATCCCGCCACCGAAAAGCTTGAGATCATCCGGCTTGTGGAGCAGTCGCATTTGTCAGCTAGGCAAACCCTCGACAAGCTGGGCATTCCAAGACCGACCTTCTATCGATGGTATGATCGTTTCCAGACCCACGGTTTCGAGGGGCTGGAAGACCAGACGTCCGCACCTTCGCGGGTGTGGAACCGCATTCCTGATGACATCCGGGATCGTATCATCGCACTGGCGCTCGATCATACCGACCTGTCACCACGAGAGCTGGCGGTGAAGTTCACCGATACGGAAAGTTATTTTGTATCAGAGGCTTCGGTCTATCGTCTGCTCAAGGCCCACGACCTGATCACGTCACCAGCCTATATTGTCATCAAGGCCAATGATGAGTTCAAGGACAAGACCACGCGGCCGAATGAAATGTGGCAGACCGACTTCACCTATCTGAAAGTTGTCGGTTGGGGCTGGTTTTATTTGTCGACCATCCTTGATGACTATTCCCGCTACATCATCGCCTGGAAACTGTGCACCAGCATGAAAGTCGAGGATGTCACCGATACACTCGACCTGGCACTGGCAGCTTCAGGCTGCGATAAAGTCAAGGTCGAACACCGTCCCCGCCTGCTGTCGGACAACGGTTCGTGTTACGTCGCTTCCGACCTTAGTGACTGGCTGGACAAATACAAAATCAGCCAAGTCCATGGCGCTCCCGGTCATCCGCAAACGCAGGGCAAGATCGAACGCTGGCACCAGACGCTCAAGAACCACATCCTGCTCCAAAACTACTTCTTCAAGGAGGACCTCGAAGCCCAGATCGCAGCCTTCGTCGATCACTACAATCATCGCAGATACCACGAGAGCCTCGACAATCTCACCCCGGCTGACGTTTACTTCCGACGTGGACGGACTATCCTAATCGAACGCGAAAGGATCAAACGAGACACCATCAGAAAACGCCGCTTGAACCACCAGGCCAAAGCAGCTTAAATCAACCCGCAAAACAAGCCGCAAACTCCAATCTTCAAGAGCACAAAAAGTCTCAAATCATTCGACGACGAACAGATTTACGATTGAATTTGCGCCAGCACGAATGCCTGCAGCGAGGCTGTGTTCTGCAGGACCAACACCATTTGACGAAATAGTGGCATTGGTGCCTGTCAGGCTACCACCCGCTCCGACAGTAATCGCACTAACTCCCGATCCGCCACCAATATAGTCAACCACCTGACCATCCGGCAATTCTAGATTCCCGTTCGGCGCTACCGTTATAGGTGGAACAAGTGGATCGTCCGCAGCTATCCCGTGACTGATTGCAACAAACGACATCCCTGTTGCCAGCGATAGAGAAAGTGCCGTGGAACCCAAAACGCGAGCCAGATCTCTGGATATTATAGACATAGGCTATCCTTCAGAACGTGTCCGCATTGCGGACACATATGATTGCATGATTACAGGTTGAGATAAGAGAAAGCCCTGTGCGTGCGTGGCACGGGACATCATAGCAGCGACAAGCTGCCGACTGGTTTCGACCCCTTCCACCACGACTATTGGAGCTGCGCATCTTGCGAGCCCAACCATATGATGGAGACTGGTCCCAGCCTCTTTGGATTCCTTGATGTTCTGAACAAACAGAGCATCAATTTTGACAATATCGACCTCTAGGCTCAGCAATTGTCCCGGCGAAATATGCCCCCGCCCGAAATCATCTATTGCAATTCGACAGCCAAGCTGGCGCGCTTGACGAAATGCTTTGTTTGCACTTGTCACATCACGCAGAGGGCGAGTTTCTGTGACCTCGAGAATTAACCGATCGGCGAGATAAGAACGATTTTTAAGCTGAACTTCGATTGGAAGCCACGCGGCTTCATCCGCAATACTATCAGCGGAAATATTGCACCCCAGAACCGCTCGGGAATCTGCGGCAAGCTCATCCAAGACAAGCTTGACCATGCGGCGATCCAAGACAGGCGTACTACCGCGACTATCCAGTACAGGAATAAAATCGCCTGCATTATGGACACACCCATCACGCGCCAACAAGCGCGCGAGACATTCGCCATATAACATATGGTCAACATTTGAGACCGAATGAACGCCCTGAATAGCGACACAGATGCGATTATCACAAATCGCATCTATTACCGCTGATTCTAAGCAATCACAAAGTATTCCATGCTGATCAATCAATAACGCCCCCTACAATAGGACGTTGAACAATAATGAATCCGGAGGAATCCGCACCCGTGAAAAGGGAACCCTTATTCGGAGAGTCTCCATCTATTAAATTGCGCATGCGAATGCCCCCATCCCCCCCAAATTCACCACATTATGGTAGGTGAATCTGCCAAGAACAGCGCTCACAGATATTCAACTAACTACTACAATAAGGGTTCCCTTTCTGTCAGAGCCGAACCGAAAATTAAGTTGAGCGATTTCAGGAGTTTATGATTCTCTGTGGTTTACCAAGACTACGGAGGATCACATGGCCTGGACTGAAACCGCCCGTCGCGACTATGCCAGACGAGGCTTA
>Ga0308157_10003712_pt1 | contig 21641 bp, 25 predicted proteins | sample PhyBR1_FD_201035 | JGI IMG/M metagenome (GOLD analysis project Ga0308157, IMG submission 201035) | Phyllosphere microbial communities from UC Gill Tract Community Farm, Albany, California, United States - DLSLB.R1 | ecosystem: Host-associated > Plants > Phyllosphere > Unclassified | place: USA...
AAAACAATATGTTGATAATGGTTGATGGATTTATTGCAACGGCTGCCTATGCTTTGGTTCATGCACTTGAACCTGAAATTGCAAACCGCGCCATCTTCTGCCACGTTTCCGATGAAAGTGCACATCGCTATTTTTTGGACGCACTTAACCAAAAAGCTATTCTTGATTTAAGCCTGCGGTTAGGAGAAGGTTCGGGATGTGCAATGGCATACCCCGTAATACTGGCTGCTGTTAACTTTTTGAATGAAATGGCGAGTTTTGAAACAGCAGGGATTTCTAATAAATAAATTGTATGATTAAAAAAGAATTCACTTACTTCCTCACAGCGCTGATGTTTTTTACGCGTATTCCCGTACCGGGTAACCTGCAATATTCTTCGGAGATCATGAACAACTCACAAAAATATTACCCCATGATAGGTATAGTGGTCGGATTGTTTAATGCGTTGGTATTTTATCTGTTACATCTTTTATTTCCTATTGATATTGCCCTAATCCTGATGATGATTGCAGGTGTTTTGCTTACTGGAGGATTTCATGAGGATGGTTTTATTGATGTCTGTGACAGTTTTGGCGGCGGTTATGGAAAAGAAAGGATACTGACCATTATGAAAGACAGCCGCGTGGGGGCATATGGCGCAATAGGCATTGTCTTACTGTTTTTGTTAAAGTATGAGGTAATTAAACATCTGTCAGAAAATTCATTAACCGGCTTTATGGCTATTTTGATAATTGCGCATAGTACGAGCAGATATCTGTCGGGATTAATGATCCATACCCACCAATATGTGGCAGATACTGATCTCAGCAAATCAAAACCGATGGCAAATAAAGCATTATCTGCAAAAACGCTGTTTATTGGCATGGCAGTTACGCTGTTGCCCTATTTCTACTTCCAAGACCTGCTGGTCTTTTTAGTACTGCCTTTTGCCTATCTTGGAAAAGTATACTTAGGTTGGTATTTTAAAAAACACATAGGTGGGTACACCGGGGACTGTCTCGGGACAGTACAACAGGTAACGGAAGTGTTGGTTTATTTAGGATTCACTGTATTATGGAAGTATATATAATTCGCCATACCACGGTTAATGTGGCTCAAGGTACCTGTTACGGACAAACTGATGTTCCCCTTGCGGACAGCTTTGAACAGGAAGCTGAAGATTTAATTAAAAAGCAGCCTCACGATTTCAATATCGTTTTCAGCAGCCCCTTACAAAGGTGTGTACAACTAGCAAGCAAGTTCCAAGGGGAGGTTGTTTTTGATGACCGACTAAAAGAGATGCATTTTGGTGAATGGGAGTCTGCGCAATGGAATGATATTCCAACTGACATTATCCAACCGTAGTATGATGATTTTGTAAATACATCCACACCTCAAGGCGAGAGCTTCCACGATCTGTATATGCGAACTTCATTGTTTATAGATGAACTTCGTGATAAATCTTACAACAAAGTACTCATCGTAACCCACGGCGGAATAATACGCAGCCTTTGGACTTATTTATTACAATATCCTATGGAGAATGCATTCAAAATACCTGTAGGTTTTGGTGAAGTATTTCAATTTCATTTAGGTAGTCAACCTAAAGACGACTATATCGTCAAAAAACAATAAAATTGTAATTCGGGTCGTAATTATTGGTATTAATTAGTTGCTTTATTAAAATCAAAAAACACAATATTTCAATCCACACAAATCCAATGCGCAATTGGTATAAAATAGTATAGCCTGTCCCGAAAACTGTCGGGATTAAATTATTGAAACAAGCGTAAACTAATCGGCTGGTCGGTGAGCCAGTGGTTGCTGAACCCGTCGAAGTATCGAACCGCGATGGGTTAGAAAACAAACAAGATTTTGACCGCTTAAAAGCTTGACCGCAAAAAAAGACTTTTGTTTCTTTTGATCTTCCAAAACCGTAAGGTTCATGACTTCCAGACTGTAAAATAAAGCCTGTGCGTAAAAGAAAAGAAAAGCCGAAATATACCTATTACTGCAATGGAGATCCCCAATCCCTATATTTAATCCCTGTCAGTTCGAGTCGAGAACAAAAAGAAGTAAATATTTAGAAGTCCGTTGCTATTTTCTAAATCTCTAACGCATCAATCAATGCGGCCTCTTTATTTTCTTTCCATTGATCGTTTTCTAAATGTGCATTTTTTAAGGAATTGAATCGTTCTAATTTTTCTGCATCACCTTCTTCTCCACTAAAATAAGGAAAAACATCAACAATCGCTGATTCTGATATAGCAGGAATGGTATAGTCACCCATGGTGTTTTTCATGATAATTATGGTATTGTCAAAGGCTTCTCTTACGTCATTGGCCTGTATCAGTAAATAAAAATTAGTTTTTCGCTCTTTACCGCTTTCTTCATCATAAGCCAACAACGAAATTTTAGATTTAAACCAACGGTCAGCATTTTCAAATGGATGAATTTCTGCATAATTCGCCATAGTAATGTTGGTAATTTTAAATTCTTCGCTAATAAAAGCCTTCATCTCTTCGTTTATCCTCTTTTCAGCTTCCGTATAAGACAAAGCGTCAACTAAATAGGGCTCTGTAACTACTTTTTGTTTTCCGGTTTCATCTAACTTTCTGTATTTTACTTTACATTCATACCACGTTGCACTCATTTCTTTATTTTTTTAGGATGGCAAATATAGGTTTAAAAGTGAAGAAGTAAAGTGTGTTTTTAAAATAGATATTCACATTTTAATGTGTTCTTTTAAAATAGAACGTATATCGCATTTCTCACAATATCGGGTAATGTGTTGAGTGAGCCCTTCAAACTGTGGCTTACGTCTGTTAGTAAGCTCGCCCTAAAGCGTCGTTGTTATGTATATAGGGCGGTGCTGTTTTTAGGGGTATCGTAATTATAAATGCAATAATTTTCTTAAAAGGTTTAATATAATAGCTTTGCTTTTTAAGCTCAATTTCTTTAATTTACCGCATGCATTAAAATAAATGAAAACGCAGAAAACGTATTTAGATAACACAAACACAAAGTCAATACTGCGTTCATTCAATAAAATAACTAAATTTGATTACCTAATTATTTCCAACGCTATTTTACATTGGACTTTGCTATCAGAATATCCGGTTTCGGTGCTCCCGAATCAATTCCAAAAATCAATGAACCTACTTACTTCATTGTTTTAATAGACGGCGATGCTTCTTTTTCGCTAGATTTTAACGAATATGATATCCAAGGTCAGAATATACTTTTTCTGTCGCCATATCAACTGTTAAATTGGGGCTCTACAAATTTGAAAAGTATTCGTTTTCTACAGTTCCACGGTGATTTTTATTGTATCGAATATCATAAGGCAGAAGTTGCTTGTAATGGTATATTATTCAATAATATATACGATAAGCCTTATATTGCTGTTAATAATATTTTTTTTAAAGAGATCAGTACTCTTTTCGATAAGGTTGAAAAAATTGGTGAGACTATTGCAAATTATGATTTGTCTGTTGTCAGGTCATATCTTCAACTTATACTTGCACTCTCTAGCAGGGAGAAACAGATTGATAGCAAAAATATTAAAATGGTTTCCAACAAGTCTGATATTCTAAATTTCAAAGCAACGCTTGACACTTATTTTGCTACTTCAAAATCAGTTGCCTTCTATGCTGAACAATATAGTATGTCTGTAAGTGCATTTAGCAAAAAAGTAAAGAAGCATTATGGAAAAGTACCATCTAAGCTTATTCAGGAGCGTCTGACTCTTGAAGCAAAAAAGCTCCTTCATCTAACCTATAAAAGCATTAAAGAAATTTCAGCAGAACTGGGTTTTGAAGACGAGTTTTATTTCAGTAGGTATTTTAAAAAAGAAGTCGGCGTATCCCCAAAAACTTTTCGAGAAAATGTCGGCATTTCCATTGTAGCTGATAAATCTATGTAATAACCGTATTTGTCCATTTTTATGCAGATGGTACTGTTGTATTTTTGAAAGAATTCTAAAAATACTGATAATGGAAAAATTTCTCAACATGTTTGTCAATTCTCAAAATAGATTTATCAATTTCATGCGCATTTCCATATTTGTAGTAATGGTATGGATTGGTGGTTTGAAAGCGTTTCCTTACGAAGCAGACGGAATAGTCCCATTTGTAATCAATAGTCCTTATATGAGTTTTTTTTATCATAACACAGGTAAAACAATCGTTAATGATCAGGGTAAAAAAGTTGCAGAATATAGCCTTTACAAGAATCCGGAAGGCAAAACAGTTCAAGAAAATGTAGAGTGGCACAAGCAAAATAATACCTATATTTTTTCTTATGGTTTGGGATCAGTTATTATTACTATCGGATTTCTGGTTTTAATGGGTATTTGGTTTCCTAAGATAGGTTTCTGGGGTGGTCTTTTAACTGCTGGTATGTCGTTGGTTACTCTTTCATTCCTCATCACTACACCGGAAGTTTATGTACCTCAATTGGGTGGAGATTTTCCAACTCCTCATTTCGGTTTTCCTTATTTATCAGGAGCCGGAAGATTAGTACTAAAAGATATAATTATGCTTGTAGGTGGTCTTTTAATAGCTTCTGAATCAGCAAAAAGAATAGTAGGGAGACATTGTGATAATGGACTAAAACAATAACGTTTGTTAATAAATTAAGACGTTATTTATATACTTAGTATTTCCGCGCTCACAATAGTTATAAAACAATGCTAAAAACTCAACTTTCCAAAAGGTAAAATTAGTTTCTACTAAAATTTAAATAGTGTTGTGGGTTCGCTTTTTAGATAAGCTGCCGTTTAAAAAATCCCATAACACATTTTTTTAAAATGGATGTTATACTCATTCCCTTTTTTCACTATATTCAATTGAACAAGCAGTAGAACGGTAGTAGTTAGCATAGGTTTATTTATAGCTGTTCAAATACGGATAAAGTTTTAGGATATTATTTTGATCCATTAATAGAGGGAAAAGTCCCTATTATCGCGCAAGATAATTGTATTATAAACTCTTTAAAAATGTTCGGTTTGTGTACAGCTCATAATGTGTCTTTGTTTTATATTACTTTCTTTTTATCTGTTGATAAAATTGCATACCCATAGTTGTCAGACCAACCCGATTTTAAAGGCAATAATTTTCTTGTATGCGCCTCTCTTTGCATTCCAACTTTTTCCAAAACAGTAATCGAACCAATATTTTCAACCGCACAACCTGCTTCAATTCTATGAACTTTTAAAGTTTCAAAACCAAAATCTATCATCTTTCGTAAAGACTCAGTTCCATAACCTTTATTCCAAAATCTAAAATCATACTGAAACCAAACTTCTGCATTTTTGTAATGTTCTTTACCTAATGTTATTCCAATTAATCCTATGAACTGATTTGCTTCATTAAGTTCAACTTTAAAAACTAATTTTTTGATCTTTTCGTTATTGTTTTCTATAATCCAATTTTCTACAGTCGATTTTGTTTCATCTATATTTTCTGGAATTCCTGAAGTATTAAATTTAGCAGTTTCTTCTAAACTTTGTAAGTTAAAAATAGCTGTAATATCATTTTCTGTAACCGGTTTTATATTAAGCCTTTCAGTTTTCAGATTTAAGTTCATATTCTATTGATTTACTAATTATATACCACAACATTTGTTTTGTGCATTTAAAAAAATAGGAGGGCGGTGGTTGCTGAGCCCGTCGAAGTGCCGAAGCATGGTTGTTTACACGGTTGATTTTAATGGGTCAAATATAGATAAAGTTTGATGATTAAATCCATTTGCTATGCATCGTAATTAGTGTAAGTAAGTTCTTTCCCTCAATTACAGAATATTGTAATATAAGAAAGGTTGCATTCAAAAACATGCAACCTCTTTTTTAGTTAGTAACTTATGAATTAATATTTCTTATAGACAAAATATATTCTGGAATTATTTCTTTATAAATTACGTAAATAAAACGCCCGACAAATTAATATCGGGCGTTTTCACTAAACAAAAGGTGATAAATTTTCTTTCAAAGCATAAACTATAAACCAAACATCGTACCATTTAATATATTCGTAATTTAATTTTGCTTTAACATACATTAGTTATGAAATCATTATGTTAAGTTTTTTTCCCAGTTTGTAGTAAAAAAGCAATAGAAAAACCTATCATCAACCTGATAAAGTTATTTCTTCGGTTATCATTGTAAAATGCTCACTTGTAAAAAGTTATACATCTAATTATTCTGCTTCAAAAAGCTTGAATTGGTTGTAAAACGTTTCACACAAGCCCTAACCTTGTATCATGCTGCTACTACTTCCGTACCGTATAAAACCCGTTGTAACACACTTTTAAAACATTGGTAGTCAGTTTACTAAACAAGTTGCTTTTTTGTTCCGTCTTGCCATTAATTTGCAGGTTGTATGCATATAGTTAATCGCTCAAAGATCCTGTTCGGTACTCATTTGCCAATTCGCATAATTTTTCTTCATAAAAAAGAAAGCTATGAATATTGAAAATATACAGGTCATTGAAAATTTTAACACTTCAAAAAATTTGATAAGTGAAGACCGTAAGAGGTACAGTTAACTTTAGACATCCAAGAATTACAATCAAAACCCACAAATAGGATAGAGGGCTTCTTAGAACGGCTTAAAGCACTTTTGCCAAACCTTTACACGCATAAAGACCCAGATGGAAATCCAGATTGTTTTTTTTAAAAGGTAGAAGAGGGCACCAATACGGCCGTGGTTGTTGCGCATCTGGCACTGCAATTACAACGGTAAGCCGGTGTCCATGTAGAATTAATCAGCATTCATTCAACAGCTGCTTCAGGTGTTTATAATATACAGATAGGTTGTGCGAATGATTCTGGAAGCTACGCTGCCCTTGCGGCTGTTGAAATTTTACAAGCTTTGGTTAACGAGAAGCTGTATTTTCTAAAACACGATATACTACGTCTAAAATGTTTAAATGAACAAAATACAGTTCAAAACAGAAACAAAGAAGCTTGAAAAAAAACGCAGGAAACGCATTTTTAAGAGTAATCACCAAGTCTCTTATGCCTTTTTATGAGGTAAATAATCACAGATGTCAGGTATCGGGGCATGCTTACACAAAATATGTGATGACCTATAGATAACGCGGTTGGTTTAAGCACCTGCTAAAAAGCGTTACCCCTCATCTGCTATGGCAAAAGCTACGCAGCTTAACCATAGCACACCCTTAATAACCGTCTGTTAATTATTGCGTAAGCAAAAAAAGAGGTTGCAGTACAAAGTACGCAACCTCTTCATTAACCAAAAAAACACTTATGAGGTACAAATATATAAAAATTATATGCACGCATATTAATTTTTGTTTTTTAACGATTATGATTGTCTGTCCGCTAGAGATAAAGATATCTAGCCTCTCAAGATATTCCCGATATTTTAAATGTATACAGCCTTTATTTTATATAGGTAACAAATTTTTCTTTTTCAAGTCGTACTTTGTTGAATTTAGCAAAACCATCTTTTTCCGTATCTCTATATCCAAGAGCAAGTATAACAACTGTTTTCAGTCCTCTTTCTTTTAAATTAAGAAGAGTGTCAAACTTTTCTCCATCAAAACCTTCCATCGGTGTAGCATCTACTTTAAGTTCTGCAGCAGCAATTAATGCAGTCCCTAACGCAATATATGCCTGTCGTGATGCGCATTCAAAATTTTCGTGCCTTGCTCTTGGCAGTATGTAATTTACCAATGCTGCTTTAAATCCCGACAAACTTTCTTTTTCAACGCCTCTTACATTTCCAATATGTTCAATGTATTCTTCAATATGGTTTAGTGTGATATCATCAAATGCTGCAAAAACCAGCAGGTGCGATGATTCTGCAATTTGTGAGTTAAAAGAACCCTCACCTAGTTGCTTTTTAATCTGCTCATTTTCTATCGCTAAAAGACGGAAAGGTTGCAGCCCAGTAGACGATGCAGACAGGTTGGTTGCTTCTATGATCTGATCTATTGATTCTTGACTAATTTTTTTGTTACTGAATTTTTTTGTGGAATACCTCCACTTAAGGGTGTCTATTAACTGTATATCTTTTTAATTTTTGTCAAAGTTTCAAAATATTTGTATACTTGTTGTCACTAACAAACTAAAAGTAATAGTGACATGCAGGTAACCACCAAAACAGTAACAGCGCATTCTTCAGATGAGTGCAAGTATTCTATAAGAGCCGTACATGATGAAATGTATGTATTGGGCGGAAAATGGAAAATTTCAATTATAGCTTGTTTGTTGTTTGGTGCAAAGCGATACTCGCGTATTCTTCGGGAAGTAGAAGGCATATCAGATAAGATGCTCAGTCGGGAATTAAAGGAAATGGAAGTTAATTTTTTAGTTAAACGTACCGTGGGCAAGTCACAACCAGTTATAGTAAGTTATGAGCTTACGGAATATGGTGAATCTGTAAAACCGGTAATCGCTACCCTTGCAAATTGGGGACAGATACATCGCCAATGTGTAGCGAAAAGGTAGTGAAATAGCAATTTTTACAAATCAACAAATCCACCATTCATCCTTAATTAAACGACTGCCTAAATTCCAGTGGTGACAAGCTCGTTTTCTTCTTAAAAAGTGTAGAAAAAGACTGTGAATGCTCAAACCCCAGTTCATAAGCAATCTCACTTACCGATAATTCCGTTGTAGAAAGTTTCTCTTTCGCCTTGCTTATCAGCTTTTCATGGATATGCTGCTGCGTGTTTTGTCCGGTATGTACCCGTAAAAAATCACTCAGATAATTCGGAGAAAGATTCATCGCTTCTGCAATCTGATGAACGGTCAACAGTACTTTTTCAGGAGATTCCTTATCAAAATAGTTATTCAAAAAAGTTTCAAACTTCACCAGTATCTGATGGTTCCCGCTTTTTCTGGTGATGAACTGCCTTTCATAAAATCGTTTAGAATAATTCATCAGCAACTCAATTTGCGACAAGATAATTTCCTGCGTATGCTGGTCGATATGCTCACACTCCCTATCAATTTTATTCAGAATTTCAAGCAGGTTGCCTTCTTCCTCCTCAGACAAATGCAGCGCTTCATTTACTGCGTAAGAGAAGAATCCGTAAGACGAAATCGTATTCGCCAAAGAATGTTTCAGCAGAAAATCCTCGTGAAAAATCAAAAGATAACCCGTATTTTCACAATCCATCGTCTTCAAATCCAGATATTGCACCTGATTTGGCGCCGTAAAACTCAGCACACCTTTATCATAATCGTAATGCTGCTGGCCGTATTTTATTTTTCCGGTCGCATTACGTTTCAGTGCCACACAGTAATAGCGGCTCACAAAACCCTTCCAAACATCGTCTTCAATAAAAATACTTTCCGAAAGGTTTACCACACTTACCATAGGATGCTTCGGTTCCGGTAGCGAAAGCAACCTGTGAAAAGCCGAAATAGATTTTATCGTGTTCATAATTTAAAGTTCTAAATATAAAGGTAACCATAATTATCTGAGTGCCTTAATCAGCCTGTAATTTATCCTGAGCGTAGTATCGTATAGCGTTTTAAGAAGTCTGTCATTCTGAACGAAACAAAGTGGAATGAAGAATCTAAAAATAAAATTGAGATTTCCCTTCATCAGAATAACAAATTTCAAGCAATAAGGTTTTAGATGAAAATTAATAATCTAAAAGTCCCATTCCAAACTCATCGTACGTTGCACCCGTGTCCGTTCCCAAAGGTACGATACGTTCCAGCTGCAGGATGTCATGCTCACTCAACTGCATCTTTGCAGATTCCATATTCTGCTCCAGATATTTTCTGCGTTTCGTTCCCGGAATAGGCACAATTCCTTTGCTGATGATCCACGCTAAAGCCAACTGGGAAGAAGTAATTTCTTTTTCTTTCGCGGTCTTTTCAATCGCTTCCACCAGCTCAATATTTTTATGGAAATGCGCTTCCTGAAAACGCGGAATTCCTCTTCGGAAATCATTTTCCGGCAAATCATTAACTGTTTTTATGTTTCCCGACAAAAACCCTCGTCCAAGCGGAGCGTAAGCTACAAAACCAATACCCAATTCATTCAAAGTTTTAATCACCCCTTTTTCTTCAACCGTTCTTTCAAACAAAGAATATTCACTTTGAACTGCAGATACCGGGTGAACGGCGTGGGCTCTTCTTACGGTGTCCGAACCAACTTCAGACAAACCGATATAGCCGATCTTTCCTTCTTTTACCAAATCGCCCATTGCGCCAACCGTTTCTTCGATCGGAACATTTTTATCAAGGCGGTGCATATAATAAAGGTCAATGTAGTCTGTCTTCAGATTTTTTAAAGAACGTTCCACCGCTTTTCGCACATAATCTCTGCTTCCGTTGATTTTCCAGGTCACCTGCTCGCTGTCGTTAATTTCCCACCCGAATTTCGTTGCAATAACGTATTGGTCACGATTTCCGTGAATGGCTTTTGCAATCAATCGTTCATTGGCAAAAGGTCCGTACAAATCGGCAGTGTCCAGGAAATTTCCACCTAGTTCCAAAGAACGGTGAATGGTTGCAACCGCTTCTGCTTCGTCTGTTTTACCATACATATCGGCAGCACCAAAGCCTGTCATTCCCATACATCCCAAACCTATGTTTGGAATGATTAATCCTTGATTTCCTAATTTTACTTTTTTCATTTTATCTTGATTTTAATAAAACAAAGTTGATGAGAAATCAGAAATCAGATGTATGCAAAATGATGAATCTCGTATGCAAATTACGGTATCAATTAAACGACTTCCGAAACTCCAAAGGCGAAATATCCGTTTTGGCTTTAAACAATTTACTGAAAGATTGCGAGTGTTCAAACCCCAACTCGTAAGCAATCTCACTTACAGAAAGGTCGGTAGTTGAAAGCTTTTCCTTTGCTTTTTCAATCAGTTTCTCGTGAATGTGCTGTTGTGCGCTTTTACCTGTAAGAGCGCGCAACATATCGCTTAAATAACTTGCTGATGTGTTCAGGTTTTCTGAAAGATATTGTACAGATGGAATTCCTTGTTTAAGTGATTTTTCGCTGTTGAAATAATCACTTAAAATCTCCTCTAGTTTTTCTAGTAAATCATTGTTAACTACTTGTCGTGTAATAAATTGTCTTTTGTAAAAACGATTGCAATAATTCAACAATAACTCCAATTGAGAGATAATCACCTCATGACTCAAATCATCTATCCTGCTTTTTAATTCTTCATCTACTATTTTAAAAATAGATAGAATCGTTTCTTTTTCTTGGTCAGACAAATGCAGTGCTTCATTGGTTGCGTATGAAAAAAAACCGTGTTGCTTTATTTTTTTTGCTAATGGATATGATAATAAAAAATCAGGATGGATAGATAAAACATATCCAGATTTTCTTCCCTTCGGTGGTGCTTCAAATATTTGATTTGGTGCAGAAAATATTAAGCCGCCTTCAGCAAAGTCATAGTGTTTCTGTCCATACCTTACTTTACCGTGCATGTCGGGCTTGTATATAACTTGATAAAAATCTGTCGTGAATGAACTGAAGTTTTCATCTGAATTAATTTCATTAAGACTAATATTTACAAGGCTAATTAAAGGATGAAAGGGCATTTTTTGCCCAAACACCCGATGAAGTTCTGATAGAGATTTGAATTTTCGAGGTAAGCTTTCTTTCTTTTCCATTCTGTAAATTTACATTAAACCTTTTTAAATGCTTACCACGAAAGTATGCCGGTTTCAGGATTCATTTCTTCAGATATAAATTTCCCTGTTACACCATCATCGCTAAGCATTGCGTATTTCAATATGCGTTTCCCTGCTGCTTCCACATTTCCTGTTCCACGATGGTTGTTAAAATCTGTTGCAGTGAATCCTGGGTCAACTGCATTCACTTTAAAAGGTGTATCGCGTAGTTCAAGTGCCAGGGCGATAGTATACATATTAAGCGCTGCTTTAGAAGGACTATAGATACCGCCTACATAGTCTTTATATTGAAATTCTGGGTCGCTGCACATAGTCATCGATGCCATACCGGAAGAAACATTGACGATACGTGGTTCAGGAGACTTTCGCAACAGGTCAATAAATGCCTGCGTTATTCTCACAGCTCCATAAAGATTTACATTAAACACTTCCTGCAAAGTATCTGTGCTCGCAGTTGTTGGTTTCTGTGGCATACCACCGCTCATACCGGCATTATTGATAAGCACATCTAATACATCGGTTTTTTCTCCAATTTGTTTTCTTGCTGCATCTACTGATACTTGATTGGTAACGTCAATTAGTATCACTTCTACTTCTGTCAAACCTTGAGTTTTAAGTTTTTCTACAGCTTCTTGACCATTTTTTAATTCTCTGGTGCCCAAATAAACATAATATCCTTTTTCAAGGAGTTGTTTTGCCGTCTCAAATCCAATACTTTTATTCGCTCCTGTAATAAATACTTTTTTCATTTTAATTATTTTAAATTATTATGATACAAAGTTCATCACAAGTGGTCTCCGTTATGTAGCCTAATTGAGGAATTTGGTAGTCAGAATGAGGACTGCTATTTTTAATTAAACAACTTCCTAAACTCCAAAGGCGAAATGTCCGTTTTGGCCTTAAACAATTTGCTGAAAGACTGAGAATGTTCAAATCCTAATTCGTAAGCAATTTCACTTACAGAAAGTTCAGTAGTGGAAAGCTTTTCTTTGGCTTTATTAATCAGTTTCTCGTGAATGTGCTGTTGTGTAGTTTGTCCGGTCAAAGATTTTAATAGAGTTCCTAAATAATTGGTTGAAATATTCAAAGATATGGCAATATAATTTGCGGTCGGTAAACCGTTGTCAATTACTTTATTGTTGAAATAATCTTCCAGTATATTCTCTAATTTATCCAGAATCTGATGATTCGTTTTTTTTCTGTTAATGAACTGTCGCTGATAATATCGTTCACAGTAATTCAAAATCACTTCGATTTGGGAAATGATGATATTCTGTGTAAATTCATCAATTCCAGACTGATATTCTTTTTCAATTCCTTTAAAAAGTCCTATTAAAGTTTCCTCTTCTTTTTCGGAAAGAAACAAAGCTTCATTCACATCATAACCGAAAAATTTATAATTGGAAATCGTTTTTGCTAAAGGCGTGTTCCAAATAAAATCTGGATGAAATGCCAAAAGATATCCAGAAGGTTTTATGCCAGATTTGTCGATAATCATCTTCACCAATTGTCTTGGCGCAATAAAACACATCAACCCTTCATCAAAATCATATCGACTTTGTCCGTAATGCAGTTTGCCTTGCAGGTCGCGTTTAAAACCCATAAAATACAACTCCTGAATCCAGCTGATTTCCGATTCTTCTATCTGATATTCCACCAAACTGTAATCCACCAGACTTATCAAAGGGTGCAGAGGTTTGGGCAGTCCGCAGATTTTGTGAAATTCTGCAATGGTATCAACGGTATATAATTTTCTGTTGGTCATTATTTCAAAATTAGGCAACAGTTTGTGGCCGTTGCCTTTACAAAGTTAATAATCTGTAGATGTACTCAATGTTTTGAAATCAGAAATTTCATTCTGAAGTGTGCTCAATTTGTTATTCGCAATTTGAAAAGCATCAGAACCTAAAACCAAATGTACGGGCGGCTTTTCCATATCTGCCAGCGTTATCATAGCCAAAGCAGCTTTTTCAGGGTCGCCGGGCTGGTTTCCGTTAATGTCTTGCTCGTGCGCAGCCTGAAGTTGTCTTGCTACCGAATAATCTTTAATTTCAGTTATTGGAGTTCTAAGTGAACCACCGGTCAGGAAATCGGTTCTAAAATAACCCGGATACACAACCGTTGCATTAACACCAAATTCTTTTACCTCTGCCGCCAAAGCTTCGGTAAACCCAACTACAGCAAACTTCGTGGCACAATAAACGCCCCAGCCTGCAAATTCTCCGGTCAATCCTCCAATAGAAGCAATGTTAATAATGAAACCGTTTTTCTGTGCTCGCAGGTGTGGCATTGCTTTTCTAATAATATTCAAAGAACCAAAAACATTGGTATCAAAGTTCTTACGGCTTTCTTCGTCGGTTAGTTCTTCCAAAGTTCCTAATTGTCCGTAGCCTGCATTATTCACAATAACATCTAATCTGCCAAATTTTGCAATCGATTTTGAAACTGCTTCTGCAACAGAAACTTCATTTATCAAATCCATTTCCAACGGTAGGAAATTCGAATTTTCTTCACCGATTACTTTCTCAAGTTCCATAATATTTCGCGATGTCGCTGCAACAAAATCACCTGCTGCCAATAATTTCTTTGCTAATGTTAAACCTAAACCTTTTGATGCTCCCGTCACGAACCATACTTTTTTTGTACTCATCTTTTTATCGTTTTAATTAATTATTATTTACAATACAAAGTTGAGAAACACTAAAATCGTATAGGTGACCAAATCAAAGATTGTTGTAACCAAAACATGTGTTACCATGTCACAAGTATTACTAGCTAATATTTTTTACTGAACAAAGGTTTGTAAGAAAACGTTCCAATTAGTTTGTCCTCATTGTGTTTGTACTATCTAACGTTGTGGAAATAGTTGAGGTAAAGGACTTGCTCCATATATTTTATTACAAAATAATAATTCTACCTATATGGTTGTAACTCTTGTTAAATATTTGATCCTTAGTCTCATACTTATAAACTTATGATAGATATTGTAGTTTAAGTAAAATGTTATAATCATGTTAATAATTGTTACTATTTGATAAGTTATGAGTATTTTAAAAATTGTATATTGTTCATAATTAATCATTTAAACATTTTTTATTATGCAAAAAGTACCATTGACACAAGAAGGTGTAGAACTAAAAAGAAGAGAATTAGAAGCGCTTCCTGAAGCTGAATTTAGAAAGCAATTAAAAGAAATCCAATTCAATTTTAGAGAGTGGGGTCTTGAAAATTTTAAATTAAATGAAGACCATATAGCCTATTTCAAGGAAATGCCTCAAGAAATAGTTGACCAACAAGGATTGGGAATTGCAATAGGGTTTGATTACAAGTTAGAAATCAGGTTAACTACTCCTGAAACCTATAACGCTCCTTTGGCATCAAAACGTAGAACCCGTGTTATTGCTGAAGGTAGCGGAACTTGGACACCGGGCGAACCTGTCCACATCAATAAATACTACATTGGCGTAAGTTATACAATACCACTTTAATTTAAATTAATTTTTATATAAAAAAGTGTTTCATTATGTTTTATGGAACACTTTTTCTAATTTTATTACTATGAAGAAGTTATTTGTTTTATTATTTATCTTTTGCTATATAAACTTAAAGGCTCAGAACGCTAGTGAGTTGATTTATGCAGGCAAGCTGTCCGCTACAGAAAAAAGTACGGATGTTCCCGCTGTCTTTACTGAAGATGGTTGGATTTTTATCAAAGGTAGTATTGATGGTAAAGAGGGACTGTTTTTGTATGATACAGGAGCAATGATTACTGTTCTGTCAAAGGAAATTGCAAGTACTAAGGAAATTGAACATAAAATTTCATTAGAAGATCCTACAGGTAAAACATCTGATAGCAACCTGATCTTGAAGGATATCCGTTTTAATGATTTTAATTTTGAAAATGTAGCCTGTACAATAGCAGATCTATCTTCTTTTCAAAATCAGTCTTGTAGGAAAATAGACGGTATTATTGGCGCTAATTTATTAAAGTTGGCAAATTGGAAGGTAGAACCTTCTATAGGTAAAGTATATTCTTCAAAAGAACCTTTCATTCCGGCCTTTAGTAGTTCCGGAATTGATATCGGATACTATAATAAACTTTTACCTTTAATAGAAATTTCTTTGGATAATAAAAAGCAGTGGGTGCTAATAGATACAGGCAGTACTTCGTATTTCGAGCTGAACAATGATTTTATAAAAAGCAGTAGGTTTAAAAAACAAAAAAAAGTTAAAGGGGAAGGTATCAGTATAACCATAAATGGACAAGATACGCGAACAACAGAGTTGTTATATGTAGATGAATTAATTCTACAGGGAATATCGTTTAAAAACCTGCCTACCTTAATATCAAAAGATAAGCCTATTATAGGATCAAAGTTTTTTGATGGACTTACTACAATCTTTAATTTTTCGGAGAATAAGTTATACTTAGATTCACAAAAAAAATCAGTAGTATTCAATTCTTTGAAAAATTTCGATATGAATTTCTGCCTAAATGAAAAGAATCAGTTGTCAGTTTGCTTTCTGTGGGATAAATCAAATTCTGGAATCAAGTATGGAGATCAGGTAATTAAAATCAATGGTAAATCAATAGATGTTTTAAACCACGATGATTACTGCCGTATAAAACAAAATATTTTAGAACAAGATAATATCGATGTAACCGTTAGAACAGACGGAGAAGAAGTAAGCTTCAATCTGACTAAGAAAGTTAGATAGACTTTTAACACATTAACAATCTGTTAGCTAAGATTTCCAAATTTAATAACTAAATTGATGAGGAATATTGTTTTTTTTATTTCAGTCTTATTTCACCAGATAATGTATGCTCAATCGCAACAAAATGATCTAGCTGTGACTATTGGGGCGTCAGCTATTCCTAATTTTACAACACATAAATTGGGTGTAGATGTTTCCGCACGTTATTTTTTTGCAGATGCTTTTTCTGTAGGGGCACATTTTTCTACAGTGAATCCTAAATTTAACGATGGTTTCGGCTTTGATACTGATCGAACACTTATAAATATTTATTCGTTCAGTATTCCATTGCAATATGATATCGTGAATACTGATAGACTTATCTTAGGTTTTGGACTTTCAAACGGTGCTCTGTTGAATGTCCTTCGTAACATGAACGAATCAAAAGAAGTGGTACAATATGACCCTGATACTGGTACGGGAACATCGATCCAGTTACCTAGGCGTTTAAAGAACGACAGCTATTATACATTAACACCTTTCGCTGAAGTTTCTGTAAAGTTTCTTGAAATTGATCAAAAAGAATCGACACAATTTTTTGTTACAGGAAAAGTCGGTTATCAAAATGCGTTTGGTGATGGGTACTTTTCTAATGCAAAAGATTTTTCTGATTTTGTTTTTTCGTTGGGTATTACTGTGAAAAGTACGTTTGATTAGACTGTCCCTTTGTTATAAATACTGTTCTTAATTTTTTTATACAAGTTTTATATTTCGGTATCTCCTCAATTTACTAATCTTAATTACCCTTATTTGCTTTTTAGACAGAGAAGAATGATATAGAAATTAATAATTATTTACTTCGAATTAAACTTGTTTATTGTATTACCTTCATTACAATACATTAAAAACATATTGTTTGAAATCATCTAAATAATCACCTAAACGAATACTTATTACTCTTCATAATTTTTTTTCTTTATAAATGTTAGCGTCTTTACTCTTTTTGTTAAAGAGTAGTTAATTAAAAGGGTATATTGTTGATTTGTAGTAAATTGGCTTACTAACTTTAAATAATAAATATTATGAGAAAATTTTTTTTAATTTTTATTGCAGGGTTTGTAGGTGCTTCTTGCAGTAATGATGACACAAAAGAAAAACTTAATTCAGAGGAAAATAGCATTATGACTAAATCATCTGCAACTCCCTCAATAGGTGAATTGCATAATCAAGGCTTAGAAAATATGTACTCCTATTTATCAAGCATTCCAGATTTGAATTCGACAAATATCCACGACTATTCAAAGAGTTTTCTTTCCTCTAATTATAATCAAGAGGCTTCTGATTATTATTCTTTAACTGTTGACGGTTTTGATTTCAACCAGCAATTCTCAGAAGAATTTAATAATGAGATTGCTTATTTGTATCATCAACTAGATGAGGGGCTTATAGATTTCGATAATTTTTCTGATTTCAGTACTTATATGTATAGTTATAATACTATGTACATACATACAACTAATGACTTAAAAGCTTGGGAGGTATACGTAGATATTTTTGTGCACTCGCTTGACTACTGGTCAACTAACTTGGATAAGTGGCAAACTCTCCTTGAGCAAAATAATGCTAGTAACAGTATATTAAATGACAATAAAAAATGTTCAGAGGGTAGTTGGTTAAAAAGAACATGGTGTAATACAAAAAAATTTGTTGGTGCTGATGTAGGGGGAGGAGCATCGAACGTAATAGGTTTACTGTTAGCATCCAAAGCTATAGTTTTTGGACCAGTTGCGGGAGTGGCTTTAGGAGCTTCTGCTGCTGCAGTAATTATTGATTTAATTGGTAAATAAATAGCTATGAATTATATATTATTAACTTTCATTTCTTTTTTATCTAGTTTTAGTGCTCAAGCACAGAATATAGAGATACTTAGTTCAGATAATACTGAAGTTAAGGTTAAGCTCACAGATGGTAAAAGTATGTCTGTACCAATTGAAAGATATAGAATTGTGGGAGCTGATATATCATTACATGATTATTTTGTTTATAGAAATGGAGATAAGATTGGAAAGTATAATCAACGGAGATTAAAACTGGATAATGGTGATAAATTTAAATTTCGCATCCAGGGCAACGAAGTAATCCTTACAGATAATAATCGTAATGTTGTAACAGGGGAACTTATCTTTGACGAAAAATACAATTATCTTAAAACCATTAAGATAACTGACAATAAATCTGATGATAAACAAATTACAGAATCTTGGTTAGTATTGAAGGTAGTACATCATCTACAGCCTGATCAAAACAATAATGATTTTATACATGGTTTAATAATAGGTACAGCTATTGGTAATTAGCAAGCATAAATTACTTTTTATGTTTAAAACTTAGAAATTTAAATATTAGTAAAACGGTTGTAAATGGATTTTAACAACCGTTTTATTTTTTATTTTGTGATAGAAAATCCTAGATTGAATGTAAAAGCATGCTTTTTTAAACATTTTAAAATATTTAAAATTCTTTTTTTTTATTAAAACCCCTCCAACATCCCAACCAACTTCGCCTTCTCATTACTTTCATTGGTTCCAAAACGCAGAATAGGGAAGTGGTATTTTTTAAGTATCACATCCTTCATCTTATCCCTTTTACTTTGAACACTCCCTTCTTTGTGAAACGCAAACCCGTCGACTTCAATACCCAATACCGGGACTTTCCCCAGCTTGTTGTAAATGATAAAATCCAGATGCGTGAGTGGGTTTTTAGCATATTTAATTTCCGCTTCAGTAAGTTTAGTAAAATCTCTGATCAGGTTTCTAATAGGGAAGTGCATCAGCACACCATACTTTAAAATGGTTCGATGCTTAAAACTTCTTTAATCAGCCCGTACATCAGGTTCTCACTGTCGTATTCCGACACTTTACCCGATTTCTGAATACTTTTAGCACGCTCGTTCTCATAACCTTTGTACAGCAAATCAAAGACCGAGTTTACTTCACTTTCAATAACCGAGAAGTTGTTGTATTCAATATACTGTATCAGGTCGGCAATGTTTCCGTCGTTTGCGCTTTCGTTTCCGTTCACTACCAAAATCAGCTGTTCCTGCGCACGCGATACTGCAACGTTCAATCTGTTGGGGTTGTCTGTAAATTCCGAAATTTCATTATCAACGGTCGATAGTATAATCACTTCGTTCTCCCTGCCTTGAAACTTGTCTACCGTATCTGCTTTTACGGTACTTCCCCTAAAAGCATGTTGCAGGGCATCCGTCTGGTTGCGGTAGGGCGTAACAATTCCCAAATCAGTATCTGTAACCTGTTCTTTGACAATGATCTCTTCCATTATAATATCTATCTGTCGTTGGTTCATCAGCTGCCGTGCATGATTGCCGGCTGTGGTTTTATATACCCATAAGCGGTGGTCGGTTATCGGTATATTCCGATAGAACGATCAGCTGGTTGTCGTAAAATTTCTGATTACAGAATTCTATGATCTTAGGGTGGCAGCGGTAGTGTTCCCTTAACAGTGTTTTAGGCAGTGTAGGAAACAATTCCAGTAAAGCCGATAACAGGCTGTTGCTGGAATAACGGTACGCTTCCTTCAGTTTGTAGGTACTAAAGATAACGTCTGTTTTAAATTTCAAATCATTGGTAACCACATTGGGCAGCTGCTTTATATCACCCACAATTACCGCACGTTTGGCGCATGATAATGCCAGGGCTCCCGTTGCCAGATCAACCTGAGAAGCTTCGTCTATAATCACGTAATCATACAGAATCTCCTTATCCAGACAGCGTTTTAACGAGTAGGTGGTACTCATGATTACCGGATAGTCGGTAATGAACTGGTTCGATTTATAGTAAAGGTCGGGTAGGGCATAGGGTTCCCGTTTTTTATTGAAAAAGCTTTCGTACAATGCTGCCTTAAATAGCGGCATGGCTGCATCGGTATACTCTTTCATTTTTGTATCGAACGAAAAATGCTGTAATGATGCTTCTAACGATCCAATGCTTTTTTCCAGTTCCGATATTTTTGCAGGATAATACTTTAACTGCAAGCTCAAAATCATCTCGTCATACGAATTTTGATAGAGCCATTGATCTTTAACCCCGTACTTAATTCGATAGATCAACTTCTTTATAAAACCGATCGACTGTTGTTTTTCGGTAAGCTTTTCAATCGATAGCCAAAACCGCAGGATACTGTCGGTTTTTAAGCTTCTTCGTAGGCTTACCTCTTTTATAAGTTCACTTTTGTAGCTATCTTTAAAATGACGGTATTCTGTTTTTGTGTTTTCAATTTCAAGTCTATGTTGCGCCACCTGATTCTTTTTATTCAGATTTTCAGCAAGTGCAGTTACAAGTTCTTCAGTTTTTAAACGCAGCTTTTCTTTTTCTTCACTGCTTAGTTTAAAGGTCGATAAATCGGGCATTGCTTTTTGAGATTCTATAAATGCCTGCTTGTTATTACTCCCTAAAACCGCAGCCAAAAATTCCAAACCTGCTTTCTCCAGTTTTTCATAAACATTCTTTACTGCAGAATTGTTGCTCGATACTACCGCTACACTTTGTCCGTTCATAACGGCATTGGCTATTATGTTCAGTATGGTTTGTGTTTTACATGTTCCGGGCGGTCCTTCAATCACGCTTAAATTATTGTTGAATGCGGTATCAACAGCTTTTTGCTGACTTAAATTAAATCCGAATGGGAAGATAACATTTTGTGTGTTGCTGGTTCGTTTTTTAGATAAGCTGCCGTTTAAAAAATCCGACAGTACACAATCTTTTGAAATAGTAGTGATACCATCATAACTTTTTGCAAGGGTGTTCTGGCTTTCATTGCCTATAATCCCAACGGTATTCGCAACATTTTTTAAATAGTTAAATACATCAAAGGCATTTTTGGTACTTACTCCGGTTTTTATAATTTATGCCCTTTTTTTGTTGTAAGCAAACTCTTTAAAACTGCCCTTAAAAACAACAACTAGTTTATCGCCTTGCTCATAGTATCGGGCAATGCGGTCAGTGTGTTATGGTCACTGAGCATTCTAAGATAAAAACAAGTAATCAAGTAATTAATTTTACAAAAGGTTCATTTCTTTTTGCGACGGCAAATATTCTTAAAACAATTTTGTTTACAACAGCATTTAAAGCTGTAAGCTTATGCTTTCCTTTTTCCATTTGTAAAATGTACTTTTTTTATATCGAAAAATTCATAAGCTTCTTTATTATTACCACGAGCTTTTGCGTATTTTAATACTTGAAGTTTTTTTAAATAATTCAAATATTGTTTTACTTCTTTAGTCTTTTCCATAGTCGTA